>ERZ824473.4854-NODE-4854-length-11473-cov-2.978543_pt1 | contig 11473 bp, 8 predicted proteins | sample MGYA00519874_ERZ824473 | MGnify/ENA primary metagenome ERZ824473 (study PRJEB31778, sample SAMEA3449151) | human gut metagenome | biome: human gut; feature: human-associated habitat; material: faeces | place: United Kingdom | collected 2010/2012 ... | reverse complement strand
GTACACTTGTGTCGTTTCCAATTTTATACCAGAGCTAATTTGTTATGAAGTTGTTTACCGAGTGATTATTATACCAGATAATCGGAGAATTGCAATTAAAAAATTTATGGATATCTGCAGAAGGCGATAAATTTTATATATTTTGAGTGAAAAAGGCATTGTGAGAATTGCACATTTTCGCAGTGCCTTTTTTGTGCATAACTGTGAAGGAGTAGCAGCCCGTCCTGCAAGCTGCGCATCGGTTTTGTACTACTTGCGATAAATTTCATACACTTTGCGCTAAAAACGGGTACGGGAAAATTCAGATGCTATAATACTTGCATAAAATAAAACATGCTGTCTGCTGATTGGGAAGCTTATGTTTAAGCGCGGGCAGCAAAGCAAAAATAGTAAATGGAGGATGAAGTATGAAAACAAAGCAGGCTGTAAATCCGTATTTGCCAAGCTGGGAATACGTGCCGGATGCGGAGCCGCATATTGTGGACGGACGTGTATACATATATGGTTCTCATGATCTTTTTAACGGCTTGAATTTCTGTCTTGGAGACTATGTATGCTGGTCAGCACCGGTAGACGATCTTGGCAACTGGCGTTATGAGGGTGTTATTTTCAAAAGAGAGCAGGATCCGGCAGCGCCGAAGATCCGTCTTACAAATGGTCTGGCAGCACCGGATATGATCCAGGGATCGGACGGAAGATTTTATCTTTATTATTTCATGGGCGGCACCAAGATGATCTCTGTGGCTGTCTGTGACAAGCCGGCAGGCAAATATGAATTCTATGGTTATGTAAAATATGCAGACGGCACTCCTATTGGAAAGAAAGAGGAGCCACTGCAGTTTGACCCGGGCATTTTTATGGATGACGATGGAAAGCTGTATCTTTACACAGGCTTTGCCCTTCAGGGAAATCCCCTTCTGCTTGATGGCTCCAAGCCGACTGAGCACGGTGCAATGTGCTTCGAGCTGGACCCCGCAGATATGCTTACTGTAAAAATGGGACCGAAATACATTGGAATTGCCAGTGAGAAAGAAGCACCAGGAAGTTCTTATGAGGGACATCCCTTCCTGGAGGCAAGCTCCATGCGTAAATTCAATGGAACCTATTACTTCATCTACAGCTCCCTGAACAGCCATGAGCTTTGCTATGCAACAAGCGATAACCCTACAGAGGGCTTTGAGTTTGGCGGTGTTCTGGTCAGCAACGGGGACATCGGCCTTCCTGGAATCACAGATGTAAAAAATGCAAGAAACTGTACCGGAAACACTCACGGAAGCCTGATCGAGATTAATGGAAGCTATTATGTTTTCTATCACAGACACAGTAACCGTAAGCAGTCTTCCCGTCAGGCTTGTGCAGAGCGCATCCGCTTCGAGAATGGCAAATTCTATCAGGCAGAGATGACCTCCTGTGGTCTGAATGACGGACCGCTTAAGGGAAAAGGAAACTATCCTTCCTACATCGCCTGCAACGTATATGGCAAAAAGGGAACCCGTTTCCTGAGCATGATCAAGCATTTCAAGTCTGGTCATCCATATCTGACACAGGAGGGAAAAGACCGTGAACAGGGCTCTGACCAGTATGTGGCAAATATGTGCGACGGAGCAGTGGCAGGTTTCAAATATTTTGACCTGCGTGAGACCTCAAAGGTTCGCATTAACATTAAGGGAAAAGCAACTGGAGTTGTTTATGTGACCACAGAGGAAGGCGGCAAGCCAGTGGCAAAGATCCAGGTGAAACCTTGCAAAGAGCAGCATGGCTTTGCGGCTGATTTAAGCGGACTTGGCGAGAAAGAGGCACTGTATTTCAGCTACAAGGGAACTGGTGCGTTTGACTTTATGTCCTTTGACCTGAAGTAAAAACGCCTTAAAAAGCAAGAAATACTTTATCTGCTAATAGCAGACAAAGTTTAAATAAAAGGGAAAAGAGTTTATCTTAAGAGTCAAATAAACCCAGGAGGCGAAATATTTGAACATTACTAATTTTGCAAGAAAACTTGCAGAAAAGCCGGTTTTTAAAACAAGAATCAAATCCGATCAGGTGAAGCTTCCGGAGATTGCCATTGGATATTTTCTGGCGCCCTTTTGCGCCATGTTTGCCAATGCCATTTTCGGTGCCTATCTGAACCGTTATTATGTGGATGTACTTGGCTGGACAAAATTCGGAGCATTTGCTACACTTCTTCCAATCGTATCCGTGATCTTCGTAGTTCTCGGAAACCTGATGATTGGACAGTGGATCGACAACACCAGATCCACACAGGGAAAAGCAAGACCGTACCTGATTCTTGCAGCTCCTATGCTGATCGTGGCAATTATCCTTATGTTTATGACACCAAACAAGGGAAGCAATGCTATTCAGATGATCTGGATCGCAGTTTCCTACAATCTGTACTATGCGCTTGCATATCCGTGCTTTTACTGCGCACACAGCTCCATGGTTTCTCTTTCCACCAGAAATTCTGAGAGCCGCGGACTTCTGGCAACCCTGTCAAATGCAGCAATGGTTGCATCCGCAGGAGTTGGAGCCAGCATTCTTGTGCCGATCCTTCTGCAGAGCTTCCTGTTTGTGACAAAGGACGGCGGAATTGATGTGGATGCCAGCTATGCGCACTGGAGAATCATTTCCATCGTGCTTTGCCTAGTAAGTGCATTTGGCTGTATGCTGGAGTACTATTTTACAAGAGAGCGTATTACAGAAGAGACAGCAAACCTGAATGTAAAGGAAGAGAAGCTTCCGCTGAAGAAACAGCTGGAAGGCTGTATCCACAATAAATACTGGTGGATCATCATTCTTTACTTCCTGATCTTCCAGTGGTCAGCTGATCAAGAACAGCTCCATGAGTTTCTATGTAAGATGGATGTTTGATAGCGTTATCAATTCTTCCAATCCGGAGCAGACTTCCGGAGTACTGATGTCAACACTTGGTCTGGTTGGCGGAATCCCAACTGCGGTTGGTATGGTAGTGGCATGGCCCATTGCCCGTAAGCTTGGTAAAAAGAGAGCCGTTGTTTCAGGACTGTGCTTCTCCGTTGTAGGCGGACTGGTTTGCTTCTTAAATGTACACAGCTTTGGAATGGTTGCAACCAGTATGGTACTGAAGGGAATCGGAAGTATTCCGGCAGTGTATGTCACTATGGCACTTCTTTCTGATGTACTGGATCACCTGGAAGCGAAAAACGGTTTCCGAAGCGACGGATTTACTATGTCTGTTTACAGCTCCATTATGGTTGGTCTTAGCGGACTTTGCATCGGTGTACTGAACAGCCTTCTCACATTTGCAGGCTACAGCAACACTGGTATTGCATGCAACCCGCAGACACTGGAGATCATTGAAAATGTGGCAAATTACACCGGCCAGGTGGTTTACCGCCAGATGGGCGGCGTGGAGCAGGTGCTTGCGTTTGCGTTCCTGGCTGCGGATGTGATTACTTATGCCGTTGTTATTATCCTTATGAGCCGCCTGGATGTGGAGAAGCACATCGAGGAGGATCAGAAGACTATCAAGGAAAACCAGAAAAAGGCAGCCCTTAAAAAATAAAATATAATTGTTTCAGAACCTGATTCCTGTTATACTATGCTTATTAAGCAAGTATAAGTGATTCGGCTCTCTGGCGCAGTGATCACTGTACCGGAGGGCCGTTTTTTATGAAAAGTACCAGCAGTATGGAAATTCAGAGGGGGAATGGAAATACTGTGAAGCGCAGGCGGACGCAGCTGGTTTTCATATTAGAGAGATATTACGGAACGGGTGAGGAACAACTATGGTAAGAATTGCGATTGTGGAAGATGACCGGCATGACCGGGAAGCTTTGAAGAAATGTCTGAGCAGATACGAAAAAGAAAATCAGGTGAAATTTTCTCTTACGGAATTTCAGGACGGAGAGGACATTGTGACTGACTATACAGCCAGCTACGATCTGATTATTCTTGACATCGAGATGGCTTTTCTCAACGGAATGAAGGCAGCGGAAAAAATACGCGAGCTGGATACCAACGTGATTATTATTTTTATCACAAATATGCCCCAGTACGCCATTCAGGGGTACAAGGTCAATGCGCTGGACTATATTCTCAAGCCCATTTCCTACTTCTCTTTTTCCGAGAGCATGGCAAGGGCGCTGTCCAAGGTGAAGGCTCCTGAGAAGGAATACATTACCATTGTCTTAAAGGGCGGCAAGAAGAAGCTGGATGTAGCACGGATCTGCTATGTAGAGGTGCAGGATCATGTGCTGATCTACCACACCCTGGACGGGGATTTTGAGACAAAGGGAACTATGCGGGATACGGACAATCAGTTCAACCCCAAGCGATATTTCCGGTGCAACCGCTGTTATCTTGTGAATCTGGAATTTGTGGAGACCTATCAGGGCAGTGACATTATGGTAAACGGCGATACCATTCAGGTAAGCCGCAGCAGGCGCAAGCCATTTCTGGATGCCCTGAATGAATATATGAATGAGGTGGGAAAATGAGCAGTACAGTAGTGAATACACCCGGTTATTATTATGCCATTTCTTACTGGCTCTCTGCTTTTGTAATGGTAATTGTAGAAGGTCGTGGAAAAAAGGACTGGTGGAAATATCTGTACAGCGTGCTCAGCTTTATCAGTATTTTCCTGGTAATGTTTTTCACGGACGGGATTAAGCAGATTTTCTTTATCCCTCTTATGCTTTGTGTGTTTGGCCTGATGCTTCTGTATATTAAAATGGCAGGGGAACTGTCCTGGCGGGAGACCGGGTTCTTCTGTGCAAAGGCGTTTATCAGCGCAGAATTTGCGGCTTCTCTTTGCTGGCAGATTATTTATTTTTATACAGGCGATTTCCCTGCTGTTGAAAGTGGAAATATGAAGCAGCTGATCTGGAGCTGTGTTCACATGGTATTGATTTATGCGGTAATTTACGCAATCATTTATTTTATTGAGCGCTATCTGAAAAAAGATATTGAGGAACTGCAGATTACCAGACGGGAGATGATCGTTGCCTGCATTGTGACCGCAATTGTATACGGCATCAGCAATCTCAGCTATGTAGATGCAAACAGTCTTTTCAGCGGCGGAACTGCTATGGATATTTTCATTATCCGTACCCTGGCAGACTTAAGCGGTATGGCGGTGCTTTATGCATATCATATCCAGGTGAAGGAGATTCAGCTAAGATTCGAGAAGGATACCCTTCGGAATATTATGAACATGCAGTACAGCAATTATAAGCTTTCCAAGGAGAGCATTGACATTGTAAATCAGAAATATCACGATCTGAAGCACCAGATCAATCTGCTGAAAAGCGGCGCGGATTCTGAGAAATCCGGGGAATATCTGGCGCAGATGGAGCGCGAGATCAAGATTTATGAGACACAGAACAAGACAGGCAATAAGGTTCTGGATACCATTCTTACAAGCAAGAGCATGCATTGCCAGAGGCATGGCATTGAGCTGAAATTCATAGGTGAAGGCCAGCTCCTGAATTTTATGGAGGATATGGATATCAGTGCACTTTTTGGAAACATGCTGGACAATGCCATTGAGAGCGTGGTGAAGATCAAAGAGCGGGAGAAGCGGCTGATTGCCCTTCACGTAATTCAGGACAGACAGTTTATCCGTATCCGTACAGAGAATTACTGCGAGGAGGACATTCAGTTTCAGGACGGACTTCCGATCACAACCAAGGCAGATAAACGTTTCCATGGTTATGGAATGAAGAGCATGAAGAAGATTGTGGAAAAATACGGCGGCTCTGTGGTTGCCGGCAAGACGGATAACTGGTTTGAACTGAAGATTTTGATTCCTATGAAACGATAAAAAAACACCCCGCAGCGATGCAGGGCATTTTTGAATTATTTTTTCTTCTTGGATTTCTTGGTCTCGGTCTGGGCTGCCTGAGCTTCCTCTGCAGATTTCTTAAAGCGGGCGAAGAAGCCTTTTTTCTTCTTGGCCGGGGCTTCCAGATTGCCGCGGATGCCTTTGACACCGACTATGTAAAGTCCGCTGACCTCTGCCTTGATCTCTTTCTTCACCGGGATCAGGTCGAATACCTTCTCATCTGCGATAAGAATGGAAATCTTCGGACCAACCTTAGCCTTAACGATGGGAAGCTTGGAACGGCGAAGAAGCTTGGGAGTCTGGTCAATGACCATCTGTGGGAGACCGGATTCCTTAAGTGGCATTCTCTTCTTATCAATAACGAGCATGGAAACGGTCTGTTTGCTTGCTTCGATCTGTGCCTGCTGTTCTTCCTGTTTCTTCTGGGTCTTCTTGCCAAAGAAATACAAACCAATCAGTAATCCGATGAGGATTACGAGAATCACCAGAAGGACAATTGTTACTGGATGCATACTTATCCTCCTACCATAAAAAGTTTCTTATTGCTTACATAAACTCTATTTTACCATTGTTTTATAGAAAAGGCAATTAAAAAATCGGCATCCTGACAAGATATGGCAGGGAAGAATTGTGGGAAAATAGGTGGTAATTCATATAAATATCATGTATAATGGAAAACAGCGGTTACAAAATGGATAGTTTTATCTGATATGGTTAAAATGTTAATGTCAGAATCGCTGTCGAATCAGTTTGTGACAGCCTGTTATGAGCAAGACAGATATGTTCCATGCTGTTTCCCATAACAGATCAACGGGGGGAGCTGACAGGACAAATAAGGAGTTATACACAATATGAAGAAAACGGATACAGAACAGCAGGAGACTTCTGTTCTGGAAGAAAAACAAGCCCCCGACAGCAATACGGAAGGGACGCTTGATAAAGAATTACAGGAATTAAACAAGGAGAGTAAGCAGGAAGAAGCGTATTATGAAGAGCGGCGGAAAGAGAGACACCAGCGTAATCTTCAGAGAAAGAAGAGGCAGATGCGGAATCGTAATCTGGCTCTTATTGTTACTGTTTTGATACTCCTTGGAGGAGCAGGATATTTCTGGGGTGACCAGATCGGACTGAAGGATGGTGTGGAGACCCTTGTAACCCGTGCGAAAGCTTTGATTCCTGAGAAGAAAGAAGATACAGAAACAGCGGAAGCTACGGCAACGCCTGTTCCGGAGAAAGAATCGGAAGAGCAGAATGAGACGGAAGATTCCAAAGAGACGACAGATCCGGCGGATTCAGCTGAATCCGAAGACTCAAAGGAAGCAGAGAATCCAGATGATTCAGAAAATGCGGATGACGAAGAAGCAGATTCTGAGGAAAATAAAACAGCAGATCCTACTGTGACACAGGCTCCGGTGAAAGCAGAGGCAGATTTCATGCCCCAGGCAGCCGCAGCAGGAGCAGGTTTTATCCACAGACAGGTTCGCCATGAGAAGAAGGTTCTGACCACTGCCAAGAATAAGGCAGCCCAGTACGATTATGACGGAGCCATCAAGCTTTTGAAAAATGACAATGCATATCAATATAATGTGCATTTTCAGAATGCAGCGAAATACAAAAAAGAAAAAGACAATTGCGTAGCCTGGTCCCCGGAGCAGGTGACACATATTTTTTACCATTCTCTTATTGTAGACACCTCCAAGGCATTTGACGGGGACTACAAGCAGGATGGCTATAATCAGGTAATGACCACGCTGGATGAGTTTAACAAGATTACCCAGACCATGTATGAGGAAGGGTATGTTATGGTGAATCTCTATGACCTGGCAAGACTTGATGATGACGGCAATATGAAAGCCAAGACCGTTTATCTGCCTGAGGGCAAGACACCCTTTGTATTATCACAGGATGATGTGTGCTACTATCATTCCCAGGACGGAGACGGAATTGCCACTAAGCTTGTCGTAGATGAGGACGGCAAGGTGCGCAATGAGTATGTGCAGGATGATGGAAGCACTGTGGTGGGCGACTATGATGTTGTGCCGCTGATCGACCGCTTTGTGGAAGCGCATCCGGATTTTGCATATCACGGACATAAGGGAATTGTGGCACTGACCGGATATAACGGTATTCTGGGCTATCGCACGGATATCAGCTACCAGACAAGACCGGATGATCTGAATGATGACAAGCTTGCATGGCTGAATGCGCACCCGGATTTTGACCTGGAAACAGAGCGGGCAGGAGCCAAGAAGGTTGCAGATGCCATGAAAAAAGAGGGCTGGACTTTTGCCAGCCACACATGGGGGCACAAGAATATGTCCACGGTTTCCATGGAACGTCTCCAGACCGATACTACCAATTTCAAGGAAAATGTGGATCCGCTTATTGGAGGAACAGACATTATCATCTTTGCATTTGGCGCGGACATTAATAATGGAGGCGCTTACACAGGAGATGAGAAGTTTAATTATCTGAAGTCACAGGGCTATGATTATTACTGCAATGTGGATTCCAATAAATATTTTGTACAGATCACAGACGAATATTTCCGCATGGGAAGAAGAAATGTGGACGGATACCGAATGTATTACAATCCGGATCTGCTGGCGGATCTGTTTGACGCAAGTGAAGTATTTGATTCTTCCAGACCGACTCCGGTACCGCCTATGAACGGCGGCTGATCAGAAAGCCTCTAATTCTTAAGAAAAAATGAAATGTGCCGGCAGGCTTTCTTTTTGGAAGAAAATATGTTAGTTTTAATAGAAGAGAAACTGAAGGGAGTTTATTTAGTATGAAAAGAAAAGCATATCTTGCAGCGCTGGTGATGTGCATGGCACTTGCCGTGAATGGCTGTGGAAATAATAAAAGCGAGGCAGACTCAAGTGACGCACAGGCTGCTGAGCAGGAGGCAGATACCTCATCATCCAAGACGGATTCTGAGGGCAACACCCGCCTGGTTTCCGTTGACAGTGTTGAGAAGTACGTCACGATTGCAGATTATAAGGGAATCACCCTGGACAATACCGTACAGGAGGTTACAGACACAGATATAGACAATCGTGTTGCCGAGAACCTCCAGAATAAATCAGAAACAGTGAATGATGCAGATGCAGTTATTCAGAACGGCGATACCGCTACCATTAATTTTGTAGGAACTAAGGACGGCGAGGCATTTGAGGGCGGAACTGCCAATAATTACGATCTTGTGATCGGAAGCGGCACCATGATCCCGGGATTTGAGGAAGGAATCGTGGGAATGAAGAAGGGCGAGACCAAGGATGTCACCGTCACTTTCCCGGAGAGCTACAGAAATTCAGACCTGGCAGGACAGGAAGCCGTATTCCAGATTACGGTGCAGAGCTTTAAGCGCCCACCGGAACTGACCGATGACTGGGTAACTGCCAATACAGATTATCAGAATACTGATGAGTACAAAGAATCTGTGCGCAGTGAGCTTGAGCAGGAGAACCAGGAGCAGGCGGAGAACAGCCTTAGAAGCACTGCATGGAATACCGTATACACCAATTCTGAGGTTGTGGAATACCCGGAGGAGGATGTAAATGATGCTGTGGAGACCTTTAAAAAGCAGGCGGAGGCATATGCGAAGCAGGCAGATATGGAACTGGAAGACTTTGTAGAGTCCCAGGGAGTGTCTATGGATGATTTCGAAGCGCAGTGCCAGCAGTATGCACAGGCGAAGGTAAAACAGAATCTGATCATTCAGGGAATTATGGATGCAGAGGGCATGACTTTGGATGATAAGGAGTGCCTTGCGATTCAGGATCAGCTGGTAGAGCAGTATGCATCCGGTGATCTTGCTGCACTGATCGACACTTATGGTCAGGTTGCAGTAGATGAGACGATTGGCCTGATGCGAGTTGAAGATTTTATTATTGCAAATGCAAACTATGACCAGACTGCAGGAGAAGATGCAGAGGCAGCAGATACCGAAGAGGGACAGACCACAGATGAGGCTGGTGAAGAGCAGACAGCCGCTGGTGAAACAGAGGAAGAGAAACAGGATACTGCAAATGACGGTGCAGACAGCGAGAAAGCTGACAGTAATGCAGATGCACAGGATACCAATACAGAAGATTCATCCCAGGAGGGGGCAGAATAATCATGATCATTAAAAATGGAGAAGTATTTCAGGAAGATGGAAGTTTTCAGATACAGGATTTATATGTAGAGAATCATAAGATCGTAGCCACTGAGGCAGAGGTTACAGACAAGACTGTAATAGATGCCAAAGGACTGAAGGTGCTTCCGGGACTGGTGGATGTACACAGCCACGGTGCATTTGGCCACGACTTTTCCGATGCAGACCCGGAGGGGCTTAAGATTATTCTGAAATATGAGAAGAGCCATGGAGTGACTTCCTATTGTCCGACCTCCATGACACTTCCGGCAGAGGAACTGAAGGAAATCTTCGCAACCATAAAGACAGTAGGAGATTTCCCGGAAGGTGCTACAGTAAGAGGCATTAATATGGAGGGACCGTTCCTGGACCCGAAGAAAAAAGGTGCCCATGTAGAAGGCTATATCCGCAAACCGGACGCAGAATTTTTCCGTGAGCTGAATGCTTATTCCGGCAATATGGTGAAGCTTGTGACTCTGGCTCCGAATGTAGAAGGGGCTATGGAGTTTATCGATGAGGTACATAATGAGGTATGTATTTCACTTGGACATACGTCTGCCGATTATGATACAGCAGCGGAGGCCATGAGAAGAGGTGCACACCATGTGACACATCTTTATAATGCCATGCAGCCGCTGGCTCACAGAGCACCGGGACTGATCGGTGCAGCCTCTGATGATGAGCAGTGCATGGTGGAAATGATCTGTGACGGAATTCATATCCATCCTTCTGTAATCCGTGGAACCTTTAGAATGTTCGGACCGGAGAGAATTGTACTGATCAGTGATTCCATGATGGCCACTGGTATGGAGAATGGAACCTACCAGCTGGGCGGACAGGAAGTAACCATGAAGGACTGCAAGGCTACCCTAAAGGACGGTACCATTGCAGGCTCCGCTACTAACCTGTATGACTGCATGCGCAAGGTAGTTTCTTTCGGTGTGCCTGTGGAGGAAGCTGTTTTTTCGGCTACAAGAAACCCGGCTAAGAGCATTGGCATTTACGATGAGGTTGGTTCTCTTTCTGTGGGAAAAGAGGCTGACATTCTGCTGGTAACAGATGATCTGGAGCTGAAAAAAGTGTTATAAGGGATTTTTTGCAACAACGGATAAAGAGGGAAGTATAGATGGATAGAAGTGTTATACGCGAAAGAATGCGTAAAAAGCAGCGCCAGATACGACGAAGGAAGATCATTAAGCTGATTACTTATGTGGTGGCTATGGTACTTGCCGTCATATTTGTAATACGCGGGGTGATTTTTCCAATTGTAAGCCGTATCGGAGGAAAGAGTACAGGGGAGTCTCAACAGGTACAGGCTGACGCAGAACAGACTGTAGATCCTACGGCAGCACAGAGACAGCCGCTAAAAGGGCAGAGCGATCTGACTAAGGTTTCTGCTCTTACACCGGGATGGCATGAGGATGCCAACGGACGATGGTATCAGAATGCAGATGGTACATATTATACCGGCGGGTTTGCGGACATTGACGATGTGAAATATTCCTTTGATGCCA
>ERZ824473.4849-NODE-4849-length-11484-cov-3.173244_pt1 | contig 11484 bp, 11 predicted proteins | sample MGYA00519874_ERZ824473 | MGnify/ENA primary metagenome ERZ824473 (study PRJEB31778, sample SAMEA3449151) | human gut metagenome | biome: human gut; feature: human-associated habitat; material: faeces | place: United Kingdom | collected 2010/2012 ... | reverse complement strand
CTTCCATTAACAATAATAGTTCCATAATGTGGCAAAGCAAGCCCTTTACCAAACGTGTTTATTGGTATAAAGATTCCTGTTTTAATACTCAAAGCATTAAGCCGAAACTGATACCATTTTTTCAGTACCCCCCCGTATTTGTATAGTATTCCGCCTTACGCAGTAAAATCAAGTATCTCCAACACACCTGATGTAAGGAAGGTTTTTTACGAGTGGTGTTCATAATCCGTTTATCTTCATTCAAATACTCTATCAGGTCACTTTTGTTTTTTATCATTTCTGTTCTCGCTTTCTTATGCTATTTTAAGTTTCTCTATTGCCCTCATGAACCACCCCTGCGTGACAAGCCAAGTCGTTCCTAAAACAACCAATACTGTAATAACTTCCTGATGTCTGATTGTCTGAAACAAAATCATCTGAAGAAGCGTAAATACGAATGCAACAAACGGAGAATACAGATATAAATGTAAACTATGTTTGCTTCCAATCATTGAGAGTATATTATCTTTAAGATGAACAGATTTTCCTAATGCAAGCATCCCATATACCATGAGTAAGTTTCCAAAATAAAACTCGATTCTTCCGCAGATACGGTATTCAGCAACCGTAACTATGCCTCCAATTATAAATGCCCCTATTTGAAGAACCTTACGCTGGCTTTCTTGCATCTGCATCCATTTACCCATATAGTAAAATCCAACGCCTTCAATCAACCAATTGCGATACATGAAGGATTGAACGCTTTTTCCAATTAAAAGTAATGTTCCCTCACTCATGATCCAATAAAACGCTACTAGAAATGGGAAGCATCTATAAAGCATCTTATCCAATTGAAATCTATCTGCCCAGTACACTACAATATAAACCATACCAATTGCGTGAAGATACCAGAGGTATTCGTTTCCAAAAGCACTTCCAAACAATAAGCATTTCAATATATTCTTAGGGCTCACATCAAGTTTTGCCCATCTTGCAAGTTCTCTGTATGGGCTATAGGAAATCAATGTATAAATTCCAAACCACACCAGATTCAATACAAGAAAGATTCTCAAAAAGTTTATACCCTTTTCAAGCTGCTTTTTTCCTGCTCTTTTGCTGAAATAGCCTGAAATGGCGAGATATGTAGGAACTGCGCAACGTGCGATTGCCGTCCATACCCCCCCCATAAATTCTCAGGCAAAGGATTATGTATCAAAACCACAAATATGAATAAAAGATATTTCAGGAAATCAAAATAGTGGTTTCTTCCCTTTTCCGTATCAACCGTCATACTCAAAGTCCTCCAGCTCGTCTTTATCCCAGTTCCAAGTTTGAAGAAGGAACAGTAAGAACGGGATAACATCAATTCTTGCAACATCCAAGCAACTGAGACTAACACCTGTAATCAGCAAATAAATGGTCACAGAGTAAAGAACTTCAACACTATTTTCTCTAAAATTTCGAATCGAGGTATAAAAGTATCCAACGATCAGTAAAATAATCATCGGCACACAATACCATCCCATTGTATACCAGTTTCCTAAATATCCCAAATCATCATTCGATCCAATCGCAAAATACCGTTTAAACGATGTTGTGCCGTAGAAAGCTAGCCCCATTGGCTTTCCATTCCAGTTTTTTCTTAGCAGCTCCAGCGAATAAACACGAACAGACATGGTATTATCATATACTCCGTTTTTGATATCTGATGCGGATGCCCCTTGTACCGTTTGTAACAAATCGTTATAAAATGGTGTCTGTACAAATATTGCAATTGCAATCACAACAATTGCGAAAGCAACTATTTTTTTCTGACCTTGTTTCTGCCTTCCGTACCACAGAATTGCCATTGAACCAATTAAAGCAGCAATCATTATCCGAGAACCAACAAAGCGAATCGAATATACCAATCCAATAATTACAAAAATCAAATATTTCATTTTGATTTTTGACAATCCTTTTGGGCACTTAAGCATTTTATAAAAGGCATATAGCAAGAAAATGTTTTCTATTACACCACAAATACTCGTACTATGTCCGCCTCGTACTTGTCCTGCAATAAGTGTTGGAAATAATGCAGTTCCAGTGGCATCATAAACCAAGCAATTTAACATTCGAAAGCACAATGCAATTGCAGCGACAGGCAACCAGCTTTCCATAAAAGATTTTTCTTCTCCATATCTCTGCTCGAGATATAAAAAGGGGTATACCAGAAAAGCCGAAAAATAGTATCGAGCATACATGATAGTGTGATCAACACTTGCCACGCCCTCATGCACTGTATAGAAACTGATTCCAAATAAGCAAACTGTGTAGATTATAATATACATATTCAGTGCCTTATATTTTGACAGCAATCCATTTTTGCTTAGTGTAAGTATTGCGTAGATACTATCAAATACGACAAGCAACATCTCTACTTTCCATGCTATTGAGTCACCCAAAAAAGGAATAATTCCTCCAAGAATATCCAACTGAAGCAGCAAGATAATCCATGTTACGCACCATATTATATTTTTGTGGATTTTCAATTTCTTACCCTCCCACCATCAGTTTTCATTGCTTTACAATCTTCCTAGAAATTTTAGATAGAACAGATTTTGTTTCTTTTTTGAAGAATAGAAAATTAATTACAATATCTATTAAACAAACGCACACAAAAACAATTGCCGCCCAAACAAAAAACGTTACAAATCCTGTTATATGATTAGTTACAATTTGACTTAATAAACATGTTGCCAAAATACCGGATGCCAAGTTTGCCAGATAGATCTTAATAATCCACCCAAGTGACATATCAAAAATATGCTTTTTCATATAGGCAATATTGGCCACTGTGTTAAATGCAAATGCGATTAATGTTCCTAGTGCCACACCAATAATCCCAATCCATTTCACGAGTGCCAAAGACAATACAATGTTGATAATCGCCTCAGTTATAGAAATCCACTGTGTCTGTTTTATATGACCAGCTGCCATAATCATATTATTATAGGTCAAGCTAGTGCAGTAAACATATTCCGCAAGACAAAGCAGCATTGCAAAAATAGGCTGGTGGTAATCTATATCACTTATTCCACCCGTATAAAGACTTACAAATGGTGTAATTAAGATAATACAGGTAAAGAAAAACACTGTTGACAACATTTTTGACATGAGGTCATACATGGGAACGTCATGCTTAATTGCATCCTGCTCACCTCTTGCAATCATCTGACCAAAAAGAGCTTCCGTATTCCCCAGAATGGCTGCAACAAGATTCGATATACTACTGACAACATAGCGATGTACAGAATAAACTGACACCCACATTACATTCAAGCAAGCTGTAATCACGAGATTATCTGTACTGCTATGAACATAAAATGCAATACTCTTGGAAAGCGCAGCGTTACTTTGTGAAAGGACACTTTTATCTTTTTCCACACTCGTGTCAATCGCATAATGTCTACGAACATATAGATTTAAAATGATCGGTCTTAAAATGAAAATCAATGCAGCCGCAAACTTAACAACAAGCAACGAACAACCAAATTTAATTAAAACAACGCTGACAAAGGCATTTCCAACGGTGCAGAAAATCTGAAGGAATGTATTGAAATATGCTTTTTGATCCGCAAACATTAACAGTTGGCTGGGGATGCCAAACATGCTTTCAAAAATCGCATTCATTCCAAGAACCAGAACGAGCAAAAGAGCGTCTATGTAGCCGAACGGTGTTTCCACAAACTTTGGATATACCACGGCTAAAACAGCAACATAGCCAATAAGTGCCAATGCAAACTTCGTATAAAACGACTGACTTGTTTTATATACTACGCTGGTTTTTTTCATATCACCCGTTGCTACAGGTCCATAGAAAGCAACTCTGGTTGCACCGGTTACGCCGCCCTGAATTAAAGAAGTAATACTGATAAACTGGCTAATTGACGCTACTGTTCCATTTGCTGCCGAGCCAAAAGTAGATAATATCAATCGTGGTACAATCAAACCACAAATCAAAGCAACAACCTGCTGAAGCAGCGATGCTGCACTATTTAATGCCAATGCTTTATTTCGATTCATTTTTACCAATAACATCCTCCCTCTACTTTTTCAGCATTTTTAGGGCGCTCATTGATGTCAGGACGTGTCCAATATTCATTTATATATTTTTTGAATTCCGGCTGATCTTCTACCCAACGATTTCCGTAAACACCAAAAAGCATCTGTGTCCAGCCAGCCATATGAACTGCAATTTTTCCTTGGCGCTTTGCATGTGCAGCTAATGACATTCCATACGCGCCACAACCAATTAATGCAATTTCATAATCCGACTGATCCATCTGGCTCTTCATAAAATCAAGGGCTTCAAACCAATCCCTGAATCCAGTTTCACTGCTATTTCCAGCAATGCTCTGCACAGCCTTGATCACAGTCAATTTTTCAAATTCAGGCAAAACATCTGGATTTTCAAACAAGTATTCCCTTTTTTCATACTGTTTTCTTATTGTCTCAGCAAAAGGATGAACCACTAATACCTTTTTCCCTTTAAGCTCTTTCGTCCATGGATTTTTCCAAAGAAACGGTGCATAGTAGCCATTCAAATTAATTTTTTTTGCATTTTCTATATAGTTTCGAACATAATATTCATGCTGTACATAGGAGCCCAGAATATCGATTTCACTTGCATCCTCAAGTGCTAAATGCGCAAATTTTTTCCCTGCTGAAACTGAGTTTGGGAAAAAGCCGGCGTTATTAACAAGCCATGTTACACTACCAGCCCTATCATAACCAACTTTTCCCTCGCAAATATCTTTGAGTGGAATATGCAGTTCATTTGATAGAAGAGAACATACGTTTCCAAGCTCTATCGTTCCCCATTTAGAAACCATCAACCCTTCTTTCGCTTGATGAATACACTCTCTTACGTAATCATTTGCCTGTTGATCTCTTAGTTCAACAAACTCTTCAGTATATTCATTGTACGGCTTTCTAAATAGTTTAGTTAATACTTTAAGTGCATATTTCCTGGTATTTTCTCTTATATCTCCCATTTCCCCATATTTCCTTTCAGGTAATCTCGATATGCACACATAACCGGAGCAACCTGTTTTCTTCCTCGAATAACATCTTTTATAGTTTGATAAGTAAGCCTTGCATTAACCTTATGATAATCTGTTCTATACTTTTTGGTTAAATACAATACATTTCTCACCATATAATATTGAGTCATTGCACTGGTTGCTCCGGTAGATGCACTTACTTTATGATAAACCAAGGTATTCTCACAAAACCAAAGTTTATATCCTGCTTTTATCACTTTATAGCAAAAATCTGTGTCTTCCGCATAAAGAAAGTACTCTTCCGAAAGCAATCCAACTTTTTTCACTACCTCGATTGGAATCAACATAAGACACCCTGTAATAAACGTCACTTCTCGAATATCACCAGTATCCGGTGGATTAAGTTCATTCCATCTTTCATGAGAGCCGCCTCCAGACTTTTCATTCAGATAGCCACCACCATACCATAAATAGCTTGGCTTACCATAAAAAACAATCTTACCACCTACTATGCCCACATTCGACTTGTCAGTTGCTGCATTAATAAGGATATGCAAAAAATCAGGTTCGACTGTCGTATCATTATTCAACAGAAGCACATAATCGAACCCCATCTCTAGTGCTTTCCTAATTCCAATATTATTTCCACCCGAAAATCCCAAGTTTTCAGCTGACTCAATATATACTACCTTTCCTTTCAAATAATCAATTTGCTCTTTTGAAGGCTTTTTGCTTGAGCCATTTTCTATTACAAATATTTTATAATTATCATAATTAATTTTATTCAGGCTCTTTACACACTCTATCGTATCTTCAGTTCCGTTATAATTAACAATGATAATTGCAACACTTGGCTGCTTGTCTTTAGCCATTTCTTTCATCAACACTCACCGAAAAACTTATCCTCCAGCATCAAGCACAAGCAATGATACACCGGAAGATGAAGTTCTTGAATCATATATGTTTCTATCTGCGGCACTTTGATACAAACATCACTCATCTGTTCCAATTTGCTACTCTTTGCACCAGTCAGACCAATAACCTTCATTCCTTTGGCATGGGCAGTCGTCGCTGCATACAAGACATTTTTACTGTTTCCACTTGTGGAAATGCCAAGAAACACATCACCTGTTTTACCATAGCCATTGACCTGCTGTGCAAAACAAAGTAGCGGTTCACAGTCATTCATATATGCCGTAGAGAGTGCGGGATGACCATCCAACGCAATAGCTGGAAGTGCTCCCTGCAAATTCTCTGCCAGAACAGTTCCTAATTCCTGATTTTCTGCCATAAGTTTTTCCGCAAAGTCAGCTCTGGGCCTTCTCGGCATTTTAAAGCCTTTCATTAGTTCACCGACAATATGCTCTGCATCTGCCGCCGAACCTCCATTACCTGCCACAAGCAGCTTTCCACCATTTACATAGCACTCTTCCAAAAGCAAATATACTGATATAATACTGTTCTTTTCCGATTCAAGTGAAGGGTAACGTTCCACTAATAAATCAATATGCCTCATCAATCTTTTTTCCAACTCACTCATTTCGATACCCTTTCTTTTATTTCAGACACTGTTCTACAAACTCTTTTAATGTCGATATTGTCACTGTCTGACCATATGATTCACGACCAATCAAAGCTGTTCTGCATCCTGCATTGTAACCGGCTTTGATATCGTTTTCTCCATCACCAACCATCCACGACTGTGAAAGATCGATATTGAAATCTTCTGCCGCCTTCAACAGCATACCAGGCTTCGGTTTACGACAGTCACATTCAATCTTCAGTTCCGGTCTCTCCCCTTCGTATCCCTTATGAGGATGATGAGGGCAATAGTAAATGGCATCCAAATATGCTCCTTCTTTTCCAAGAAGTGTCTCCATCTTATTGTGAATTTCTTCCAGCTCTTCAAAAGACACTTCACCGCGAGCAATCACCGGCTGATTCGTTACAACAACTGCAAGATAGCCAGATTCATTGATTTTACGAACTGCCTCAGCCGCGCCATCTATCAGCTCAAAATCATCTATATTTCGAAGAAAACCAACATATTTATTAATAGTTCCATCTCTATCAAGAAATACTGCTTTTTGCTTATTTTTTAGATTTTTCCCGGATACTCTTCCTTCTTTATAATCCGCGCATACGGAATAATATCGTTCCGGAGTTCCCATATCCTTTACATATTCCGGACTATCATAACAGAACATCTTTCCTGTTCCAGCTAACGGTTTTAATAACTGGCGATCCAAATCAACTTTTACCGGTTTACCGTTTGCACCGGTCTTACCTATTGAATCTGCATCAATATCAACCAGTCCCAACACTTTTGGGCTGATGACATGCAATCCTGCATTCACTCGGTTTCTGTAATACTGCGGTCGCTCATCTTCTTTTGCAAGCCATTTTTCTACCGCTCCATTTTTATCCGCAATGATTAAACCACTATCATATGGATGACTATTCGGGTGGGTAAAAAGTGTAACCATTCCACCATGTTTGTGATGAAAATCTACAAAGCGATTAAAATCAACATCAAACACCGCATCAGCATTTAAAAGCAGAAAATCAGATGTCAGTTTATCTTTAATTTTGAACAAAGCACCTGCGTTGCCTAGCGGTTCTTTTTCAAAATAGTACTCAATATGTACGCCAAACGGTTTTCCCGTCACAGGGGATGTACCAGTTCCATCCCCAAAGTAGTCCATAATAATATCACCAAGATGACTCACCGTAATAATAATGTCAGTAAACCCTTGGTCACGCAGACACTCCAGTTCATGTTCCAGTACTGGTTTCCCTTCAATTTTAATCATAGGCTTCGGGATATCACTGGCAACTGAAGAAATACGCGTTCCCTTGCCTCCTGCCATTATTACTACTTTCATCTCTTCATTCCTCACTCAAAATTAGTTCTTTGGTTCATAAGTTTCCGGTGTATAATGAATCACCCTCGTACCACCATCTTCAAACGCAAACGGAATATGCATCAGGTCACGCATCGCCCAACGCACCGCATCCTGACGTTCAGGCTGAACATAGAATACGAGGAATCCACCACCGCCGGCGCCCAGCAATTTTCCACCCAGTGCGCCAGCAGCCATGCCCTTATCATAGAGTTCATCAATACTATTCGTGGACACTGCTGAGCCAGTTTGGCGTTTAAGTTTCCAAGTGTGATCCAGCATTCTACCAAAATCATCCAGATCTGCATTCTTGTCTGTCAGAACACGCTCTGCATCATCAACTAGCGCAAGCATCTCTTTCAACTGGGCCGTCTTATCCTGCTTTCCTGCTGCATTCGCTTTTTGCACATCCGAAGAAAACCGGGTAAACCCAGTGAAAAACATCATCAAATTCTGATTAAGCTGCTTCTTTCGCTCCGGCGAAATAATGACTGGTAAAACCTCATACCCATCTGCATTAAAATTAATGCGATTGAATCCGCCAAACGAAGCCGCGATTTGATCCTGCCAACCACCAGCTTCCTGACAGAGATTACGCTCTAGATAAATAGCTTCATCTGCTAGTTTTTTCTTATCAGCATATTTACCTTTCAAAGCATAAAAGGCATTCAGCATTCCAACCGCAAAAGAACTGGAAGTACCAAGACCAGAGCGTGCTGGGAGATCCGCTTCATAAGTAAGACGAATCTCATGCATGTCTAACATTTTCATTGCATTGCGAATTGCCGGATGCTGAATATCATCTACATTTGATACTCGCTCTGATTTTGAGTATGTAAGTTCAGTACTGTAATCGAAAAAGCGTGGCAAATGGCGCACATTTACATAACAGTATTTATCAAAGGTTGTAGAGATGACTGCGCCACCATACTCTTTAAAAAAACTTTCCATATCTGTTCCGCCGCCAAAAAAAGACATACGGAACGGTGTTTTTGTAATAATCATCTACTGTCTCCTTACAGGGTTTTGCGCCAATAATCCAGCATATCCGCAATTGTCTGTTCCATGCTAATTTTCTGGCTCCATCCGGTATCACGTTTCAGTTTTTCAACATTACCAATGATAATTCTTTCATCAGTAGGACGAAGCAATTTCGGATCGACCTTAATTTCAAATTTATGTCCAATCTGCTTTTCAATCATTGCTACAATATCCTTCATCTGGTAGCAATGTTCCGAAGACAGATTATAAACTTCTCCCGGAATACCTTTCTCTGCAAGAAGCATCAAACCATTTACAAGATCTCTCTGATCCATAATGGCGCGTCTTGTTTCCAGATTACCTACACGCAGTTCATAAACACCAGAACGTTCTGCCAAAACAGCACGCTTGGTAAAATCAGACGTAACATCATTCACTTTTCTCGTTCCGGTAGAATTGAAAATTCTAACACGAATACAACGAATATGATCGTTCATAAAATACTGGAACGACAACAGATCCTGTCCAACCTTGCTCACACCATAAGGATGGAGAGGCTTTAATTCCGCTGTTTCTTTCACATACGGATCTTCAAGCTCATTTAAAGTCTGACCGTACTCTGCACTAGAGCATGCAACAACAACCATTGGATCATAATCAGGTCTAGTTTGACGGACAAACTTGACTGCTTCATATACGTTAATCGTACCATTTACGTTTGTTTCCATTGTTGCCTGCGGATGTGTCCAGGAAACTGTCGGATAACTTTGCGCTGCAAGATGATAAATTTGATCCGGCTGAAATTCTGAAATCACACGCTGAACTGCCTGATAATAGCGCACATCGCATTCTTCCATGCGAATATCTGGGTCAAGCTCTGTAATATCAGTTGTCGGCTTGTAATACGTGCCCAATACTTCATGACCCTGATCATGCAACAGCTCTACCATGTGAGAGCCAACCATTCCACCTGCGCCCGTAACTAATACTTTCATAATAATTAATCCTCCATTATAGCTTTCATCTTATCCCTAACGACATCATAAGAGAACTTTGCTTTGAAAAGTTCAAAGACATCTTCATTAAATTTGTGAATATCATCATTTGCCAGATTGTTAATGGTCTGAATCCATTCTTCTGGCGTGTTACACTGATAGCAAGTCTTTCCTCTGATACCACTATCCATTTCTTCCCAAAATCCAAACAGGCTTTCTTCAGTTCCAACAAATATTTTTCCAAATGAAAGAGCTTCTACTGTTTTAGACTTCATTCCACCACCATCAAATAGCGGTGCAATCACAATATCTGCATTTTCATAATACGGATTAAGACTTTCCACTCCACCAATTACATTAATACGTGGATCTGAATACTCACTCCTAAGTTCCTCCAAACCTCTGCCCACAACATCCACCTGAATATTATCAGTAAGACTCGGAAGGACATTATCGACAAACCATTTAAATCCAATCAAATTCGGATAATATTTCTTTCCTACAAACAGAATGTGTTTTTTTTCATCTTTCCCAGTGATAGAATTCATGATATCGTGCGAAATAGATGGAACTGGTGCCGGTAGAGGGATAATTGCCTCTGGTCTTTTTCCGTAATGTTTCTGAAAAACCTCAGCATCTCTAGCATTAAAAACCACATTAACATCTGCTACCTTCTTATTTAATGCCTCCTGTTTTATTCCAATTCTAAATTCAATCTCAGAAATTATATTCCTTTCTTTTTTCATCCACTGTGGATATAAATCCGCTTTAATATCATGATAAAAAGTTACCACTTGCACTTTCGGAAATTCTTGTTTAACTTTTTTAACCAAATTACCGAATACAGAATCCTCAATAAAGACAATTTTTATATTTCTTTCTTTAATCGTCTTGCATATATCAGCAATAATGCTATTGCTAATAAACATCATATTTCCCTGCATCCAGCGTTGAATTCTATCAATATGATTTTTGTATTTACCAGGACAACTGTAATTTTCTTCGTAATGTGTAACAATAGGCCGTAAATCATACGTAAAAATATTCTTTTCTCCATATAACTCTTTCAACGCCTTATAATGTAATGTTGCTCCGATATTTCCATCAAAAGCTTTTGATATATATATCATTTTCATTTTTGTCTCCCACAAGTACCGGATTACTTATTCTCAACAACCTCAACTTTTTTTCCTTTTTTTAAATGGCGTGCAACAGTTATTAGGCCTGTTTTGAATAGAAATCTTTTAGATTTTTCAATTATTTTATCCTTTAATGTAATTGGATCAATTTTATTCAAGGCCTTATCAATTGGATAATGTTCAGCCAGCTGGTAAAATTCAGCCCGCCTAGGATGTGGTTTTGCACTATTGCAAACCATAACACCATTTTCCGTCACAAGACTATTTACATCTTCTTCTTGTATTTCAATATGTGATTTTATGGCCTCTAAAATCTTTCCACCTTTTTCAGTATGCACAAATATGGATGAATACCCTCTATTATCATCTTTTCTTCCGGTGATTTTTGAATATTCATAACAATCAAAGACAGTGATATCGCTTGGTCTTTCTATTCCTTTAA
>ERZ824473.4826-NODE-4826-length-11563-cov-3.613921_pt1 | contig 11563 bp, 11 predicted proteins | sample MGYA00519874_ERZ824473 | MGnify/ENA primary metagenome ERZ824473 (study PRJEB31778, sample SAMEA3449151) | human gut metagenome | biome: human gut; feature: human-associated habitat; material: faeces | place: United Kingdom | collected 2010/2012 ... | reverse complement strand
CGTCGAGGCCACGCAGGGAATCCAGCACGAAGCTGTTCAGCCCGCCAAAGCCTGTCCGGAACTCCATTCCTTTCTGGCTTCCGCGCTTTCCGTTCCACATCGGGATCACAATGCCGACCGTCAGATACGCCGCAAGTGCAAGCAGCCCTGTCAGAACATGGTATCTTCCAATGAAGCATACCATAATCAGAGAAGTTAATGCTGCAATCGCAATCGGGGAAATCGTATGCGCATAGAATACTTCCAGAAGTTCGATATCGGTTGTGATAATCGAAATCAGATTTCCTTTGTCCCGTCCTTCCAGCTTCGCCGGGCAGAGCTTCCGCAAAGCTGCAAACACTTTATGGCGGATGATCGCCAGCAGTTTAAAAGCAATAAAGTGGTTGCAGTACTGCTCCGCATAATGCAGAATGCCGCGCAGCACCGCGATCACGATCATCACCGTGAGTATCGTTTTTACCGGAGTATGTACAAGCCACATGTTTTGCACCGAAAGGCTCGTCCCTGCCGCGCCCGTCAGTAAGCCGTGCACGATGACCTGTCCTGCCAGAATCGTCAGGAAGATCGCACATAAATATCCCATTGTTCCAAGAATAATTGCCGCCATCATAATATGAAGCAATGGCTTCACCAGCCCGATCAGGCTTCCCATAATCCGGAGGGCGCTTCTGCGTTTTGCTGTATTTTTCTTCTCGTTCATCATGCATTCCCCTCCTTTCCATAGTTTTCCAGTACCATCTGGCTGTCGTACAGATGACGGTATGCGCCGTTCTGTTCCATCAGTTCCGCATGCGTTCCACGCTCGCAGATGGTACCGTTTTTCAGGAAATAAATCTGATCTGACTGTACGACGTTCGCAAGGCGGTGGGAAATCAGCAATACCGTTTTCGTCTTTGCGAGTTCATGAATCACATTCATGATCAGCTCTTCACTCTCGACATCAATATTCGATGCGGCTTCATCAAAGATATACACCGCACTGTCGCTCCGAAGCAGCGCCCGCGCAATCACAAGACGCTGGCACTGGCCGCCGGAGAGGTTTCCCGCTTTTTCGAGAAGCTCTGTCTGCAGTCCGTTCTGTGTCTGTAAGAATCCCAGCAGATTGACTTTCTGCAGAACCGCCTCCATCTCCTCCTTCGTCGCATCCGGTTCCGCCATGCGCAGGTTCTCTTCTACGGTTCCTTTAAATAAGTAACTGTTGTGGCGGACCAGAACAACGTGCTTCATCAGATCCGTCTCAGCGACTTCCGAGAGCGGCACACCGCCCAGGGTGATGCGCCCTGTATATCCACGGTTCTTTGCCGCAAGGATACCCGCAATCGTACTCTTTCCGCAGCCGGATTCGCCGACCAGCGATACAAAACTGCCCGCCGGGAGTGTAAGGTCGATGCCCTTCAGAATTTCCCGGTCTTCTTCATAGGAAAAATGCACATCCTCCAACACGACATCCAGCGGTCCGTCCGGCAGCGTCCGTTCTCCCGCCTGCGGCTCCGGCAGATCAAGGATTTTGAAAATCTTGTCACTCGCCGCCATGCCGTTCATCGCGATGTGGAAGAATGATCCGAGCAGACGCAGCGGCAGAAAAAACTCACTCGCCAGCAACACAATACAGAGCGTGCCGGACACGGTGAGGTTTCCTTTCAGAAATTCCGATACCGCCACCGCCATGCCAACCGCCGCGCCGCCGTATGCTACGATGTCCATCACGCTCGTTGAGTTGAGCTGCATCGTCAGAACTTTCATCGTGATCCGGCGGAAGTTCTGGGATTCCACATCCATCTCGTCGGCTTTCTGCTGGTCGGCCTGATAGATTTTTAAGGTCGTCAGGCCTTGCAGATTTTCAAGGAACGAATCGCCGAGCCCTGTGTAAATACTCCAATATTTGTTCAGCAGCTTCTTCGCAATCTTCTGTACCACTACGATCGAAACCGGGATCAGCGGCACGCAGATCAGAAGGACCACGCTCGCTTTCAGGCTCACCCGGCAGAGGATGGCGAACAGCGTGAGCGGTGCGAGCAGGCTGTAAAACAGCTGCGGCAGATACTTTCCAAAGTATGTTTCGAGCTGCTCCACACCTTCGGTGGACACCTGTACGACCTCTGAGGAAGACACCTGCTCGCTGTACGATGCACCGAGCTTCAGCATTTTTTCATAAATTTTTTCGCGCAGAATCCGCTTCACATCCACACACGCAAGATACGACGACCGCGCGCCCATCCGCTCGCAGAAAAAACGGATCACACCAACAATTGCCAGTGTAAAAATCGTCCGTTTCACAGCCGCTGCCGTTACCGCACCATACACGACCCGTTCCAGCAGATCGGCGATCGTAAATACCGCGATCACCTGCGACAGAAGCGCCGCCCACTGCCACAGAATCGTGTACACGATATACTTTTTCGCGTGGGACAGCAGCCCCACCAGTCTTGTTTTAATCATAAGTACCTCTCTTTTATGCCTTTGCTTTTCGCTTCTCTCTCATGCTGCAGATTAAATGCCAGATAGCTAAAATCGGATGATACAGCAGCATCCTCGGCCCCGAAAACCGCATAACGGCGCGGATCTTTTCCCGCATTTCCGGCTTGTAGCAGTGTACTTTGCAGTTTGCGCAGAATGTTTTCTGTTCCATGAAGGGACATTTCTGGCTCCGCTGTTTTGCATAGTCCGCTAATTTCTGACATTCCGGACACATCCCGCCGGATGCATGCCCCTCTTTTCCATGGTTCTTCCGGCAGTACAGGCGGATCATCTCTTCCACGACGTACTGTTCTTTCTGCCGCTTTTTTTCTACTTTGTTCATTTTGTTTCTCCTAGGATATGATCTTCTGTTTTTACGGTTTTGACCCGCAGGAAGAAATACAAAATATGGCACATCCATACCACAGCAATACAGATTCTTCCGATCGGCACATTCTTCATAGCAAAAAAGCCGATCGCCATCACAACCGTTACCATCCCGTTAATTTTACATTTCGTTCTTACCGTCATCGCCCGATGCTGTACGAAGCTGTCGAGATGCTTCTTATATAATTGGGTCCCAATAAACCAGCTTTGCAGCCGTTCCGAACTTTTCGCAAAGCAGAACAGGGTTGCCATATAGAATGGAACTGTCGGCAGAATCGGAAGCACAATGCCGATGGTACCAAATCCCAGGCACAGAAAACCGAGTATGATCCAAAAAATTTTCAGTGGATTTCTCATCATTTTCCTCCTTTCTTATCGAATAATAAATAGAAAAATAGCCGCCCATGGTTCTTGGCGAATGCATGAGCGGTTAGTTATCACTTACGCTAGTTATAGATTAACATTGTTTGCCTTTCGTGTCAAACACATTTCACTCCTGAGAACGCTCCTCTGCTTGCGGAATAACTGCTGTTATTTCAACTCACGAAGTGTGATACATCATACTCTAAATAATTCCGCCAATGTTTGAAGATTCAACTCACGGAGGGCGACAAAGGAATCGGGCCGGTTGTGTGGGGACGCATCATTTCAACTCACGCCCTCACGGAGGGCGACTCCTACGAGATGTTAGCAGATAATAATGTGGAGAATTTCAACTCACGCCCTCACGGAGGGCGACGGCTGTATCGACCGCCGCCGAAAAGTACATGAAATTTCAACTCACGCCCTCACGGAGGGCGACCATCTTGATGTACCGTGGCGTCCATCCGACATTATTTCAACTCACGCCCTCACGGAGGGCGACGAACTGTGTGATCCGATGACAGCGGCATTGGGCAATTTCAACTCACGCCCTCACGGAGGGCGACGAAATTTGTCTGCGCATCTATTTTTCTTCTTCATATTTCAACTCACGCCCTCACGGAGGGCGACGGTATACGTTACCCACTGGCCGCCTTGCATCTTGTATTTCAACTCACGCCCTCACGGAGGGCGACTGATCTGGATATGTCTCCTTAACTATTCCTTTGTATTTCAACTCACGCCCTCACGGAGGGCGACAATCTTCTTGCCATATATTCAGCCAGTCCCATCACATTTCAACTCACGCCCTCACGGAGGGCGACTTTGGGAGGTGAAGAGAATGTATAATCGTCTGAAAATTTCAACTCACGCCCTCACGGAGGGCGACAACCCTCTAAGTAGACTCGGATGCTACAATCATATTTCAACTCACGCCCTCACGGAGGGCGACCGTATCGCCAGGCATTGCCGTCTGTAAATTCTTATTTCAACTCACGCCCTCACGGAGGGCGACATTGGTTCCTTTAAACGCTGTGCAGCGGTTTCAGATTTCAACTCACGCCCTCACGGAGGGCGACGGAACAGATCAATTGTAATTTTTTTCTTCATCTTATTTCAACTCACGCCCTCACGGAGGGCGACTATTCTCCTGATATGTTAGTTGTTTCGGCTGGACTATTTCAACTCACGCCCTCACGGAGGGCGACCACTGGTTTGATGCCGCAAAAGCGGCACACGGCATTTCAACTCACGCCCTCACGGAGGGCGACAATATATCATTTATGACATTTTCCTGCGAATGCTATTTCAACTCACGCCCTCACGGAGGGCGACTGGCAATAGACAGAGGTGATTAGATGAGCGTAACATTTCAACTCACGCCCTCACGGAGGGCGACCTTGATGAAATCGCTGAGCAGATTGGATGTTGTATTTCAACTCACGCCCTCACGGAGGGCGACATGGATTTATCGTACCATTGGCGAATTTTTTTCATTTCAACTCACGCCCTCACGGAGGGCGACGCACAGAATATCTATGATTCTATCTCGGCAGGACATTTCAACTCACGCCCTCACGGAGGGCGACGGGGACTTCCCGCAATTAAATAGATTTTACAGGAGCTATTTCAACTCACGCCCTCACGGAGGGCGACTAAGTGGAGCAATGAGAAAACAGCAAAATGGATCATTTCAACTCACGCCCTCACGGAGGGCGACATCCGCGCCACCTGCTTTGCGACCGGATAACTTTTATTTCAACTCACGCCCTCACGGAGGGCGACATTCCATACCTGCCCCAATGCTTCTACTTCCGCATTTCAACTCACGCCCTCACGGAGGGCGACGTCATGATGGCAATTGCGCGAACATTTGACGTATTTCAACTCACGCCCTCACGGAGGGCGACATCACCACGGCGGCCGGGAAGAAGTGTCAGGACATTTCAACTCACGCCCTCACGGAGGGCGACCAAGAGCGCAGAAGCGTATGGAGTGACTGACATCATTTCAACTCACGCCCTCACGGAGGGCGACAACGGTGGGACGTAGCAATGGACCACATATCGGATTTCAACTCACGCCCTCACGGAGGGCGACTGCAAATTTAGACAAATTTTTCTTCTAAATCGCGGCTATGCTTATTCAATATCTCTATATTTTCTTCCTCATTTCATCTCCCTCCTCCCCCAAATTCTATCTTTTCAGCAAAAACCCTTTAAATTTCAAGTGCGAATCTTCCTGCTTTTTTCTGTGCACTTGGCATTCGCACTACAGAATCAGTGTGTCCATCACGTCAAATCCCGCTTTTGCACCAACATGTTCTACTTTGTTTTTGTACTTTTCACCCAAATAGTAAAATCGCAAACTATCAGTCTCTTTATCTATGATTTTTTCTAGTATATCTTTTACCTGTCGGCACTTAGCCGCATCCATCTGGCACTCGAAGACAGAATTTTGGACTCGCTGGCCGTAATTGGTACATTCTTTTGCTACCTTGCGCAATCGCGTTCTGCCTGCAGCGGTTTGTGTATTTACATCATATGTGATCAGCACCAGCATTAAAAATCACCTACTTCCACAAAAATGGCGGATATTCATCCAGATCCCCTCGCAGGAAACGTGCCAGCAGCATGCTCTGTGCATATGGAACCATTCCCCACTCGATCTTTTCGCCTAAAAATGGATGCGTAATCATCTCCTGTTTTTTTCCCTGCCATGCACTAAGAAAGGCTTTTCGTCCCTCCTCCGTCATAATAACGGCACCGTTTTCCTTAGTTAAAAAATATTCTGGCTTCATAATCCTCTTGTTGATAAGTGTCAGAACAAACCGATCTACCATAACGCTACGAAATTCTTCCATCAGATCCAGCGCCAATGACATTCGTCCCGGACGATCTGTGTGGAAAAATCCAACATATGGATCCAGGCCCACTGCTTCCAGCGCCCCGCCGCACATTCCTGCCAGTAAAGAATATCCAAACGAAAGCATCGCATTCACATTATCTAACGGTGGTCTCTTATTTCTTCCATGAAAATAAAAATCCTCTTTCTGCTGCAGAATACGTTCATCAAAAGCGGAAAAATATACCGATGCAGCTTCTCCTTCCAGACCTAAAAGTGTTCCCGCATCTTCACATTCTCTGATTTTATTCATACTCTGCCCCAGAAAAGCTGATTTTTTCTTAAGCAATTCTGCATCCAGCCGCATACTGTAATCTCTGGCGGCTCTCTCGAGCACCCACCTGGCATTATAGACTTTGCCAAGAATAAAATTCTTTGCTATTTTGACGCTTTCTTCTTTTTTCTCACTGATGCGGTATTGTGTTTTTCGCAGTGTCACATTTCCCTTTTCTTCTCCGCTGACTCTCGCCAGAAAACGGCCATTTCCGGACATAAAGGATAATTCAATGTTTCTTTGCGCGCACGCCCCCATTAATGCCGGACTCGCTCCTGTATAGCCAAAGGTCACGATCGCCTGTAAATTATGTAAAGGGATTCTTCCTATTTCCTTTTTATCCTCCATTACTACGACATTTTCCCCATCAAGTGAAAGATAACGATTTCCAGAAGTAATATACAAGGTATTCAGCAATCTTTTCATAGATTTTCCTCTTCCTGCATTCTCTTGGTAATGTATTCCGCAACCAATTTATTCTTATTTAAAACCGGCAGACAAATATCTTTCAATGAACATGCATTACATTTCCTGCTTATTTTTACTTTCGGTGTATACTGTTGTTCATAATACTTATGCATTTCTGCAAATATCTGCTTCACTTTTTCCCGGATTGCATTATCAAATTCTACCTTATGGCGTCTGCGGACTTCACCGTAATAAAGATATCCATACTCGATTTCACAACACAGCATTTCTTCCAGGCAAAACGCCTGCGCTGCCAACTGCAGGATATCCTCTTCTCCTTCTTTTGGTTTTCCCCGCTTATATTCTATTGGCACTACACGATAAAATCCTTCTTTTCCATACAGTGAAATCCCCTCTTTCACCCGATGAAATTCCGCCACATCGCACTCGCCGCTCACTCCCATTTCGCAGGAGTGAACCGGCATCGCACGCACAATCAGCAGATCTCCTCTTTTTTCTTTGAGACCCGGATTATGTGCATTTTCATGAAGAATCTTTCCCTCTACCGTGCGGACATTCTCCTGCCACTGCATCTCGATATATGCAAGTGCCCATTGGCGCCGGCAGAATGCAAAATGTTGAATTCCTGACAACTGCAGATAATCATCCTCATCATACATTCCAATTCACCCCTCACGGAAAACGACCGTATCTTTAGACAAAATCAAAAATCTCCGGTTCTCTGCATCCTTCTACATTCCAGGTAATATCATAATCCTTAAAGCTTCTCGGATGATCTAAATCTTTATTCCAGTCAAATCCTCTCTGGATCTTTCCACTCGAAATAGCCGGTGTTTTTTCCTCGTGCTGCCACCAATACATCCGGCATACCTCCATACTTCCTTCCGGACGTGCTGACGATGCATCATTTTCAAACAATGTCATGAGTGCTTCTTTCAGTATCTCAGCATCCTCCTGGGTAAAGCCCGTCTTTTCCGCGAGCTGCACATTGACACTTCCCATCACCTTGTATACAGCAAACCCAACTCTATGTTTCGTTCCCATCGTATCAGATGCCTTTCCTTCTTTTCCGGCCTCGCTGTTTACGCTCTTGGTGATTTGCATACTCATAATATCAATCGGAGACAGACTTACTGCCTGATGAATCGACACCGGACCGCGTACGCCAAAGGATACTGGAATTCCTTTAAATGCAAAAACCTGTCCAAATGCTCTCACATCGATCCACTCCCTGCATGCAATCTGTGCGCAGAGATCTCTGCTCGCATCTTTCTTATTTCCCATCTGTTTTTTAAGCTCCTCGCAACCATCTGCGCGCTCCTTCAGACTCTTGAATGAGTCGTCCGTTCTGTCATCTGACTGCACGAAAATTTTCTGTCCCAGATCCTGCAGGCGGTTTCGGATTTTTCGTTTAATGCAGACATCTGAAATTTCCCCATATCCATCCAGATTAATTCTCGGACGGTTTCCGTTCAGTGGATCTCCATTGGGATTTGCATTCGTTGCACTCACAAATAATGTAAAATCAATTTTTCCTTTTAATTCGCTCATTTCTTTATTCCTCCTCTGTTTTCTCTGTTTTGTAAGTTCTCAGCGCACAGGACTGACTGTGAAATCCAAGTAAATATAAGCCGCTCAAACGTTTATTCTCCTGATAATCGTTTACACTTTCAAATGCGTCCTCGATTTCGTCCAGCAGATTTTCATAAAATCTTCGTTCCGGCACTGGCAATTTGCTCAAATACGGCTGAATATTCTCTTCAATAACTTTCCAGGTTTCAAACGGTCTCTGCGAAAAATTATTCATGTATCGCTTTGCATTTGTAATTCTGCTTCTGTCCTTATCCATATCAAAAGTCCGATATTCAATTCGATCTGCTACAGCAAGCAATCTTCCATACAGGTAATCTCTTTCTGTACAATTTTTGTCTACCGCCATTTTCCATTCCTCCTTATAAAGTTCTTTTCTTCTTTTTTTAACCATGGAGCACGCAAGCTGCAAAATCTGCTCCCAGTTTCTCCGTTCTTTATATGCCAATGGATTAGATGCCTTATTTATCGCCCTTTCCACATAATCAGCTGGTATTCTCTGCCCATCCCAAATACATGGCAAGATACGCTTTGCAACCTCAGCATAAAGTTTTTTGCTGTTTCCATCTACAATGGTAATACTTCCATTATTTTCTATTCCGAATAAAAGATCCGCTATCTCCTTTACTCCAACCATGCCATAATAAACAATTCTTTTTCCGTCTCTCCATTTTTCATGACGCCACCAGCAGTCCTTGTGCCATTTTCTGATATTCTCTAAATATCGCGTTTCTTCAATTTTTTTTGCTTCCACGACTGCCAGGCGCCCCGGTGTTGCTGCATCGACTCCTAATAACACCATATATTTCATAGTCGTGGGACATTTTTCCTCGTTCTGCAGCGTGCGATACCCACTCATCGCCTTCTGAAACAGCTCCGCTCCGATCGCATTGGTGTCAAACTCCGGATCTTCCAGTCCGGTATCCCATTCATCAAATTCAGATATAATATGCTCCGTATCCGAGTCCCATCGAACTTCTAATTCTCCTGCTGAATCCTCCGCTGTTTCCCATGTAACAAACACCATGGTATCATATGTGCCTCCCTGTCTGCGGATAATCCATTTCAATGCGTTGTGAACCTTCTGGGATGTTTCATTTCCAATTGCAAATGCCTCTTCTTTCGTTGCAAATCGACCACGATACGTAAAATTATCCTTATCATTTGAAGAAATCAGTTTCGCGCCGTCTCCTTCATTTCGGATTTTCTTTGGCTGTAGATAGGAAATACTTTCTCTTTTTCCACTTAAATAGCAAAGTCCCTTTTCCCCTTCCATAGACCGTTGATACTGCTGATATTTTTCCCATAAGGTCTTATCTTTCCAGCATTCATCAACTGTTTCTGTCAGTGGATTACTTAAAGAGCGCACAATAAATCGCACAAACGCTTTACTTTGATCAATTCCCTGAATCGTTTCCTTTTCTGCCAGCGTTCCATCTTCATTTTGCTTCAATACCTTCTGTTCAATCAAATCATGCATCAAACTTTTCTTCTGCAGATAATAATAAATTGCTCTTACTTTATCATGGCAAAATTCTGACTCATACCATTTTTTTAATTGTTCCATGTAAATTTCAAAACAGCTTCCATCGTCCGCCACATAAAGCGGATAATCGCCCGCCAGATATCTTAAATTATCACACAGGGGATGGGCTTCTTTTCCAGATGTTCGGCTTCCTGATTTTTCTGTAACCGGAATAATGGTAAATTTATCATTTGCAGGAACCTGTTCGCCATGTAAAAAGTTACCTTCTTCATCAATGGTTACCGTAATCTGTGCCGTTGCCGTTGAGTGGAATGTTGGAAGCAGCGTATAGGGAAATTCACCACGATATTCTATTTTTCCTACCTTGTTCAGATTTTTTTCGTACAAATCCAGTGCTTCTCTTCCCCAGTTCACGTATCTTTCACCTCCCTTTTTTCATGTTCTTCTTTCTCGATATTTTCAAATATTTTCGGCTGCATTTTTCGTATATGACGTTTGATTGTACACTCTTCCGGACGGGGATAAACGATGTAGCCTCCCCTTGTCATGGTCGGATGCTCCCAGAATCTTACCGTCATGTTTCCCTGATCCTCCGACAAAACGGCTTCTTCCGCATAAGTAATTCCGTGATAAGAGAAACCGAAATCTATATCTTTTTCCATATCATCATAATATCCTGCTCCACTGCCAAATTCACACGGTTCCACAAATGCCTGACATTCTCTTGTTCCAAGAAAAATATCTCTCCGGCCTCCGCTCTTTACCATTCTTTCTGACATGCACTGATATTTTCGCTCATTTCTATCCTGTACCATGTTGACCTGATGCTCATTAAATTCAAAATGAGCACGTACCTGATAACGCACATCCTTTAAATACGTGTAGTATGCCAGTTCGTTTCCGCCATTGTATTTAATAGGACGAATACCTTTTGTTTCCGTCTGAATCCGGTTCATAACGCGAATTTCATCAATTACCCAAAAGATCGTGGGTTTCCAAAATATGCTTTCCGTAATACCTCGCAATGCCTCGTAAGTTGGAATTGAATAACTTGTTTTTTCGCCTCCAACACGCACCACCGGATCAGAAAACAATGCATAGTTCCCATACACCTCGTACTCTATGGTATTCGCATGTTTTTCCATTGTACCACCTCCAATATGTTTAATAGTTCTCAAAGTTCATCTGCGGTTCTTCCAGCACACCAACTTCATTGCTGTAATACCCTTCGCTCAACGCGAGTATTTCTTCATCACTAATTTGATATATTGCATTATTAAGACGTTCCTTCTGCACTTCTGAAATTCCAACCGTATATTTTTGCAGTTCCCGCAGCATCCTCTGCTTTTCCTCCCAAGGTAAATACTCACCATCTGCTCCGACAAATGCTGCAATCAGTTTTTTGGCCTCATCATTATAGGGAACCACAACTGGAATCTTATAATCATTAGAAATAACTTCAAATTCTTTTCCTGCCGTTGCAAATGCCTGTGCCATTCCCCCCTTATACTCTTGTTCAAACTTATGCCAATATTGTTTTCTTCCCGGACAATTTTTTCCCAGCATTTCTAGCAAGGTCGTTTTATAATTTTTCGCCGGAAATTTCGTGATATCAGCCTGCAGCACCTGATAGTAATACTGATAATAAATCGCTATCGCTTTCGACGAATCTA
>ERZ824473.4825-NODE-4825-length-11565-cov-4.487750_pt1 | contig 11565 bp, 4 predicted proteins | sample MGYA00519874_ERZ824473 | MGnify/ENA primary metagenome ERZ824473 (study PRJEB31778, sample SAMEA3449151) | human gut metagenome | biome: human gut; feature: human-associated habitat; material: faeces | place: United Kingdom | collected 2010/2012 ... | reverse complement strand
TGGCTTTTACTATTTCTTTATTAGACATGTCTATCTCCTCCTCGGAACTTTCTATAAATTTTATCCAAGAGTTTAATTGTCTATAGCTAGAATTGTCTTTAAATTTCTTGAATTTCTTGAGCTCTATTATATAGACCTCCATTGTGTCTGTCAAGATATGCATAGGGTATGTTTCTTCTCTGAGGTTCCATTTTGTAATGTATTTTTTTATATCTTTGTGGTTTTCTAGCTCATAATTTGTTATTAAAATACTTATTGATTTTTCTAGTGTGGAATAGTCATATCCTGACTTTAATGAACTTGTGAAGAGTTTTGCACAGTAGAATAAAATTCTTTTTTCTATATTTTTATGGTCTACTACTTGCATTTCTATGTCGACGTTTGTGTTATTATTTAGTTTTGCTTTAATATCTAATATTCCTATTTTGTCGTCTAATAAATCTTTTTCTAAGATTGGATTTTTGTCTAATTCTATTTCTGTTATTTCTTCTTTTATTATTGAATTTAATAAGTTTTTTGTTATTTCCTCGTTTCCTGCGTGTCCAAATACACGTTTGAATACATAATCTGTTTTTAGGTTAAGTAATTCTATATGATCATCTCCTTGCTATATTTCTTTGTGAATTTTTACTTTCTATTTTGTGTTTTGTATTTTGCTGTTTTACTTTTTGTTGTTTTTTATTTTTTGTGTTTATTGAGATTTTAGCGACTGCTATTTTTTGATTTTAAGCTATAGCTTGATTTTAAATAAAATTATAATTTGAAATAAAACTTGTGATTATATTAGCATTTATATGCAATTATGTCAAGATATATTTTTGTTGTGTATATTTTTTGTTGCGTATGTGTGAATTGTAAATCAAAAAAGAGCACTGAGGTTAGCAATGCTCTAAAAATAGTACTAGACATAAGCTCACTTTCAATTTCTTTACTAACAAACTCTGTCATCTATTTTTGTTTTATAGTTTGATGTAATACATTTTTATAAGATATTTTGTTTATATTGTCGAGGTGCAATCATACACGGTAGGCTGATTGCACCATCTTTTGTTTCTGTCTATCTACTAATTTCGTAGTTTCTATTATTTCTATTCTTCTATTTCAACTTGGATTCCAGATTTTAGAGAAACTAGGGGCGCTATGCCATTCGCATTGCTATAGGCGTAGCCGTCCAAGCCCGTGCCGCCCCCGCCCACACGGCACACACTGGCGGAGCCATAAGACGAAGGAGAAGCCAGCCACCAATATCCTGATTTTGTTCCATTTTTTCCTGCATACATACTGTTATATCCTTTATAATCTATTGTGGTATCTCCTGTATAGTAATCACTATTTGATGTAGTAGATTGTTTTCCATTTAATGTATATATATATCCAGGTGCATTTGTTGCTCTATATGTCGCTCCCAGTATATAATTACCTATTTGTGTATGTGGAATTTGGTTATATGACGCCACATACATTTCCACACTTGGTCCTCCTATTGCATAATTTGCTTTTGTTGTATCACAATATGTTGTCCATTGGCTTGGTGAACATAACCATGATGATGCATGTTCATTATTATTCCAATTTGATGTGTTACTTCCTCTTTTTGCTGCCCAACTTGGATTCATTTTCTTATATGTTTCTAAATCACTTCCTGTTGGTGTATAATTTATATAACTTGATAATGTCGTGGTTGTTTTATAATCTGCTTTTAAATATATTGTATTTGCCCCATCTACAAATTTATTTTCTTTATCTACGTAAAATATTCTATATTTTAAATCTCCTTGTGTATAATTTAACACTTCTTGTCCATAATATTTTTCTGGATTTGCTGCTATTTGTTCTGCTGTTACACTTGTTCTTGATTTTGTTACTGTTACTATACATGTTGTGCTTACATTTGTTGATACTTTTCCTTTTATTGTTATTGTTGCACTTCCTGTTGCCACTCCTGTTACTGTTCCATCTTCTGCTACTGTTGCTATACTTGGTGTGTCTGATATGTATGTTAAATCTTCTACTAACCCTGTTGGTGTTGTTGTTACTTCTATTTTTGCTGTTTGATTTTTTCCTACTGTTACATTTTTTGCTGTTATACTCATTACTTTTTGTACTATGCTTACTTTACATGTTGCTTCATATTCTGTTCCTTCTACTTTTGCTATTATTGTTGTGCTTCCTGTTGTTCCTACTGCTGTTATTTTTCCATTTTCTACTGTTGCTACATTCTTGTCTGCACTTTCCCATGTTATTGTTCCTGTTACTCCTTCTGTTAGTGTTGCTGTTATTGTTTCACTTTCTCCACTAAACAACTTTAACTCTTTTTTTGATAATCCTATTCCTGAGATTTCTTCTACTGTGTAGTCTTCATTTATTCTAAATAAATATTTGTCTGATACTACTTCATAAGGTAAATCATCTCCATCTGTTTTTACTGTCATTCCTGCTTTTGTTATTTCATCTCTTAATACTGTTTTGTCCACTTGTCCTAATCCTTCTGTCCTTGCTGTTATTATTGCTAAATTAATTTGTTCTAATGCATTTGCTCTTCCTGTTTTACTTTTTGCTTGTGTTGCTCTTTTTAGTATTCCATTTTCTCCACTTAATGCATTAATTGTTATTCCCACTAATATTAAAAGCACTATTATTGTTATTACTAATGCTATTAGCGTGATTCCTCTTGCGTTTTTCCTTTTTGTGTTCATTTTTTAAATTCCTCCTTCTTTTTCTTATGATTTTTTTATTAAGTTATAAACTTAATAAAAATGTAAAAATCTCTTTATGCTTACAGTATTGGCCTTTTTACCAATTTTTATACATTTATTTTTAAACTTTTTTAAAGCTTAATATTGCATTTTTTGTTGGTATATGGTATAAAATTGATTGTATATTTTTATTTAAGTTTATAAATTAATTATACCTTTTTTAAAGATTTTTTATAAATTTTGCTTTTGGGGCATTATTTTTATAAAAACTTTTTAAAAGGCTTTTTTATTTTTTCTATTTAGCTATTTTATCATATAGTTGGGTTTTATAGAACATATTAAAAGTGCACCTTTTGGCTTAATAAGCGTAAAAAAAATATACCCACTAAAAAGAAATTTTTGTATTCTTTTTTGGGGTATATTTTTTATGTTTAGTTATATATTATATGTTATTTGGTTTTTTTATTTTTTATTTTTTGTTTTTTGTTTTTTTATTTTTCGTTTTTATTTTCGTTTTGTTTTCTTTTTTGTATTATTTTTATTTATTTTGATTTTATTATATTTTTTATTGTTTGCTTTTTATCTGCTTTCTCCTTCTTCTCTTTTTTGGGCTTCTTCTGCATAGACATTTTTGATTTCTTTCATTTGTTCGTCGTCTAGGGTTGTTCTTTCGAAGTCTTTTCCTATGTTTTGTTTTTGGTCTACTTTTAGGCTGTTTAGGAAGTTATGTGCTTCTGTGACGTCATCTTTGCTTAATGCTGTGTTTATTGCTGTTGCGTTTTCTATTTCTCTTGTTTCATTTTTTTCTGCTAATTTTTCTAGGCTTCCTTCTCCCAATATTTTGTCCATTATTTTTGAGAAGAATGTTGGTTTGAATCTTCCTTCTTGTTTTCCTATGTTGTATCTTTCTGCTCTCTTTGCTTTTTGTAAAAATGAAAATCTGTCATATTCTTTCATTGTGCTTGCTTTTGAGATGTCATTTAGGTCATACGTGATGTTACAGATGTTGTTTACTTTTTCGTGTTTTGATGCTTTAAAACATTCGTTAAAGTAGTTGTTTAATATTGTTGCTTTATCACTGTTTTCCATTTTCTTTGCCATGCAGATTCCTTGTATTACTGTATAATCTGTTGGACTTATTTTTAAGATTTGTTCTAGCATTTTTGGGTCTTCTATTTTCATTCCTGTTTCTTCTATTGCTGTTATTATTTCTAAACTGTCTAATTCGTCTGTGTTTCTTAATGCTCTTCTTGGTATTTTATATTCTTTTTGGTTGTATATTATGACTCCTTTTCTTCCTAGTGTTATTTCTATGTCAAATGGTAGTTCGTCAGTGTATTTTGCATATTCTTTTTTGCTTATAAGATTTTTTGCTGCTTCTCTTTGTTTATTTTCTTTTTCTGCTTCTGCCCATGCGTCTCTAATTTCATTTTCTTTTATTGCTTCATCCCATGCTTTTAAGTATTCTTCATTTTCTTTATTTTCTTTTCTTGTTTGCTTTTGTTCGTTTTCTTTTGTTTTTGATGCTTCTACATCTGATGCCATTGGGATTGTTTCTTCTCCTCTGTCTACTTTTCCTACATTTAATAAAAATTTTCTTAATTCTTCTTTTATTTCTTTTTCTTCTGCTTTTTGTTGTGTTTCTTCTTTTTTAGCTTCTGGTTCTATTCCTTTTATTTCTTTTTTTACTGTTTTCAATTTTTGTGCTAAGTATTCTTTATATTTTGTGTCTTTGACCTTTTTTGGATTTGTTTTTTCTTCTTGTTTCATGTCTTTTAGTTGTTGTTCTATGTTTTGTTGTTCTTTTTTCTTTTCGTTTAGTGCTTTTATATTTGGTTTGTTGTCTTCTAATTCATTTAGTGCTTTGTTTGCTGCTTCTTTTGCACTTTCTATGATGTTCTTTTTGGCTTGTCCTAGATCTTTTATTTCTTGCTCTATTGTTGGATTTTTTGCTCTTTCTTCTTGTTTTTTATCTATTTCTGCTAATTCTTTTTCATTGTTTTTTATTAATTCTATGTATTTTTTAGATTTTGCTTGGAATTCTTTTGATGTCATTCCTGTCATTTTATTTACTGTTTCTTCTGCTTTTTTTATTTGGTTTTCTAGTTCTTCTTTTCTTTTATCTAAATCTTCTACTCCTAATTCTTGTGCTTTTTTTGAGACATTTTTGTACCCTTCTAAATATATTTTTAAATCTACTTTACTACTCATACTTTGTTTTTCCTTTCTTAAAATACTAGTTTTTTTTACTTTTTATATCTTTTTCTCTTTTTTACGCTATTTTTAGTATAACAAATTTTTATTTTTTTTGCAATAGTTTTACATAAAGTTCTGTGGAATTCTTGCAATGCTCTTTTTTATTTCTTAATTAGTTGTAATAGACTTCTTTCTGCTAGTTTTAAGTATCTTTCTTTTTTGTCTTTTATCTTTTTGCCTTCTAGTTCTGGTAATATTCCAAAATTTGCGTTCATTGGTTGAAATTTTTCGTTTTTTGTTGATATGTATTTTGCTAGACTTCCTATTATTGTGTTTTCTGAAAATATAATTTTTTCTTTTGTTTTTTCTGTTTCTGTTTTTTTGGTTCTATTTTTCTCTAATTGGTTTACTGCGTTTAGTGCTGCTACCATTCCTGATGATATTGATTCTACATATCCTTCTACTCCTGTTATTTGTCCTGCAAAGTATATATTTGTGTTGCTTTTTAGGTTGTATGTTTGGTCTAGTAGTGTTGGTGAGTTTATGTATGTGTTTCTGTGCATTACTCCATATTTGATGAATTCTGCTTTTTCTAGTCCTGGTATCATTGAGAATACTCTTTTTTGTTCTCCAAATTTTAGATTTGTTTGGAAGCCTACTATGTTATATATTGATGCTTGTGTGTCGTCTTGTCTTAGTTGTACTACTGCATATGGTCTTTTTCCTGTTCTTGGGTCGTCGAATCCTACTGGTTTTAGTGGTCCGAATCTTAGCGTGTCTTTTCCTCTTTTTGCCATGATTTCGATTGGCATGCATCCTTCAAATATTTCTCTTTTTTCAAATTCGTGTAGTGTTACTACTTCTGCTTCTGTTAGTGCTTTCCAAAATTCTTCGTATTCTTCTTGATTGAATGGTAAGTTTATGTAGCTGTTTTCTGAGTTTTTTTCGTTGATATTTGGTGTGTTTTCTTCTTTGTTGCTTAATGTTTCTTGATTGTTTTTCACTTTTTCTTCACTGTTGTTTATATTTTCTTCTGTTTTTTCTTTACTTTTGTTTATTTCTTTTATTCTTTTTTGCCATTCTTCCATTGTTTCTTCTTTCTTTTTTTCTTGTGTGTATCTGTCTCCATAAAATGCTATGTTGAAGTCTATGCTTTCTTTTGTTACTATTGGTGCTGCTGCGTCATAAAAATAAAATTTGTCTTGTCCTGTTATTTCTTGTATTTCTTTTGCTAGTGGTTCTGATGTTAGTGGTCCTGTTGCTATTATTGTTATTGCTTCTTTTGATAGGTCTTTTATTGATATGTCTTTTCCTATTTCGGCTGTTATTGTTTCTATTAATGGGTTGTTTTTTATTTGTTCTGTTACTTTTTTTGAAAATTGCTCTCTGTCTACTGCTAGTGCTTGGCCTGCTGGTACTTTTGTTTCGTCTGCTATTTTTATTAGTAGTGAGTCTAATTTTCTTAGTTCTTCTTTTAGTAGTCCACATGCGTTTGTTATTAAATTTGATTTTAAGGAGTTACTGCATACTATTTCTGCTAAATCATTGCTGTTGTGTGCTGGTGTGTGTTTTTGTGGTTTCATTTCATATAGTTTTACTTTTATTCCTTTTTTTGCTATTTGGTATGCTGCTTCTGTTCCTGCTAAGCCTCCTCCTATTACATTTATATATTGTTCCATTTTTTCCTTCTTTCTTTTTTATGAGTTCTGCTTTTTTTTATTTTTTAGCTGAATAGTTTCATTATTTCGTCTTTTGATAGTTTGTTTATGAATTTGGTTTGTGTGCTTAACATATTTTCTGCTAGTTCTGCTTTTTTCATTTGTAATTCGTATATTTTTTCTTCTATTGAGTTTTTGGTTATTAGTTTGTATACTTGTACATTGTTTTTTTGACCTATTCGGTATGCTCTGTCTGTTGCTTGGTTTTCTGCTGATAGGTTCCACCATGGGTCATAGTGTATTACCATGTCGGCTCCTGTTAAGTTTAGTCCTGTTCCTCCTGCTTTTAGTGATATTAAAAATACTTTTATGTTTTGGTTTGTGTTAAATTCGTCTACCATTTTTATTCTTTCGTCTACTTTTGTGCTTCCTGTTAGTTTATAGTATGGTATTTTTTGTTCTTTTAGTTGTTGTTCCATTATTTCAAACATTGATGTGTATGTGGAAAATATTAATATTTTGTGTCCTGATTCTGTTGCGTCTTCTACTATTTCCATACATTGTTCTAGTTTGCTACTTGTTCCTTCATAGTTTTCTATGAATATTTTTGGGTGACAACATATTTGTCTTAGTCTTGTTAGTGCTGATAAGATTTTTATTTGGCTTCTTTCTATTCCGTTTATGTTTATTTCTTCTGCTACTTCTTCTTTTGCTTGTGCTAAGTATGATAAATATATGTTTTGTTGTTCGTCGTTCATTTCGTTGTTTAGTATTGTTATTGTTTTTTCTGGTAGTTCTGTTAGTACTTCTTTTTTTGTTCTTCTTAGTACAAATGGTTCTATTAGCATTTTTAGTTTTTTCATTGCTATTTCGTCGTTTTCTTTTACTATTGGTCCTTCATACGTGTTTTTGAATTTTTTGTATCTGAATAAATATCCTGGCATTATGAAGTCAAATATTGACCATAGTTCTGCTAGTGAGTTTTCTATTGGGGTTCCTGTTAGTGCATATTTTGTTTGTGCTTTTATTTGTTTTACTGCTTTTGCGTTTTGTGTGTTGCTGTTTTTTAGGTATTGTGCTTCGTCTGTTATTGCGAATTTGAATGTGTATGCTTTTTGTTTGTATGCTTCTATGTCTCTTTTTAGTAAGTCGTAAGATGTTATTATAATGTCATATTTTTCTAAGTTTTCTATTTGTTCTTTTCTTTCTGATGCTTTTCCGCTTATAACTTTTACTTGTAAGTTTGGTGCAAATTTTTGGGCTTCGTTTAGCCAGTTTAGTGTTAAGGAACTTGGTGATATTACTATACTTGTTTTTCTTTCTTTTTGTTTTTCTGTATTGTATGTATTTTTGTTTTCTGTTTCTTTTTTGTTAGTTGATTCTGTTTTTTCTTTTTTTGTTTCTTCTATGTAATTTAGTATTATTGCTAAGATTTGGATTGTCTTTCCTAGTCCCATGTCGTCTGCTAGTATTCCTCCAAATTTGTAATTGTCTAGTATTTTTAGCCATGTATATCCTGTTTTTTGGTAGTATCTTAGTTTTGCGTTTAATGTTTTTGGTAGCTCATATTCTTCTTCTAATTGTTCTTGGTTTAGTTTGTTTACTATTTTTTTGTATTCTTGGTTTTTTACTATTTCTGTTCCTTTTATTCCTTTTAATAGTTGGTTTAAGTATAGACTTCTGTTTATTGGTAAGTCTATTTCTCCTTCTTCTATGTCTTTGTAGTCTAAGTCCATTCCTGTTAGTATTTGGTCAAAAAATTCTATTTCTTTGTTTTCTTCTAGTTCTATAAATGTTCCGTCTTTTAGTCTATGGTATTTCTTTTTTAGTTTGTATTGGTTCATTATGTCTTTTAGTTCTGCTAGATTGAATTCTATTTGACTGAAGTCTATTTTTAGTAAGTCGTTTTCTACTTTTACTCCTATTGATCCTATTTTTGGTTTTGTTACTTGTTTTGTTTTGAAGTTGTCTGTTGCCATTACTTCAAATTTTTGCATGTATGTTTCTATGTCTTGTGTTAAAAATTCGTATATTTTGTCATTGTCTGGTAATATAAATCTTGTGTTTTGTACGTCAAACATAAATCCTGTTCTTCTGAATATGTTTAATGCTTTTGCTTCTTCTACCATGTTTCTTGGTATTTGTATGTCTTGCTTTTCTTCTAGTGGGTTGAATTCTGTTTCTCCGTAACAGAATTTTACGTCTGCTATTATGTAGTCGTTTTTGTCGAAGTCTAAAAATACTTTTACTCCTAGTTCTTTTGGTTTGTATTCTTCTATTTCTTCTTCACTTACATTTCCTAGTTTTATTGCGTTTTTTATTTTTGGCATTATTACTGAGAATAGTTGTATTAGGTCGTCTTTTGCTAGGTGTAGTTCTGATACGTAGTTTTGTCTGAAACTGTTTAGTAGTTTTAGTTTTGTTTTTTCAAATTCGCTTGATAGTCTGTAAAATTCGCTTTCTTTTAGTATATATTTGTGTGTTTTTCCTCTTATTATGTTCATTTTGAATATGTCTTGGTTTGGTTGTATTACATATTCGTCTTTTTCTTTGTTTAACTTGAATTTTAGATTTGGGTCTTTGTCTATAAATTCTACATTCTCTTCTATTCCATCTCTTTGGAATCTTATTTCTTTTCCTTTTATTATTTCAAATAGGTCGTCTATTCCTGTGTTGCTTAACATTATACTTGTGTCACTTAGTGCTTTTCCATAATAGTGGTATGTGCTGTTTGAGCTTGCGTTTGCGTATTTGATTATTTCTGCATATTTTAGTATGAATTCTAGTAATTTTTGTGATTCTTCTGTAAATGCTTCTTTTGTGTGTATAAATTGTAATTTGTCTCCGTATTTGTAGTATGTTTTGTTCATTATTCTATCATAAAATTCTGATAGTTCTTTTATTTTGTATAGTCTTTTTTCTCCTATTTTGAATTCTGCTTTCATTTCTCCTGTAAATCTGTCAAAATATATTTTGGGCTCTATTTTTATTGTTCCTTTGTTTTTTATTGTTGTTTCTTCGTCTTCTGCTATGTCGTCTATTTCTTCATTGTAAAATGTGTTTACTATTTGTCTGAAACTTCTATACTTTGCTTCATTTTTGTCTATGATTTTTTTTGGTTGTTCTTTTTTTGCTGTTTCATGTTTGTCTCTTAGTTCTAATATTGTTGCTAAACTGTGTTTGCATACTCCATAGTGTTGTTGGTAGTCTGGACATGTGCAGGTTATGTCTTCTATTTCTCCTTTTTTTACTTCTATATATGTATTATATGTTTCTGTTCCATATACTTCTGCTTTTACTTCGAAGTTGTTTTGGTCTTCGTATTTTGTTTCTGTTATTATTACCTTTTTTGCTTGCTTATAGTTTCTTGCTTTTTTGGCTCTTGCTTCTCCCGCGTCTAATATTAATTCTTCTATTATTTCAGGATTTATTTGCATTTTTTCGTTCCTTCCTTTATGGTTTTATTATTCTCTAGTGTTTTATTATACTATACATTATTATATTAGACAAGTTTTTTTGTGGCTTTTGGGTAGAGTTAGGTGCTTTTTATACATATCCGTGATTTTTTATTACTTGTTTTTGCACATATCCGCTTTTTTTGCTAATCTTTTCAAATAGATTTTGCTTTTCTATTTCACTAATATTAAAAAAATGTATAAATTTGTTTTGTTTAGTTGAATTTTATAAAAATATATTGTATAGTACTGTTCATAGGAAATGAGAAAAGTAGATGTGTTCGTGTTGCCACCTACATACACAGTTTTACTGTGAGAACGGAGGTGGTGTCTATGGTAGAATCAACATTATTAACAATAATCTGTCTATTATTCTATGGATTAATAGGTGTAACTATCATAAATATTGCCTTAATTATAACTTTAGTTATTATTTTGAGCAAATAATAAAACGGCACATTTGCTTGGCAGAGCGATGTGTCGTTTATCCTTTTTATGTGGTAACCGCATTTCTGCGATTGTCATTTCCTATATTTATTATACTTAACTTTTAAGTATTTGTCAAATTTTCTGGTTAAAAAATAGTGTGAAATAATAGTGTAAAATAATAGTGTGAAATTTTTATTAGTAAAGGACGGAGCTTTTTTTAGCTTCGTCCTTTTGTGCTTTTGCATCTTATTTTTTATTTTGGATATTTTTTAGTCCGCTTCTTAAAACATTTTTTATTTTGGGTGTTTTTTGAGTTTGTCCCTAAAAATTTCTTTTTAGTTTTGGGTGTTTTTTAAGTTTGTTCCTAAAAAATTCTTTGGGTCTATGTCGTTTCCGTATCCACTTGCTTTTCTTATTTCAAAGTGTAGGTGGTGACCTGTTGAGTTTCCTACATTTGGGTCTGTTTTTGGGTCTCCTCCTTCTAGTCCTATTGTTTCTCCTTGTTTTACCTTTTGGCCTTTTTGTACGTCTATTCTTGATAGGTGTGCGTAGAAGCTGTATATTGTTTCCCCATTTACAATATGTTTGATTTCTACACTGTTACCAAATCCTTTTTGTACTCCTGCATATGTTACTTCTCCGTCTGCTATTGAGATTACTTCTGCGTGGTGTGTTCCTGCTAGGTCTATTCCGGTGTGTTTTTTTACTTCTCCTGTTGTTGGATGTACTCTTGTTCCATATTCTGATGTTATTGTATATGTACTTTTTAATGGTTCTACAAAGTTTTGTTCTGAAACTGTATTTTCTTGGTTTGTTGCTTTTCTTATTCTTGTAACTTTTTTTGCTGGTGGATTTGGGTCTACCCATTTTTCTGTTGTTTTTGTTTTTCCGTAGTTTGCTTTTAAGATGCTTCTGTCTTGTTTGTTTACTATTCCGTCTTCGTTTAAGTCGTATTGTGCTTTTTGTGCTTTGTTGTCGTCTGTTATTGTTCCATAGTTTTCTATGATGCTTGTTAGATCTTCGATTTCAATTTCTTCGTTTTCGTCAAGGTCTCCTGCATAGATGTTGATGTCATTTATAGTAATAATTTCCCCATCTTTTACTACTATATTTGTTACTCTGTGTTCTAGG
>ERZ824473.4823-NODE-4823-length-11566-cov-2.648597_pt1 | contig 11566 bp, 8 predicted proteins | sample MGYA00519874_ERZ824473 | MGnify/ENA primary metagenome ERZ824473 (study PRJEB31778, sample SAMEA3449151) | human gut metagenome | biome: human gut; feature: human-associated habitat; material: faeces | place: United Kingdom | collected 2010/2012 ... | reverse complement strand
TAAATTCCTCACCGATGATAAATGCCTGAGCAAGTCCGTCCGGGCTTGGCTGTACTGCATAAGACAGATTCACACCAAACTGATGTCCGTCTCCTAACAGTTCTTGGAATCTTGGTGTATCCTGTGGTGTTGAGATGATCAGGATATCACGAATGCCTGCGTTCATCAGCACTGACATTGGATAATAGATCATCGGCTTGTCATAGATTGGCAGTAACTGCTTTGATGTTACCATTGTTAATGGATACAGACGTGTGCCTGAACCACCTGCTAAAATAATTCCTTTCATTTCAGAAACCTCCTCGTTTTGTATAAATAGGTTATCAAGTTCTTCACTTTCTATTCTAGTCTCCATGTTTCGTGTTAATTAGATTATAAAAGGTGACCTTAGGTCACCTTCAAGTATTTTTTTATTTTTTTGTAACTTTCCTGTAATATTTAAGAAGTTCTTAAGAATTACTTCTGGTATTCATCTCTAATGTGGATACTTTTTGGTTGGCAACTTATGTCCTATATGCCCTATATACATCTTCTTTTGTGCTGTATCCGGATAAAAAAATATTCTTCCAGCATATCCTCCGGTAAACCTTGTATGCCATGAAAACAGTTGTGCATTTCCTTCCGGTAACAAAAAAGTATGTTCCGTCTCATATTGTTCTAATGTTAGCGGTGTTTCCGGTGAAGCTTTAGGTAAAAGCCTCTTGTCAAATTGGTTTCCCATTTTTTCAGCTGCCACCTGTAATTCCAACAGGCGTTTATACACTTGTCCCGCTTCTGCAACACCTACATTCTTATAACATCCATTTATCGCATTTTCACAAAAGATTAAATTCGGAAATCTAGTCTCTTTACATTTCAAAACATCTTGTGCTGACCGGATCTCTGCACGCCACTCTTTCCTTTTTTCCTTGTACTTTTCTTCAAAAGGCTCTACATTCTTCTGACACGATACATTCGGGACCTGTACATGTTCTTCCTTTAAATCGTCCTTCTCATTAAATGTCACATAATATCCACTAATCTCAGGGGTTTCCCAATAGTCATCACTCAAAAAACTAATCGTCACGCCCTCTGTTTCATATGCCAGCAGACATCCCTTTGATATATATTTCTTCCCTTGAATTTCTAGATTGAATTCGCTTTCCAATTCAACCTCCGAAGGATCATATATCACGGATTTATTTAATAACGCTCGGAATCTTCTCTTTGTTTCCATATCTACAACCGGATCATTTCTCCACTGTTCTATTCTGTAATTTCTTGCCAATTCAAAAGAACAATAATTCTGATCCATAAGCACAGAGTCATTTATAATTATTTTCTTCACTTTCGAATATGTATTCAAAAAGCTATCCATAATCTGTCTGCCCTCGGATATTGTATCTACCGGAAATTTTGCAGACAAGTCATTTATTATCATTTGCATACTTGTATCCTCTAGAACAATTCATCAATTGCCCTGTCCCATTCATCAAAGAACCCTTCCGGCCAGAAGCTCAGTCTTCCATCTTTATATAAGACCGGATTATCAATAACTGGGATAGAACTGTATTCTTCTGTATCGGCTTTTTTTCTGAAAAAATAATATAGGCGCACTATATCCGGATCAATCATATTATGTTTTGCACACAAACGTATTCCATTCAAAATATGATCACTATGCGTTTCTACAATAACCTGCACACCTCCCTGTGCTGCTCTGGCGATCAGTTCTCCCATTTTTCTCTGTCCTCTTGGATGTAAATGCGCTTCCGGATTCTCCAGAATGATTAATTCTCCCTTTTTCGCCTTCACAAGTGCCAGCACAATTGGTAATACATAAGAAATACCAAAACCAACATTCTGCGCAGTAAAGTAGTCTGCTCCTATATTTCCTTCCTGATGCACCATAAGACCAATTCTGTTGCTATGTCCATAATCTTCCATTCGAAGAGACACACCCGGCGTAATCTCCCCCAGCCAACATTCTACCTGTCTTTGAAGTCGTCTACTCGGTTCCTCATCATAAAGAATATTTTTATTTTCAACTTCTTCTGACTCGTGCGTCTGTAAATAGTGTACCGCATACTCTCCATGATTTCCGATTTGTTCCTGTTCCCAGACTTCGTAATATGATTTTTCATAACTACTTTGTGGTCCCAGACGATCCGCCGCAATATAGTTAAATCCACTTCCAAACAAATTCATATCTTTAACCATATTTATGTCTATATTTTCTAATAATTTCAGAAAATCTGCCATACCATTATAATCATATTCTGCCGACAGCATCGTACTTTCATCGCTTATTTTCATTTTTATGCGATTCTCTTCTGCCTCTGTATATAATACATCTTTTCCCACACCAAGATTTGTATATTTTCCATTCAGATAAATGCCCTTTTCCAAAGCATTCTGTTCATACGACTGTCTTAACAACAACAGCATCTGTATTATCGTAGACTTCCCCATACTGTTTATTCCCGACAGTAAATTCAAATTAGACATCTCCAACGAAATATCTTTGAAACATTTAAAATTCGATGCTTCTATTCTTTGTATCATCTAAGACTCCTCTCAATAAATTCTCAATTCTTGTAAACCGAAATAAAAAGGATTTTTTATCACTTGCTTTAATAATCTGCAAAAACACCTCATCATTACAAAGTTTCATAAATCTTTTATATACTTCTTTCTTTTCTTCTGCTAATTTTTTTAATTCCGAATCATTTAACACAAACATACTTCTGCACCATGCTTCATAAATTGCTTTATTAATCGGGCGGCGCATTCCATTCTCTCCTAATTTTCGAAATGCATATTTTCCCATGATAATTCTGGAATATCTCATCACACGTATGAACTGCTGCTCCATCAGTTCTTCATCCACACATTCTTTGGAATTCAGAAATTCCATTGCTCCATTCAGATAATTATCCGGTACTCCTTCATATTTTTCAATTCCATAATAGCAAACCGCTATAAATCTAAGAACAAATTCCTGATCCATCATCCGGTCTTCTTTTATGCTAAAGGTGGTTGCAGATAAAAATTCCTGTATCTTTGCAAATTTTTTACATATCTTTGTTGCATTCCCCTGATATAATGCATGCCTTATTTCCTGTGGTTTTAATTCCAGTCCGCCTGTATTAATTCTTTTAAATATATTATATTTCACATTTACCGGAGTTCCACTTTTTACAATATAAGCGACAATATTCGTCTCTTCAATACGTCTTACAAACGCTCTCGGAAGTTCTGAAAATGTCAATCCATTCAAGTCACTGAAGAATTCCAGTCCAGTAAGCTTCAGCGTCTTATCAATCACAAACTCTTTCAATGCCGTAAGTCTTTGAAGTCCATCTATAATCAGCCACGAATCAACAATTCCACCATCAAAATAAAAAGCCGGAATAGGTATTCTTAAAAACAAAGACTCTATTAACTGACTTTTTTGAATGTCCGTCCACAATCCACCCTTTCTCTGAAAATCCGTATTCATATCAATCTCTTTATATTGTAAGCGCTTAATCAAACTTGATAATTCCATTGTCTTCATATCGATATCAATCTTACTTGGATCAAACGGACGGATCATCGGTATTGTCTGTTCATCATTTTCAACTTCTGCATCCTGTTCCTGAACATCATCGATAACTTCTATATTCATCTTACTTAGATAAGCTTTTATCCGATTGTACATCTCCTCTGTCTGCTTTTCAGATGATAATTCTACCCAGTAATTGCTCACAAGCATAGAACTTATCTTTCCTGACTGTTTTTCACCAATTTCCACCAACAAATCTAAGTCCTTTTTTTCTTTTTCGCTAAACATGTATACTCTCCCGTTTCCGTGCATATAATATTCAACAACTAATAGCTTAACCTTTAATTATTATACTTCCTCAAAGGATTATTGTAAAATGGAATCTGAATACGCAATCAAAATATCCCTCACAAAACATATACATGACAATCCCATCCGTCCATATTACTGGAGTTTAATAACATATACGACCCAATGGGTTCAGATTATCGGTGGATGGGAATCATCTCCTGCAGCCTGCATGGAAACTGCTCTTAAGTATTATCAGAATCATCTCCAATCATAACTTTACAATCCTTCTTATAATATGCAATTCCGTATTTTATAAACTGCCGCATACCGTCCTGCTTCAGTCTTGCCATATAATCCTTTTCTTCAATCTGCTGCAATGCTTCCGTGCATGCCCGCTCCAGATCACCATCTTCCGCATACTTCATCTCAACAACCACATCTGTGCGGTCTTTCGGGATCTCAATCAGGATATCACTGTATCCAAGTTCAGATACCCGGTTGTAAAAAGAACGCTCCACAGATTTTCTATTGAACTGTCTAATTCATTATAAGTCAGATCCTGACGAATCTCCTTTATAATCGATTCTCCGGCGATCAGCTGCTCAATCTCATTTTTCGTCCGGTAATCCGCCTTATCAATAAAACACCGTACCATAGCGTTTCCACTGGTATTCGACCAATAGTCTTCCGACAATGCATTGATATCCGCACAACGATTCTTGCAATAATTGATCACATCCCACGGACAGTATACATCCGTTTCACCGAACTGGTATCCGTCATACCATTCTTTCACGGTATCGTAGCATTCCTTAATTCCATAATTGGTAATTGAATAAATATTAAAATTATTGAGTCCCTTAAATATACTCTCTTTCGAAACACGAAGACAGCCTGTCAGCACCGCAAAGAACAAGTTCGAATTCGTCTTTAATGTATTACCAAATAATCCACGGATTAGCATTACCATCTCATCATAATAACCATACTGGAAATCTTTATCTAACGGCACATCGTATTCATCAATCAAAATGATTACTTCTTTACCGTAATGCTTTGCAAGCAGTTCAGACAATACAAGCAGACTCACCGACAACATCTCTTCTTCTGCCAGGAAACGCCCCTTGTCTATGCGTACCATACTGTCATGCACTTTTCTTTCACCGGCATCCAGTTTCTCACTTTCGGTCAGAAAAGAGAATCTTCTGATTTCACTCCCAATCACATACTGCATTGCTTCTCTGGCTATCTGAAAGTTCTGTCCTTCGATTCCTTTTAAGCTTATAGAAATCACTGGAAACTTTCCCATATATTTATCACATAATTCTTTTTCTTCAGAAATCTTTAATCCTTCAAAGACGGATTTGTCACTTCCGATTTCAAAAAAAGGTTGGAGCATGTTCATATTCAGGCTTTTTCCGAAGCGTCTTGGGCGGGTGAAAACATTTACCTTTGCCCAGCTTTTAAGAAGTGCTGCAATGATTGTCGTCTTGTCTACATAATAAAATTTTCTTTGATTAGTTTTTCAAAGTTCTCCACACCTACCGGCAATTTTTCCCTGTTATTCATTTATTCATGCTCACTTTCTTGCCACATTTCAAAAAGCGCATTTATTAATGCATACATTTATTTTATTATACACAACATTTTTATTATTCTCAACCATTATACCCAACAAAAATCCCAGCATCTTTCGTAATATGAAATCCGCCTTCCGTCTTCTTCCGCACATAAGACTGGAACTCCTTGTAATGATCCAGGATATACTGTCCCTGATTTCCATGGCACGACAAGATATAAGAAATCAATGGCTCCGGTTCCGGCACGATAAGCGAATCCTCATACCGCCTCCACTCTATCTTTTCAAAATCCTTCTGAAGAATCTCTTCTCCGTTCTCTTTTCCAAAACGCTCGTACAGATTCTTTGCTGCCAGTACGATTCGGTCATCGAACTTCTGTACCAGTTCACTCACTTCTCTCATATGATCATTGCCATATGTACTGCAGACAAATCTTCCTCCCGGCTTCAATACACGTTTTACTTCTTTACAAACTTTCGGGATATCTTCGCAATAAAACAACACATGATTGGCAATTACAAGATCAAATGCATCCTTATCATATGGGATTCTTCCCGCATCAAATACACGGAATCTGAACCTGCTGTCGTCTGCACCGATCGTACGCCTTGCATCTCTTAACATTCCATCCGATATATCTGATACTACGATCTCCGTCTGTTCCGGAATCTTATCCCTGTCCACGTTCCAGAGTGTACCATCTCCACATCCCAGCTCCAGAACCTTCATTCCCGGCTTTAATTCCAGTTGTTCGAAAATCCATGGAAACCATCCTTTCGTATTCTGCGAATACAGGCTATGTAGATTGATTCTTGCGGAAATGTTCGATGCATCCTGATACTGGTTCTTCATACTTTTCTCCATACCGGTCAGATGGATCAGATTCAACATCTGACTCCAATCAATGGAATGTTCTTTCTTAATCAGATCCGACGTATCCTGAATTGCCTGCTCTACCAGCTGCATCTGTTCGATGCGGTCACGGACTAATTTCAACTGAATGTTAAGAGAGTTGAGCATGAAGTGATAGTCTGCATCATCGATCGTCATATCCCGGATGTCATCCAGAGAAAAACCCAGATACTTTAAAAGTAATATCTGCTGTAGTCTGGCGAAGTCTTCATCTGTGTAGAATCTTGCACCTGCTTCTGTGACGTAAGATGGTTTTAATATATTCTGTTTGTCGTAATAGCGAATTGTCCGCAGGGTCACGTGGGCCATGCGGGCAAATTCACCGGATGAATAGTAGCCTGGTTTTTTCAACTTACTTTCCTTCCTACTTCTTTACAATTGTTCCAATTTTTCTTAACGGTTTTGTCAGCTTCCATGAAGTTGAATTTTCATAATCTTCTATGATCGCTTCCAACTCTTTTATTTTATTATCTCTGTCTGCTATGTCTTTTTCTAATACAAGTTTTTGTCTCTGAATACTTTCTTCTTTTTGTTGTACTAAGCCACGCAAATCCTCAATCGTTGCATCTTTTGCTTCTATTTCCCCCGGAATTCCAAAATTTCTCACTCTTAACTCTTTATAAAATTCAGGTAATGAAAAGCCTGATTTTTTCTGCAGAATCTCCAATATTTCCGGCTGTTCCAAAAGTTTTTCATATCGCATCAGTCCCAGAAAATTTACATTCTTTCCTGTACACCTTAACATAAACTCAGCTTTTTCACATTCTATCTCTTCTGCCGTATCTGCCGTTTTATTAACAAATTCATTTCCAAAAAACTTTTTAAACTCTTCATCCGACATATAATCAAACATTTTGCTCTTTACCATTGTCTGTAAATTAAATGTCGCATAAATTTTTCCTAGTGAGAAACCACTTATTTTTCCTGCGGCTTCTTCCCATCTATATCTCACGAGTCTTTCATCCATTATATAAATCGGGAATTTTATAATCAGCCGCATCCATAATTCATAATCTTCTGCTCCTACAAATGCAAGGTTATAGTGACCGCCGACACATTCCAACGCTGCTTTTCTGATCACAGCAGATGCATTGCAGAGACAATTTCCGTTTTTCAAAAAGTATTTTATCCATTCTTCCTGTGAACGGTTTTTTACGTTATCAAATAATTCAAAAATGTCACTAAATTTCGTATTTGCTTCTTTCGAATCTTCATCAATGATATTTACTTTTGAAAAACACACTCCATATTCTGTATGTTCTTCCATAAATAAAACTTGTTTTTCGAGTTTTTCCGCTTCCCATACATCATCACTGTCAATCTTTGCAATGTATTCCCCTATTGCCATATCAATACCAAGATTTGAAGCATATGCAACATGGTTGTTCTTTTTACAAAATCTGGTTTTTATTCTCGAATCTTTATAGCTGTTGATAATATCCTGTGACCGATCCGTTGACGCATCATCAATAATAATCAATTCCCAGTTTGTATAAGTCTGATTTATTACACTCTCTATGGCTTCTGCAATATATTTTTCTTCATTATAATTTGCCAGGATTATACTCACTTTTGGTGTCATTTTTTCTCCCCCTCTCGGTCACACTTTTTAACTCACCCATGTTGAAAAGTTCTCCATTTCTCATCCATACTTTTTATATGTTAAAATATGCTTTAATCTGAGGATCTACAATAAATTTTCCATTCCCTTTTTCAACAATGATATCTTTTCCATATTTTTTCAAAAGTTCTGTTGACAACTGCTCCGTTCTCATCATCATAAACTTATCAGTAACACCATCTACACATTGTGTCAATTCATCTCTATGAAAATAACCAACCGCTTCTACAGGCTGTCCCTGAAATGCATACCCTTTTTGTCCTTTTAAGAACCCATTATGGTATATTGTCTGATTCTTTTTATTTATCAATTGGATTCCAACCACTCCATTTTCCGGGAACTGACAGATACCGATCATTTCTCGCATCCAGTTTTTGCTGATCATTCTGATAGAAGAATCTACAAATAAAACATATTCATATCTGATTTGTTCTTCTTTTACTTCTTTTATAGATTTTACTGCTATGAACTGGCATTTCACTTTTCCGGCTGTTTTTTTTATTGATTTCATGCATTTTTTCACATCTGTTTTATTGTTACCTACAAAGCAGACAGTAACTCCTGTTTTCTCTTTCACTTTATATGTTACATGATAAAAGCCACGATAATACAATTCCCGTACTTTTCCAGGTCTGTCAACACGTTTAAGATGTTCTTCTATCGCACGCTTTCCCGCATCATATGCATACAATTTACTTTCCGGATTCTCTGCTGTTGAACTTTGATGTACTCGCCAATGATACAATATCTTAGGAATATGATATATCCCCTCTGCCTTTTCTATGCACCGCAAGATCAAGTCATAATCCTGTGCTCCATCAAAATCATTTCGGAATCCACCTATCTCTTCTACAATCAATCTTTTTACAACAAACAGATGGCAAATATAATTATTGGATCTTAACAATTCAATATTAAAATCCGTTTTAAAATGAGGTTCAAATCTTCTTGCACTGTCGGCAGTAATTTTATCTTCATCACTGTAAATAACATCTGCCTTTTCATTATCATTTACACACCGCACTACTTCAAACAGTGCATCTGGTGCCAGAAAATCATCATGATCCAACAATGCAATATATTCTCCTGACGCTATTGCGATTGCAGCATTGGTATTATCCGCAATTCCTTTATTTTTCGTTAACTTCTTTACAATTATCCTTTTATCTGCCAGTGCATATGCCTGTATCACCTGCATTACCTGATCAGATACACTTCCATCCGCAATACATAACTCCCAGTTTGAATATGTTTGCTGCTGTACCGACTCAATCATCTCTCTTAAAAACATTTCCGGTGTTTCATAAGTCGGAACGATTATACTTATTTTAGGATTATAAGCGAATTCATATTTTTTTTGCTTTTCCAGTTCTGCTTCAGTAATCGCATTTTTTTTCAGCCATGAATCATAATCGAAATTTTCTGCAGAATGATTTCTGAAAAGCTTTAATAATAACATTTTCATTCCATAATAATGATAATACCTTTTTAAGATGTCAATCTTACTCATTTATAATCGTTCCTTTACTTTCATTAATCTTCGTATAAAGCTACGATTTCTTTGCGAATACTTTCCCAGTCTCTTGACTGTGCAGTTTTGATACCACCTTCATACAGGTGCTCCTGTAATCCTTTGTCTGTACAGATTCTTTCAATTGCGGCAATTCCTTTTTGTGATAGAATATGTGCATACTTTTTCAATCTTGCCAAGTGGATAAAGCAGGCAGTTTTCACCATCTACCAGATATTCTTTATTTCCATCATTCGGAACAACCACTGCATATCCACCTGTTGCCATCATTTCTAACGGCGGATATGAAAAACTTTCCAGGTAGCTTGTCTTTAACAGAATATCACACTGATTATATACATCAGCCACCTGATCAAACGGTACCTTATGAAGGAATTTATCTACACGATACCAGTCTTTTGGTTCTGCATTATAAGACATATACCATATCTCATACTTTTCTTTATCGAGTTCATTTGTGATTTTGAAACTTTCGTCAACATTTTTGTACTCTACTCCGCAATCTCCCTCGATCAGAATACGGATCTTTCCGTTCATCTCACGTTTATGGTGTGGGAAGTTTGCTTTTTCAATTCCATTTGGTGCATATCTGGCAATCTGTTCATAATCGTTTCTTAACCAGTCTTCACACCACTTTGAAATGGTAAGATACTGGATTGGCACCTTCGGGATATAACTCTGATTTGCAAATACCCTGAGCGGAACTCCCGGCTCATAGAAATCCGTTTCAAAATTCTGTACCAGATAATATCTCTTTTCGATATTCTGATAATTTTCAAGAAATGCAACCGTCGTCCACATAGTCGCAACAGCTTTGTCAATTCTTCCTTCTACCAGTCTGAGATCCTGACTCATTACCGGTATCTGATGTTCTTTAAATGTACACCATTGAATTGAATTATCTACATTGAAAAGTGTGACATCCATTCCCGCATCCTGAAGCATAACAGCATGCCACAGTGCCACCATAATTCCGCCACTGATATTCAGAGAAGGCAGTATAAATGCAATATTTGGTGTCGTGTATTTTTTTATAAATTTAACCAGTGGGAATCCTGTATATACAGTTACACATTTTTTTGTACAATATCTATGCGCATTTTCTGCAATCCGGTCTCTTTCTTTCTTATCTTCTACCAGTCTGCTTAACTGTTCTACCCATTCTTCTTCTGTATCACAGAGAATTCCTGTCTCTCCTGATACGATCATTCTCTGAAATGCACCCACATTACTTGCTACCGTTGGAACTTTCACCAGTGCTGCTTCCACCCATTTATTTTCGGATTTTGCTTCGTTAAAGATGCTCTGCTCTAACGGTGCCAGATTAATATCCACTTCCGCAATCAGCGACGGTAATTTCTTCCAGTCAACAAACGGATGAGATACCACACGTGCTTTATACTGCTGTAACGCTTCCGGAAGATCCAGTTCTCCAACCACATGCAGCTGAACCTGTGGATATTTTTCCATTACTTTAGTCAGTGCCGGTAATACAAGTTCAAAATCATCGTTGTGTGTCAGGCTTCCACTAAAATATCCGATTCCCACATGATCATCTTTACGGGTTTTATTTTTTAACGCTTCTTTGGATAACGCACACATTTCTTCTGAGGCCGTATTTCGGTTAATAAATACTTCCGGTACATAATGCCCCAACTCTTCAGCGAGTCTTTCTGTCGTTGTAATTGCGGCATCACATAATTTTAATGTTCTGCCCATGCGCATAACGCCATCATCGTATAAAGCTCGTTCTTCTTTCGACATAGAATCAAGATATTTGATCGTATCTGTGTACTTTGTATCAACCACAAGATCATCAATATCAAATAGTACTCTTTTATTCAGCTTCTTGGCTAATTTTATAAATTCACCGATCATATCTGTGTATGGACATCTGAAAAAGACAAATGTACGATAATATCTGACCTGATCCAACTGCAGGTTTACATAATATACTTCGCCTGTAGAAATATTATTCGCTGCCAGCTGTTCTCTCTGATGTGTCACACGGTATCTCGCCGGATGAGGTACACTTTCGTCACAACCATTGATGAATAATACATCTTTATAGACTCTGTCTTTTGCATCTCTTCCTACCGTTCTTG
>ERZ824473.4821-NODE-4821-length-11567-cov-3.525973_pt1 | contig 11567 bp, 8 predicted proteins | sample MGYA00519874_ERZ824473 | MGnify/ENA primary metagenome ERZ824473 (study PRJEB31778, sample SAMEA3449151) | human gut metagenome | biome: human gut; feature: human-associated habitat; material: faeces | place: United Kingdom | collected 2010/2012 ... | reverse complement strand
CAAAAATAGCAGAAGTAATAGCAAGCAGACTAAAAAAAGAAAACTATGTAGTAGATATAAACAAAAACGGAGAAGAAGGACTAGACAACGCACTAACAAACATATATGACTTAATAATACTAGACGTAATGCTACCAAAAATAAACGGATTTGAAATACTAAAACAAATAAGAAAAGAAAAAATAGAATCAAAAGTAATAATGTTAACAGCAAAATCAATGCTAGACGACAAACTAACAGGATTCAATTCAGGAGCAAACGACTACATAACAAAACCATTCCATGTAGAAGAACTAGTAGCAAGAGTAAACGCACAACTAAGAATGAACCAAAACCAAACAAAAAAAGACTACATAGAAGCAGGAGACATAAGACTAAACACAAAAACAACAACACTATACTGCACAAAAACAAACGAAGAAATAGAAATAATATGCAAAGAATTTCAAATAATAGAATATCTAATAAAAAACCCAAATCAAGTAATATCAAAAGAACAAATATACGAAAAAATATGGGGACTAGAAAATGAAAGCGAATCAAACAACTTAGAAGCATACATATCATTTATAAGAAAAAAACTAAAATCAATAGGATCAGAAGTACAAATAAAAGCAATAAGAGGACTAGGATATAAACTAGAAGCCAGAAATTAAAAAAGAAAGGAACCCAAAAATGGAAAAACTAAAAAGAAAAACATTCATAGTAATATTCAGTATACTAACAATATTTTTAATCAGTATATTATGCATATTCAACTATCAAGACTATAAACACGAAAAAACAGAAATAAACAACAACCTAAACAAAATAAACAGAAGAAACGAAAACATAGAATTTAACATAGAAAAAAACAAAGAAGAAGACCAAAACAAAAACAAACAAACAGAAGAAAACACAATAGAAAAAGAGCTAAACCAAAACATCCAAATTAACGAACCAATAGACAAAAATCAAAATATACAAACAGAAGAACAACCAATAGAAGAGCAAACCAAAACAGAGCCAATATTTATGGACGCAATAGTATACACAATAATTTACAACGACCAAAAAGAAGTAATAGAAATATTAAATCACACACAAGGAACCACATCAGACAACAAAATAAAAGAAAAAGCCCAAGAAATATTAAACCAAGAAAACGCAAAAACAATATATGTAGGAAACTTATATATAGAAGAATATTCATACTCATTTAAAGGACACAACACACTAACAATAATAGACAATCAAATGTCAAAAAACAGACTACAATCACTACTAAGAATGTCAATAATAATATTCATAATATTAGAAATGATAATAATAATAATATCAACAAAAATAACAAGTTGGATAATAAAACCAGTAATAGAAACATTTAACAAACAAAAACAATTCATAACAGACGCATCACACGAACTAAAAACACCAGTAGCCGTAATAATGGCAAACGCAGAAGCACTAGAAAATGAACCAGAAGAAACAAAATGGTTAGAAAACATAAAAAGTGAATCAGAAAGAATGAATGAACTAATATCAAACTTATTAGATCTAGCAAAATTAGAAAACGGAGCACAAAAAGAAGAATACAACACAGAAGACTTATCAAAAATAATAGAAAGAGAAGTACTAACATTCGAAAGCCTAATATACGAGAACAAAATAAAACTAACATACAACATAGAAGAAAACATAAAACTCAACTGTAACAAAATGCAAATGAAACAACTAATAGCAATATTATTAGACAATGCAATAAAACATAGCGAAAAAGAAGGAGAAATAAAAGTAACACTACAAAAAGAAAAAAACGAAATAAATTTAAAAGTCACAAACAAAGGAAAAGAAATACCAAAAGAAATGCAAGAAAAAATATTCGAAAGATTTTATAGAGCAGACGAATCAAGAAACAGAAACACAAACAGATACGGACTAGGACTAGCAATAGCAAAAAGCATAGTAACAAACCATAACGGAAAAATAGAAGTACAATCAATAAATGGATACACAACATTCACCATAAAACTAAAAAAAACACAAAACACTCAAAAAACAAAATAATTAACAACATATTTAATAAAAACAACTAATATAAAATAATCAAACAAAAGTGCATACATAATAGCCAATAACCCAAAGCAGCTATTATATATGCACTTTAACTAAATATAAAAAGAACAAAAGCGGACATTAATAACATTTGCACTATTTAGAACATTTTAGAATCCGTGTCTTTGTTCGTGAACAAAAATTTATTATAAAAATTGTACTCATTTAATATTCCTTTAATATTTTAAGATAAAATAAAAACAAGAACAAAAAAGAAAGCAAAAAAGATATAAAAGAGCAATCGAAAAAACTAATCGAAAAAAATTCATAATTAAACAATATCAAAATTATTTTATAAAAAGTTCTTAAACAAAAAATAAAAAGGAGGAAAAAATATGAAAAGAAGTTTAAAAAATATTATAATGATAGCAATAATAATATCATTAGGAATATGCAGTTATTTTACCATGAAAGGAACAAATTCAAACCAAACAACAAACAAAGGAGAAATACAACAAGCACAAGGAACGCCACCAGGAAACTCAAATAACATGGAAACCCCACCAGAAAAACCAACAGGAGACACAAACTCAAATAACACAGGAACACCACCAGAAATGCCAACAGGAAACACAAACGCAAGCAACATGGGAACGCCACCAAACCAAGCACAAAATGGAACACAAAACCCAAACAGTCAAACAAAAATAAAAACAAATAAAATCATAATCCTAGGAATAGAAGGACTAGCAATAGCAATATTAATAACATATATAGCATTATCAAAATTCAATAAACTAACACTAAAAGAAACATTAAAAAGCACAGAAACAAAAATAATATTTATAGCAATAACAATACTATTAACAACAATACTAACAATAGGACAAATATATATAGCACAAAACATAATAAACAAAACAAACAACACAGAAAACACACAAATGATGCCACAAGAAATAAACAATTCAAGTCAAACAGCAGAAGCAACAGGAGAAAAAACAATAACAGGAGAAACAGAAACACTAAAAGAAGAATACACAACAACAGACAGTGACAAAAGTGCAATATTAGTAGAAAATGGAGGAAACGCAACAATAGAAGGAGCAACAATATCAAAAACAGGAGGAGACAGCACAAACACAGAAAACTCAGAATTTTATGGAATAAACTCAGGAATACTAGTCACCCAAAACTCAACAGCAACAATAAAAAACGCAACAATAGAAACAAATGCAAAAGGAAGTAACGCAGTATTTTCAACAGGAACAGACTCAAAAATATATATAAATGACTCAAAGATAAACACAACAGGAAGCAGTTCATCAAGAGGACTAGACGCAACATATGGAGGATATATAGAAGCAGAAAATGTAGAAATAACAACACAAGGAGGAAGCTGTGCAACACTAGCAACAGATAGAGGAGAAGGAACAGTAACAGTCAAAAACTCAAAACTAGAAACAAACGGAAGCGGATCACCAATAATATATTCAACAGGAAACATAAGCATAGAAAACACAGAAGGAACAGCAAACGGATCACAAATGGTAGTAATAGAAGGAAAAAACACAGCAACAGTAACAAACTCAACACTAACAGCAAGTGGAACAGGAAACAGAGGAGAAACAGACCAAGCAGGAATAATGATATATCAATCAATGTCAGGAGACGCAGGAGAAGGAACAGGAACATTCACAGCAACAAACTCAAACTTAAGTATCCAAGCAAACTCAAAATATTACAAAACAGCACCAATGTTTTTCATAACAAACACAGACGCAATAATAAACCTAAAAAACTGCCAACTAACTTACGGAAGCAACACATTAATAAGCAGCAAAGGAACAACAGAATGGGGAACAACAGGAACAAACGGAGGAAACTTAACACTAAACGCAGAAAACCAAACATTAGAAGGAAACATAGAAATAGACAACATATCAACACTAAAAATGAACTTAACAAACAGCCAATACACAGGAACAATAAACGGAGAACAAACAGCAAAACAAATAGACATAAAAATAGACAGTAACACAAAAATAAAACTAACAGGAAACTCTTATGTAACATCACTAGAAGACGAAGACACAACTTACAGCAACATAGACTTTAATGGATACACACTATATGTAAACGGAACAGCAATAAACTAAAAAAGGAAACAACATAAAAAAAGTAAATAAAAAACTAAAAAACATTAAAAATAAAATTATAAAAATCAAAAAAGGAACGCAAGCAATATTTCACAAATCCAAATATAGCTTAAGCGTTCCATTAATTATTTCACACAAAATTTTCTAAAAAAATCTCGTACAGTGTAACTAACTCAAGTAAAAAATATTACCACCAATGATATAAAAAAACAAAAAACACAGTCGATCGAAAAAGTAAATTCTATTTGGAAAAACTAAACAAAAAATACTTTTAAATAAAAACCAAAAGTATTGCCAAAAACCAAAAAGTCATATAAAATAAAAGAAAAAAATAAAAACAAAGAAAAAAAGAAAAAGAAAACACAAAGAAAAGTAAGAAAGGAAAGATAAAAAATGAAAGTATTAATAATATCAGATATACATGGCTCAGGATACTATGCAGAAAAAATAAAAGAAATAGAAGAAAAAGAAAAACCAGAAGAAATAATAATATTAGGAGACTTATACTACCATGGGCCAAGAAACGAACTAAGCCAAGAATACGAACCAATGAAAGTAGCAAAAATACTAAACTCAATGAAAGAAAAACTAACAGTAATAAGAGGAAACTGTGACGCAGAAGTAGATGAAATGATATCAGAATTCCAATTTCACGACTATGTACTAAAAGAAATAAACGGAAAAAAGATCTACTTCACACATGGACATAAATACAACATAGAAAAGATCCCGTATGAAGAATTTGAAATAATGATATACGGACACACACATCAAGGCTTTATAGAAGAAAAAGAAGGATACATCTTCGCAAACCCAGGATCAATATCACTACCAAAATGCAACACAGAACACAGCTATATAATACTAGAAGAAAACAAAATAATACTAAAAAATGTAGACGGAAAAATAATAAAAGAATACGAAATAAAATAGCAAAAAACAACAAAAAAGATAAAAAAACATAAAGCAAAACAAGAAAAATAGTGTACAAAACAAAAAAACATAATAAAAAAACAAACAAGAAACAAAAAAATGAAAAAAGGAAGGAAAAGAAATGAATTTTGAAGAAATGTCAAAAGAAGAACTAATAGAATACATAAAAAACATAAATGAAACAAACAACGGCAAATACGGACTACTATGGGACAAAGAAAAAGAACCAGAAAAAATAATAGAAGAATGCAACAAAAACATACCAATACTAAAAGAAATAGAAAACAAAAAAATAGAAAATGAAGGAGAAAACAACATACTAATAGAAGGAGACAATTTCCATGCATTAGAAGCACTAAACTACACACACGAAGAAGCAATAGACATAATATACATAGACCCACCATACAACACAGGAAAAAACGACTTCATATATAACGACAAATTCATAGACGAAGAAGACGGATACAGACACAGCAAATGGTTAAACTTTATGTACAAAAGACTAAAAATAGCAAGAAACCTATTAAAAAAAGACGGAGTAATATTCATATCAATAGACGACAACGAATTCGCACAGCTAAAACTATTATGTGACAAAGTATTTGGAGAAAAAAACTTCATATCAATGCTATCAGTAGAAAACAATCCAAAAGGAAGAAAAAACTCAAAATTTATATCAGGAAGTAACGAATACTGTCTAATATACGCAAAAAACAAAAACGAATCATACTTCATAGAAAACATACCAAAAAGTGAAAAAGACTTAATAAAAGACGAAAACGAAAACTATGTACAAAAAGGAGGAAAAAGAGTACTAGTAGGAGAAAACAAATACAACAAACCAGTAGAAGACATAGAATCAGAAAAAAACTACACAGTATATTACAACCCAGAAACAAACGACATAAAAATAAAAACAGAAAAAAGCATAAACGACATAAACCAAGAACTAACAGAACAAGGATACACAAGATATTACTCATACAATAAAGGAAAACTAGTACAAAACACATACACAAAAGCCAAATTCGAAGAACTATTTTACAGTAACAAATTAGAAATCAAAGAAAACAAAATATACGAAAAAAACTACAGCACAACAATAAGACTAAAAAGTATGATAGTAAACAAAAAATACACAGCGATCATAAACAACCAAAAAGTAAAAAACTATGAAATAGACGTAAAAACAACATCAGCAGGAACAGCACTAAAGAAAATGTTCAACACAAAAGAAAAAATATTTGACAACCCAAAAAACGTAGGACTATTAAAACTACTAATATCATTAAAAAACAATAAGGACGCCACAATCTTAGACTTTTTTGCAGGATCAGGAACAACAGCACAAGCAGTAATAGAACTAAACCAAGCAGACAACGGAAAAAGAAAATTCATAATATGCACAAACAACGAAAACCAAATATGTGAAAAAGTAACATACCCAAGAATAAAAACAATAATAACAGGAAAAAGAGAAGACGGAACAAAATACTCAGAAGGAAACAAAGAAACACTAAGATACTACAAAACAGACTTCATAAAAAACGAAGGAACAAAAGACCAAATATATTATGACCTAACAGAAAAAAGCATACCAATGATATGCATAAAAGAAAACACACATGAACAAATAGAAAAAAATGACCAATACGCAATATACACGAACAAACAAAAAAACAAATACACATGTATATACTTTGACACAATCCAAACACAATATAAAGAATTTATAGAAAAAGTAAAACAAATAAAAGAAAAGAAAAAACTATATATATTCACACTAGGAAACGAAATAGAAGAACAAGAACTAAAAGAAATAAAAAATTACAAAATAGAAGCAATACCACAAAAAATATACGACAAATACAAAAAAACATCAAAAATAAGCAACGAAAAATAAAAAATAACACAGCAAAGAATTAAAAACCAAGATAACCAAATCTAAAAAACAAGAAAAAACAAAATAAAAAAGAGAACAACAAAAAAAGCAATAAACAAAAAGAAACCAAAAAAATCAACTCAAAAAAATAAAAAAGGAAGGAAAAAAAGATGAAAGAGCTAAAAAATTACCAACAAAACGCAATAGACCAGCTAATGCAATTCACAGAAATGTTTCTAAAAACACAAAAAAACGAAACAATAATATTTCAATCACCAACAGGAAGCGGAAAAACAATCACAATAGCAAGATACATACACGAGCTAACAAAAGAAACAAAAGAAGACATATGCTTTCTATGGATAAGCATAGGAAAAGGAGAATTACAAGTACAAAGTCATAAAAGTGTAAAAAAAGAAATAGGAGACACAATAGAATGCAGTCTATTAGAAAACGAATTTTTCGGCTCAAGAGACATAATAAATCAAAATGAAATAGTATTTGTAAACTGGGAAAAAATAAGAAAAAAAGACAAAAAAACAAAAGAATTCAATAACACGCTAATGAAAGACTGGGAACAAAACAATTTCCCAACAATACTAAAAAACACAAGAGAAAACAGAAAAATAATACTAATAATAGACGAAAGTCACTCAAGTGCAACAACAAAAAGAGCAAAAGAAATAAGAGACGAAATAATAGCACCAAACCTAACAATAGAAATGAGTGCAACACCAGTATTCAACTCAGAAAACATCAACGCAAGAGTATATGTAGAACCAACAGACGTAATAAACGAAGGAATGATAAAAAAAGAAATAATAATAAATGACAAAATAGCAGAAGCAATAGAAAAAGAAGAAAACGAAAAAAGTTCAGAATCACTAGTATTAGAATCAGCCTACTACAAAGAAGAAGAACTAAAAAAAAGATACCAAAAACTATACAACGAAGGAGAAACAAAAAATCTAATAACCCCACTAACACTAATACAAATACCAAACTCAAACTATGGAGAAGAAAAAAGAGCAGCAGTAGAAAAATTTCTAAAAAATAAAGGAATAACAACAGAAAACGGAAAACTAGCAATCTGGCTAAACGACGACAAAATAAACAACAGTTACGAAGAACTAAACACAAACGACAGCAAAGTAGAATACTTAATATTCAAAATGGCAATAGACACAGGATGGGACTGTCCAAGGGCACAAATACTATTAAAATTCAGAGAAGTCAACAGCATAGTATTTGAAATACAAACAGTAGGAAGAATACTAAGAATGCCAGAAGCCAAACACTACACAGACGAAGCACTAAACAGATCATACGTATACTCAAACATACAATCAATAGCCATAAAAAAAGAAATATACAACCCAAACATAATAAAAACATATAACTCAAAAGTAAAAGAAGAATACAAACCAGACATAAAAATAGCAATAAACGCACAAAGCACACAAGACCAACTAAATATACTAAACATAGAAAATGCGTCAACCATAGAAAGTGGATCAATCATAGAAAGCACATCAAACACAGAAAACACAGAAAACCCAATAAACAAACAAAATGCACAACAAATAGAAAACCAAAATAGCGAATACACACAAATATCACTAGAACTAGAATATGAACAAGCAATAAAAAACATAATAGAAAACCAAATAAAAAAAGAAGAAAACACACAAACAAACACAACACAAAACAACGAAAAAGAAAACGCAACAAACGAAAACCAAAAAAACAACAATGAAGAAAGCAATGAAGAAAACCAAACAAAAAAGAACGAAGAAACAACAACAGAAAAGAAACAAATAATGACACTAAAATCATACTACAAAAAAAGAACAGACTATGGAGACATCACAAGCTCATTTTACAAAGTATATGAAAGAGAATTTTGCAAACACTTCAACATACCAGAAAAAGAAAATATCCCAATACAAGACACAATAACAAACAAAGAAAAAATGAAAGAAGCAGGAATAAACTTTGAATACAGAAAAAAAGACTCAATACTAAGTGACGTACACATAGAATCAGAAAAAGTAGACGAAGAAATAGAAATAAAAGAACAAGAAAATTTGGTAGACATAATAATGAGTGATGACGACTTACAAAACGACTTCGAAAAAGTAATAAAAAACAACTTAAACGGATTCGCACCAGTAAGATCAATACCAACAGTAAAAACAGCAATAATAAGCACATTCGGAAAATATCTATATATAAGACCACAAAACAAAGGAATAATACTAATACAAAACATAGTAGTAAACAACAACGAAACATTCGGAAAAATAATAAGCACAGCAACACAAAACTACAAGCCAATACACGAATATGAAGTAGACCAAAAAGAAAAATACGAAATAAACGAAGAATGGCACATACCATTTGACAAAAATTACAACCCAAACACAAACATAAAAATAGAATCAAAACTATCAATACACCAACCACTATATGTAGAAACAAAAGAAGGAAAAGCAGACAAACTAGAACTAGAATTCATAGAATATCTAGACAAACACGAAAACAGCATAGAATACTTTTGGAAAAACGGATCAGAACACATGAACACCAACTTCGGAATAGCAAAAGAAGATGGAACAGCATTCCAACCAGACTTTCTAATACAATTCAAAGACGGAAGAATAGGAATATTTGACACAAAAGCAGGAAAAGGATACAACGAAAAAGACAACGAAATAAAATCAAACGCACTACAACAATATATAACAGACGAAAACAAAAAAGGAAAAAACATAGTAGGAGGACTAGTAGTAGAAAACAACGGAACATTCTATTACTATGACAGAACAATATATAAAACATACAAAGAAAAACCAGAACAATGGAAAAGCTTCGAAGAACTAGTAAAACAAAAAACAAAAAATTAAAAATCCACCAGAAACAGAAAAAGAAGTAATTATTGGTTATATTGATAAAATTAGAAAAAAGATGCCAATATGGAAGCAAGGTGGAAAGGAGGATAATACAGTACAATTTCTTAAAGTAGGAAGAAAAAAACTTGCCCTTGTGGTATTTTTAAACCTGTAAAACAGAGACAATTTAAAGAAAGTATGATATAATGAACCGTAAATAAGAATGAAAGGGAATGATTGAAATGAAAATATTAATTATATGTAGTAAAGCATTTTATAAGGATATTGCACCAATAAAAGAAAAACTAGAGGAGAATGGACATGTAGTTGAATTACCAAATTCATATTATTAACCTGATGCAGAAAAGAAAAGTTGGAATTTAGGAAAAAAAGCTCATAGTGAGTTTAAAGCAAGAATGTTTAAAATGAGTGAAGAAAGAATTGCAACAATGGATGCTGTATTAACTTTAAATTTTGATAAAAATGGTAAGAAAAACTATATTGGAGGAGCGACTTTTATTGAAATATATGAAGCATTTATGAAAGGTAAAAAAATATATTTATATAATGATATTCCTGAAGGAATGTTGTATGATGAAATTTCAGGATTTTCTCCAATTGTCATAAAAGGAGATATAAATTTAGTAAAGTAGGAAGTGAGATGAATGATAGATAAAGTTGGCGGAGTAATTTTAAAAGATAAGCAAATATTAGTACAAAGGAAAAAGAATAACAGAGAGGAATGTATAATTCCAGGAGGAAAAAGAAAAGAGAAAGAAACAGATTTTGAAACATTAAAAAGAGAGTTACATGAAGAATTGACAGTAGATTTGATTAAAGTAGAATTTCTTGGTGGATATGATGACATAGCTTTCAAATGAGCCAATTCATGTGCAAACCTACATTGCACAAATAGACGGAGAAATAAAATGTAATAATGAAATAAAAGAGGCAATTTGGATTGATAAAAATTATAAGGAAAAAGGTATAAAAGTAGGTAGTATTTTAGGAGAACATGTCATACCTAAATTAATAGAAAGAGGATTAATGTAAATGATTTTAGTAAGTGCATGTTTAGCAGGTATAAATTGTAAATATAGTGGTGGAAATAATTATAATGAAAAAGTTTTTAATCTTGTAAAAGAAGGAAAAGCAATACCAATATGCCCTGAACAATTAGGTGGATTACAAACACCAAGAAATCCTGCTGAAATTAAAATAGTTGATGGAAAAAAATATGTTATAGATGAGAAAAACAACAATGTAACAGAAAATTTTGAAAAAGGTGCAAAAGAAGTATTAGAATTTGCAAAAAAATTAAATATAAAAAAAGCTATACTTCAAGCAAGAAGTCCATCTTGTGGGACAGGAAAAATATATAGTGGAAATTTTGATGGTAAATTAATACAAGGAAATGGTATACTAGCAGAACTTTTAATAAAAAATGGAATTGAAGTTATTAGTAGTGAGGATTATAAATAGATTGTAATCGAAGAAAAAGGATAGCATATTGCCACAAATAATATTTAGAAACTAGAATATGATAGGAGATAGATATGATTAGAGATTTATAAAAAACAAATGTCAATCATTTTTGAAAATGTCTTAAAAAATTTTATTTATTAGCACTAAATTTTTATAGTTTAGTGCTAATATTTTTGGGCT
>ERZ824473.4804-NODE-4804-length-11614-cov-6.696254_pt1 | contig 11614 bp, 6 predicted proteins | sample MGYA00519874_ERZ824473 | MGnify/ENA primary metagenome ERZ824473 (study PRJEB31778, sample SAMEA3449151) | human gut metagenome | biome: human gut; feature: human-associated habitat; material: faeces | place: United Kingdom | collected 2010/2012 ... | reverse complement strand
AACATCTTCATCGTCAAGACCGTCATTGCCCAGCTGCATGACCGCCTGAAGGACGAGGGCATCAGCGAGGAGCTGATCACCCACGTTGCAGACCGCCTCGGCCATGACCGCCGCTACGGTATCGACCCCACCAAGATCAAGGAGGATCTGGGCTGGTACCCCGAGACCCCGTTTGAGAAGGGCATCGTCCTGACCATCGACTGGTATCTGGCGCACCCCGACTGGATGGCTCACGTCACCAGCGGCGATTACCAGAAATATTACGAGCAGATGTATAAGAATAAGTAAGCACACGCAGCCTTCCCCCTTGCAGAGAATGTAGGGGCGAGCAGTGCTCGCCCGTGCCCGTTTGCGACAGCGGAAGCCTCCGCGGGCGGATATGGAATCCGCCCCTACGTGTAGGGGACGATGCTCGTCATCGCCCCGGGAGCCTTGCGGCTACCGCTCGGCCCCTCACCCGGCCCTGCGGGCCCCCTCCTCTCGGGGAGGGCTTTTTCACTCAATCCCCCAAAAGGAGCAACACATCCACAATGGCAAATTACAGAGAAGAACATATCCGCAATAACCGCCGTCTGGCACGGCAGGTCGTGGGCGCGGCGGCACTGCTGCTGGCACTCATCGGCCTGTTCACCGTGCTGGGCTGGATCGTCGGGCTTGTGCGCGCGGCGCTGGACGACACGGACCTGCGCAATGAATACCGTGACCGCCTGTACGGCATGGTCATGCTGGACCCCGTCGCGTTTGACGACGTGAACAGCGTGGACGAGGGCATTTTCAAACAGGCCGCCATCTGGGGCACTGTCTATCAGGTGCAGAACAGCGGCGGCAGCCTGGACCAGTACGAGCGCGACCCCGACACCGGCTCGGCCCTGATCCCGGCGCTGGAGATCGACACCTACATCTCCAACCTGCTCGGGCCGGACTACCAGGTGACGGAGGGCACATTCAGCACGGCGGAGTTCGTCTACCAGTACGACGAGGAAAAGCAGGCCTATCTGGTGCCCGTCACCAGTTCGGTGGCGCTGTACACGCCGACGGTGGAAAAGATCACCAAGAAGGACGGCCAGCGCATCGTGACCGTCGGCTATGTGCCGACGTCGTCGAACAACGCCACCGGTGAACTGTCCCTGACCGCGCCCACTGAGCCGACGAAGTATATGGACTATGTCTTTACCCGCGGCGAGAACCGCCAGTGGTACCTGACCGCCCTGCGCGACAGCGATATGCAGGTTGAGGTCACGCCGATCCCCGCCCCGACGGATGTCGTTGTGGATAACATGCAGAACGAGGAAATGGGCACGGCGGATGCCGCAAGCACCGAGCCAACGCCCGTCCCCGAAGAAGGCGCTGAGGCCGCCCCGGATGCCGAAAACCTCGACGATACCGGCGACACCCTGGCAGAGGGGTAAACCCTGAATTTGAAAAGTGCCCGCTTGTGCCATGCGCATGAGCGGGCACTTTTTTTGCGGCAGTGCCGCGGGGACCGCACCTGTACGGCCCGCAGCCTTGCCATAGATGACCTCTTATGGGATGGTCCCTGCAGTTCTGCTGCAAAAATCCGCCGAACACTAGTGCAATCCGCTGCGGAATATGCTATAATACATCTATATATACTTGAGTGAGGTGTACCTACTATGGAAGAACTGCTTCGCATTCTGGAAAAGAACGCCCGTATGCCGATTGAGGACATCGCGGCGATGCTGGATAAAACGCCTGAAGAAATCGCCGCCATGATGGATGAGGCCGCCGCAAAGGGCTATATCCGCGGCTATGAGACGCTCGTGGACTGGGAACAGGCCGGTGTCAACCTCGTCGAGGCTGTCATTGAGCTGCGCGTGACCCCCCATAAAGCCCGCGGCTTTGACGACATCGGCATGACGATTGCTCAGTTTGATGAGGTCGACACCGTGCTGCTGATGAGCGGCAGCTATGATTTGCAGGTCATCATCAAGGGCCGCAGCTTCCAGGAAATCGCCATCTTCGTGGCCAAGCGCCTTTCCCCGCTGGACGACGTGCTCTCCACCGCGACCAGCTTTGTGCTGCGCCCCTACAAGCGCGGCGGCCGCCTGTACCTGGCCGAAGAACCCGATGAAAGAGAGTGTACCGTCCTGTGATGAACTACGATGAGTTGCTTGCCCCTGCCGCCAAGGCTATGCGCCCGTCCGGCATCCGCAAGTTCTTTGATCTGGCAGCCGATATGCCCCACTGCATCTCGCTGGGCGTCGGGGAGCCGGATTTTAAAACGCCGTGGAGCGTCCGCGACGCGGGCATCCGCAGCCTGGAGCTGGGCCGCACCAAGTATACGGCCAACTCCGGCTTAAAGGAGCTGCGCGGCGAGATCTGCAATTACTTACAGCGCCGCTTTGATTTGCACTATAAAGAGGATAACATCCTGGTCACCGTCGGCGGCAGCGAGGCCATCGACCTGACCATCCGTGCGGTGGTCCAGCCCGGGGATGAAGTCATCATCCCGGAGCCGTGCTTTGTCTGCTATGAGCCGATCACCCAGCTGACCGGCGGCGTGCCCGTGCATATTGCCACCCGCGCCGAGGATCAGTTCCGCCTGACCGCCGACCAGCTGCGCGCGGCTATCACGCCCAGAACGAAGTTGCTGATCTTCCCGTATCCCAACAACCCCACGGGCGCAGTCATGAGTGCCGCCGAGATGGAGGAGATCGCCGCCGTCCTGCGCGAGACGAATGTGCTGGTGCTGTCCGACGAAATTTACTCCGAGCTGACCTACGGCCTGGACCGCCACGTTTCGATTGCGTCGCTGCCCGGCATGGCGGAGCGCACGATTGTGGTCAACGGTTTCTCCAAGTCCTACGCCATGACCGGCTGGCGGCTCGGCTACGCCGCCGGTCCGGCACCGCTTGTCAAAGTTATGACGAAGATCCACCAAAGCTGCATCATGTCCGCGCCGACCACGAGCCAGTACGCGGCCATCACGGCGCTGCGCCAGTGCGACGACCAGATCGAGATGATGCGCGACGAGTACAACCGCCGCCGCCGCTACGTCGTCAAGGCGCTGAACGATATGGGCCTGACCTGCTTTGAGCCGCGGGGCGCATTCTACGTGTTCCCGTCTATCCAGATCAGCGGCCTGACCAGCAGCGAGTTCTGTGAGCAGCTGCTGCGGGAAAAGGAGGTCGCCATCATCCCCGGCTCGGCGTTCGGTGCCTCCGGCGAGGGCTATGCCCGCATCAGCTACGCCTACAGCGTAGACCATTTGCAGACCGCGATGAAGCGCATCCGCGAATTTTTGACCGAACACGGCTGGATAAAAAAGTAAAAACAGGAGTGACCCCTATGCAATACCGCTCGGTAACGGTGCTGGCCCCGGCCAAGCTGAACCTGTCGCTGGACGTTGTGGGCACGCTGCCCAACGGCTACCATGATTTGGATATGGTCATGCAGACGATTGATCTGTATGAAAAAATCACGCTGCGCCGCAGCAATGATCTGTCCCTGACGCTGCCCGGCAGCTTTGTGCCGGTCAACGACAAGAACACCGCCGTCAAGGCGGCGCTGGCCTTTTTTGACTACACGGGCCTGCTGGCCGGTGTGGATATGACGATTTACAAGCGCGTGCCGGTCCGCGCGGGCATGGCGGGCGGCAGTGCCGACGCCGCCGGCGTGCTCGTCGGCCTGAATGAGCTGTACGGTGCGCACCTGTCCATGAGTGAACTGTGTGCCATCGGTGCGGGCATCGGCGCGGACGTGCCGTTTGCGCTGCTGGGCGGCACCTGCCGCGTGCGCGGCGTGGGCGACCTGATGAAGGCCCTGCCGCCCTGCCCGGACTGCCGGTTCGTGGTGGCGATGCCCAGCGTCGGTGTCTCGACGCCTGAGGCGTTCGCCCGGTATGACACGATGGGCAGCCCTGTCCACCCCGACTGCGAGGCGCAGGAGCAGGCCATCCGCGACTGCAATTTGGCCGGGGTCTGCGCCGCGGGCGGCAACGCGCTGGAGCACTGCTCCGGTGCGGTGGAGACGCCCGCTATCTGCAAGACGCTGCGGGAGCATGGGGCCGTCATGGCTCAGATGACCGGCAGCGGCGCGGCGGTGTTCGGCATTTTTGACGACGAGAACGCCGCCCGAAGCGCTGTAGCTGCCTTGAAAAACGGCTACAAGCAGGTCTATCTCTGCAAGCCGACCCACGGCGGCCCCCGTGTGACGGTCCGCCGCCTGTTTGGGGCAAAAAAATAATGCTTAGAGTTTCCCCTTTCATCCCATACTCCGGTTGAAAGGGGAAATGTGTTATGACGAGCCATACCCGCCGTGTGCTGGAGCTGGGCGTTGGCCTGGGGCTGGCGCTGACGCTTGTACTTACCGCGCTGGCCGACTGGCACCAGCGCACCGCCGCCCGGGTGCGGGCTGATACGATCCGGCTGCATATCCTGGCCAACAGCGATACCTGGGACGACCAGCTGCTGAAATTGCAGGTGCGGGACGCCGTGCTGGCGGCCATCCCGGAAGCAGTGACCCGGGCCGACACCCCGCAGCAGGCCGCGGCGGCGCTGCAAACCGCTTTGCCTGCGCTGCAAAACGCCGCGGACAATGCCCTGCACCGCGCCCACAGTGCCCAGCCCGCCCGCCTGCGGCTGGATAGGTTTGCCTTTGCTGCCCGGGATTACGGCGGCTTTGCCCTGCCCGGCGGGGAGTACACCGCCCTGCGAATTGAACTGGGCGGCGCGCAGGGCCGCAACTGGTTCTGCGTCCTCTACCCGGCTCTCTGCCTCTCCGGCGCACAGTCTGACTACCCCACGAAAGCGGAAAACGCGCTGGTGTTTGGAAGGTATGAGGTGCGATGGGCGGTGAAAGACGCCGTTATGCAAATAATAAATAAAAAATAATAAATAATAAATGCGGTGGATCGCGGCGCTGCGCACCGCTCAAAAAATAGCCGTAGGGGCGCATTCTATATGCGCCCGCAAGGTGTATCGCGCCGGGAACGCCCCGGGCGGATATGGAATCCGCCCCTACATTTTGTTTTTGCCGCAGGCAAAAACGCCACCTTATTTCTTATTTCTTATTTATTATTTCTTATTTATTATTTTTTATTTAAAAACGCCTTTTAAAAAGGAAACTACCATGCTGAATTTCATCCTCGGCCCCTCCGGGTCCGGTAAATCCTATCAAATGCTGGCAGAGCTGCGCACCCGCGCGGAGCGGGGAGAGCGCAGCATCCTGATCGTGCCGGAGCAGTTCACCTCCTCCACGGAAGGCGTGCTCTACCGCACGCTCGGCGACAGCCTGTCCGCCTATGTGGAAAGCTACTCCTTCACCTCACTGTCGGAGGCGCTGCTGCGCCGCTACGGCGGGGCGGCGGTGCCGACGCTGACCGAGGCGGGCCGCGCGCTGCTGCTGCGCCGCGCGGCGGACTCGCTGCTGGACAAGGTCGTCTACTACAGCCGCCAGCGCCGCAGCGCGGCCTTCTGCGAGAAGGCCGCCCAGACGATCAGCGAGCTGAAAAGCGCCGGTGTCACGCCGGAAATGCTGGCGGAATACGCCAAAACGCCCGGCGCGGACCGCGAAAAGCTCGACGAGCTGGCACTCATTTACAACGCCTACGAGGGGCTGCTGGCCCAGAGCGCCATGGACCCGGGGGACCGCCAGCAGCGTGCGGCGGAGCGGTTGGACGCGGAATTCTTCGCGGGCCGGGCCGTTTTCATCGACGAGTTCGACACCTTCAACGCGCCCAAGCGTGCCCTGCTGGCGGCCATGCTGCCGGTGGCCGACGTGACGGTCTGCCTGTGCTGCGACGGTGAGCAGGATTCAGACGGCGGCATGGGGCTGTTCAGCGGCGCGAAGCATGTCATCCACACGTTAAAGCGGATGGCGAACGATGCGAACATCCCCACCCACACCGAGGTCCTGACCGCGGACCGCCGCCACGCCGACGCCCCCGCGCTGGCTGAGCTGAACCTGCTGCTGGCCGACCCGGCCTACACACCGGAGCTTACCGTTGACCCCGCGCACCCGGCCATCACCTACCACGCCGCGGCGTCCCGTCAGGCCGAGGCCAAGGCCGTCGCCGCCGAGATCGCCGCCCGCGCACGGCAGGGCACGCCCTACAGCCGCATGGCGGTCATCTGCCGCAATGCCGACCAGTACTTAGCGCCGCTGCGGTATGAATTCCGCCTGCAGAACATCCCGCTTTTCTGCGACGAGGCAACCAGCCCCGAGAATACCGCCCCGGCCCGCGCCGTGCACGCCGCGCTGGATCTGCTGCGCGGTGTGTCAAGCCGCAGCGTGCTGCGTCTGCTGAAAACCGGCCTTGTTGACCTGCCTGACACCCAGCAGTGCGCACTGGAAAACTATGCCTACACCTGGCCGCTGACTGCCGCCGACTGGCGCGGGACCTTCACCCGCAGCGCGGCGGGCTATGCCGGGCGCGACACAGAGCAGGACGTGCAGACGCTTGCCGACGCCGAGGCCGCCCGCGCGTTTTTGATGGAGCGCGTCGCCGCCTTTGTGAAAAAAGCCGCCGGTGCGCCCGCCGCCGCGCTGACAAAGCAGCTTTACCTGTTCTTGCAGTCCCTCGGAGCCGAGGATGCGCTGAACCGTCTGGCCGCCGCGCTGCGTGACCGGGGCCGTCTGCCCGACGCAGATGAGGTATTGCGGGAGTGGAACGTTGTCATGGGTCTGCTGGACCAGCTGGCGCGGCTGCTGGGGGATGAGGTCTTTGCCCCCGCGGACTACGCCGAGCTGTTCACGCTGCTGCTGCGCACGACGGATATGGGACACATACCGCAGAGCCTTGACAGCGTCATTGTGACGACGGCGGGCCGTATGCGCCTGCCCGAGACCGATGCCGTGTTTGTGGTGGGCCTTTTGGAGGGCGAGTTCCCACAGACGCCCGGCGACCAGGGGCTTTTGACCCACGCGGACCGCGACCTGATGATGGCGCAGGGGGCCGAGCTGCCCGACTGCTTTGCCAATAAGGTCCTGCGCGAAGGCATCTGCTTTTATAAGGCGCTGACCGTCGCACGGAAGTATCTCTGGTTGAGCTGGCCCACCGCCGCCCATGCCGGGGACACGGCCCCCGCCAGCGCCGCGCTGGCCCCGGTGCTGCAATACCTGAACGTGCCGCCCTGTGCGCCCACCGCGGTGCAGTTGGCGGCGGCCCCCGCCGCCGCGCTGGATATGCTCGGCACGCTGACGCAGGACCCCGGGCAGGGTGCTGCCGGTGCCGCCGTCCGCGCCGTGCTGGACGAAAGCCCGAATCTGGCCCCCGGCTATGAGGCCGTCCGCCGCGCCGCCGACACCGCCGGTGCGGAGCAGCGCGTCGAGGACACCGCTGCGCTGGAAGCCCTGCTCGGCCCGGGGCTGCACATCAGCCCGACCCGGTTCGAAAAATACCAATACTGCCCGTTCGGCTACTTTTTGCAGTACATTTTAAAGGCCGCGCCGCGCCAGAAGGCCGAGCTGGCCCCCAACATCAGCGGCACGCTGACCCACTGGGTACTGGAAAACGCCCTGCGCCGCCAGGGTGAGGCGTTTAAGGACCTGACACCGGAGGAATTGGAGACGCTCGTCAACGATCTGGTGGACGAGTACACCGCAGTCAACCTGCCCGGCATGACACTGCGGATGGAGTACCTTGTCGGGCGCATCCGCCGCAATCTGGTGGGGCTGCTGGGGTTCATCCAGCGCGATTTGCGGCAGTCGGGCTTTCAGCCCGTCGCGTTTGAGCTGCGCATTGATGACCGTCCCGACGCCGACGACCCCGACGCGCCCCGCGTTGACCCGGTGGAGCTGGACGACGGCGCGGGTCATATCGTGCGCATCGTCGGCACGGTGGACCGCGTCGATGCCATGCCGCTGGAAAAGCTGGGCCGCACCTATCTGCGCGTCGTCGATTACAAGACCGGCGGCAAGGAGTTTAAGCTGAAGGAGGTCTACTGCGGCCTCGACTGCCAGATGCTTTTGTATCTTTTCACGCTGGAGCGCAACGCCAAGCGGCAGTTCCCGGGCGCGACGGCGGCGGGCGTCGAATACCTGCTGGCCGACCCCGCGCCCAAGAGCGTGGACCGCAGCGAGCTGGGCGACGATGCCGACCCCGCCCCGACCTACCCGATGAACGGCCTGCTGCTGGACGAGGAGAGCATCTACCGCGCCATGGACACGAAGGGCACCGGCGAGTTTGTGCCGCTGTCCTTCAGCGCCAAGACCGGCAAGCCGCTGAACGCCAAAAGCACGCTGGCCGACACGGCAAAGCTGGGCCGCATCCGCGACCATCTGGACGGACTTCTCATCGATATGGCGAAGAATCTGTACAGCGGCCGCATTGACGCCGAGCCGCTCTGCACCGGCGGCAGATCCCCCTGCACCTACTGTGAGTTCCGCTGTGCCTGCACCCACCGCGACGGTGAGCACGAGAGAACGATCAACATCAAGGATGACCCGTTTGCGGAATGAGAACGCCTTCCCCCTTGGGGGAAAGGTGTCTGCGGCCCCGACCGCAGACGGATGAGGGGCGGCGCGGCCATTGCAGCCCGTGAATGGGAGGCTGCGGCAAGGCTGCCCCTCATCAGTCGCCTGCGGCGACAGCTTCCCCCGCAGGGAAAGCCTTTTCATATAAAGGAGACACCCCCATGCCCGAACAACCCAAAATTCAATTTACCCCGGCGCAGGCGGCGGCCATCTCCGCGCGGGGCGGCAGTCTGCTGGTCTCGGCGGCTGCCGGCTCCGGCAAGACCCGCGTGCTGGTCGAGCGCGTCGTCGGGCTTATCACCGACCCGGTCCACCCGGTGGACGCGAACCAGCTGCTCATTATGACCTTCACGAATGCCGCCGCGGCCAAACTGCGCGCCGACATCACGACCCGCCTGGCGCAGGAGGTCCGCGCCCACCCCGGCGATCTGCATCTGCGCAGCCAGCAGCTGCTGTTGCAGCGTGCGTCCATCGGCACGGTGGATGCGTTCTGCCTGCATTTTGTGCAGCAACACTTTGCGATGCTCGATGTACCGCCGGATTTTGAGACGGCGGACGAGGCTGATCTGGCCCGTATTGAGCAGGAAACGCTGGCCGCGACGCTGGAGACTGCCTATCAGGACCCTGACTTTCGCGCCTTTGCCGACCTGTATGACCGGGGCCGCACCGACAATACGGCGGGGGACGCGATCCTCGACCTCTACCACTTTACCCGTGCGCTGCCCCACCCGGCGGCATCGCTGGCGGCCTTTGCCGCAATGTGGCAGCAGGACGCCCCGCCGAAGGATGCGCTCTGGGGCAAAGAACTGCTGGGCATTGCGCTGGCCCGTGCACAGGGTGCCAAAACGCTGCTGGAAAGCGGCGCAGCCATTGCGGCCCGCGACGAGGCTGCAGACCGGGCCTACACCGCCGTCATGCAGGACGACGCCGCGCGGGTGAAAAACCTCTGCTACTATCTAAAGAAAGGCGACTGGGACAAGAGCCTGGCCGCGCTGGACGCCGTCCTGACCGGCTGGCGGCGCGCGGGCAGCGTCAAGGGCGGCAAGGATGCCAACCAGTGTGCGTCCGCCGCGTCCCAGCTGCGGGACCGTGCCAAGGACCAGATGACGAGCCTGCAAAAGGACGTGCTGCTCTGCACGGCGGAGGAGTTCGCCGCAGACCGCCGCCGCGCCGCGCCGCTGGTGGCCGCGCTGGTGCGGGCGACCCAGGCGTTTGCCGACAGCTGCTTTGCGGCCAAGTGCGCCGAAAAGGTGCTGGACTACGCGGATTATGAGCACCTGACGCTGGACCTGCTGCTGACCGAGTCCAACGAGCGCACACCGCTCTGCGCCACGGTCAGCGCACGGTACGCCGCCGTGCTGGTGGACGAGTACCAGGACACAAATGCACTGCAGGACGCGATTTATTTTGCACTGGCACGGCCCGAGGCCGACAATCTGTTCTTTGTCGGCGACATCAAGCAGAGCATCTACCGCTTCCGATTGGCCGACCCCGGCATCTTTGTGGACAAGCAGCAGCGCTGGCAGCCCCACCCGCAGCCCGCGCCTCTGCCGTCCACGCTGGCGCTGGACGCGAACTTCCGCAGTGCGCCCGGCGTCATTGCGGGCATCAACTATCTGTTTGAGACCTTCTTCTCCCGGGGGCTGGGCGGCGTCGATTACGGCGACGGCCAGCGGCTTGTGGTGGGCGGCGATAAGGATGCGGCCTATCAGGGTATGTGCGAGATCGACGTCATCGACGGCGCAGACGTGGACGGCGACGCTGCCGTCATTGCCCGCCGCATTGCCGAGATGGTCGGGCAGGGCTTCCCCGTGCGCGGCAAGGACGGCCCGCGGCCCTGCCGGTACGATGACTTCTGCATTCTGCTGCGCGGGCGCAAGGGCTTTGCGGCCTACGAGGGTGCGCTGCGCACCGCGGGCATCCCGGTGTTTGCGGACTCCGCCACCGACCTGCTGGACGAGCCGCACATCCGCCCGTTTGCGGCGCTGCTGCGCGTCATCGACAACCCCGCGCAGGACATCCCGCTGGCGGCGGTGCTGTTAAGCCCGATGTTCCCCTACACGGCGGACGACCTTGTGGCGCTGCGCCGCGCCCGGCCCACAGGCAGTTTGTACGGCGCGGTGCTCTACAGCGAGCCGCAGCGGTTTGCGCTGTTCACCGACGCCCTGACCGAATACCGCCGCCTGGCCCGCACGCTGCCGGTGGACGAGCTGATCGAGGAGCTGCTGGCCCGCACCGGCTATCTGGCCGCGGTGGGCGCACTGCCCGACGGCCCGCGCTGCCGCGAGGACCTGTTGAGCTTTACGGCCTGGGCTGCCGGTGCAGGCCGGGCGGGCCTGCCGTCGCTCATCCGCGCCATGGACGCCGCTGCGGCCAACGGCGGTTTGAGCCAGAGCGCAGGCGGCCAGACCCGGCCCGGGTGCGTCTCGATCATGACGGTGCACCGCTCCAAGGGACTGGAATTTCCCGTGGTGTTCGTGGCCGACACCGACCACAAATTCAACCAGAGCGACGCCATCCGCCCGGTGCTGACCCATAGCCGGCTGGGCGTCGGCGTCATGCTGCGCGTGCCCCGTGCGGCCAAGCGGTTCAAAACGCTGCCTTACGCGGCGCTGGCACAGGCCATCCGCACCGAGACATTGAGCGAGGAAATGCGCGTTTTGTATGTGGCGCTGACCCGCGCACAGGACGCTTTACTTATCACGGTGCCGCTGAAAAAGACGGCGTCCTCCCTCAAGCTCCCGGCGCTCTGCGCTGCCGCCGAGGCCACCGGCCCCGAGGCCATGCGCAGCATGACGAGCTGGGCGGGCTGGATCTTGACCGCGGCGCTGCTCCACCCGGACAGCAGCGCACTGTGGGAGTACACGAGCTTTCTGCCGCATTACGGGCTGCACCGCGCGCCGCTGGCCATCCGCGTGCTGCCCCTGCCGGAGGAAACCGAACAGCCGCCCGCACCGCCCGCCCCCGCGGCAGACCCGGCAGTGGTGGAAATGCTGAAGGCCAGCTTTGCCTGGCGCAGTCCGCGCGAGGCGCTGGAAAAGGTGCCCGCCAAGGTCAGCGTCAGCGCCGTGGCCCACGCGGCGCGGCCCGTAGCGCTGGAGCGCCCCGCGTTCTTGCAGAAAACCGGCATGACCGGGGCCGAGCGCGGCACAGCCATCCACGCCTTTATGCAGAGCGT
>ERZ824473.4800-NODE-4800-length-11625-cov-3.054451_pt1 | contig 11625 bp, 7 predicted proteins | sample MGYA00519874_ERZ824473 | MGnify/ENA primary metagenome ERZ824473 (study PRJEB31778, sample SAMEA3449151) | human gut metagenome | biome: human gut; feature: human-associated habitat; material: faeces | place: United Kingdom | collected 2010/2012 ... | reverse complement strand
AAATGCCTCTGATACCCACGGACGATACAGACGAACCTTTACAAGTCCGACCTTCTCACCCTTAGCGGTTAAGTAGTCGATTACCTCTTCAGCTACGTCGTTGATGGAACCCATAGCTACGATAACGCGCTCTGCGTCCGGTGCTCCGTAGTAGTTGAACAGATCATAGTTTGTGCCAAGCTTCTCGTTGACTTTCTTCATGTACTTCTCAACGATTGCCGGGAGTTCATTGTAAGCTGTGTTGCAAGCCTCACGATGCTGGAAGAAAACATCTCCGTTCTCGTGGGAACCACGCATAGCCGGATGCTCCGGATTCAGTGCATGTGCACGGAACTCTGCAACTGCATCCATGTTGCACATCTCTTTGAGATCTGCATAATCCCACTTCTCGATCTTCTGGATCTCATGGGAAGTACGGAATCCGTCGAAGAAGTTGATGAACGGAACCTTACCCTCGATTGTAGCAAGATGAGCTACCGGGCTTAAGTCCATAACTTCCTGCGGGTTGGTCTCGCACAGCATAGCGAAACCGGTCTGACGACAGGCGTAAACATCGCTGTGATCACCAAAAATATTTAAAGACTGGGTAGCTACGGTACGCGCGGATACGTCGAATACACAAGGAAGCTGCTCGCCTGCGATTTTGTACATGTTCGGGATCATAAGTAACAGACCCTGAGATGCTGTAAAGGTTGTGGTCAGCGCACCTGCTGCAAGGGAACCGTGTACGGCACCTGCTGCACCTGCCTCAGACTCCATCTCTACGACTTTGACCTGATTGCCAAAAATATTCTCCTGTCCTGCTGCAGACCACTGATCTACGGTATCTGCCATCGGGCTGGAAGGTGTAATTGGGTAAATAGCTGCAACATCTGTAAACGCATAAGCTACGTGAGCTGCCGCTGTATTACCGTCCATTGACTGTTTTGCTCTGGACATTATTATTCCTCCTTAAATTAAAATAGAGTGTCATATTCCGACTTAAGACTAATTTTAGCATTTAATTTGTCGATTGTAAAGGTTTCAGACTGTACGAAAACGTGTGCAATCTACATTTGTCATGTTCTGTTTGTCCCTGGTCAGATATACTTTTTTTCAAACTCCTCCAGGGGCAGCGGGCGGTCAAAATAATAGCCCTGACCGTAGTTAAAACCGCACTCCATCAAAAACGTCCGCTGCTGCTCCTCCTCGATTCCCTCAAAAATCACCTCCTCCTTTGCCGACTGGATGAACTGCCCCATCTGATAGACAAAAGCACTCTGTCCGTTCTGGTGGATTTTGTCGGTAAAGCTCTTGTCGATCTTCACTACATTCGCCGGGATTTCCAACAGCACGCTCAGCGACGAGTAGCCGGTTCCAAAATCATCGATGGCGATGCGGTAGCCGAGTTTGCCAAGTCTGGTAAGACACGCCTTTAAGCTGTCTAACTTCTCCACAATCACACTCTCCGTCACCTCGATCTCTATGTAGCACGGATCAATCCCGTACCGCTGCAGGGTATTCTGCAGGCGTTCGATAAAATCGTCGCCGCCGTTCTCAAAATTTCTCCTGGAAAAATTGGTGGAGATCGTAAACAGTTCTCTTCCGGAATCCCTCCAGCGGCGCATTGCCCGAAGCAGCTGTTCCAGAATATAAAAATCCAGATCCACGATATAGCCTATATTTTCCAGTGCAGGAATAAACCGTGCGGGAGACAGAATCTCGCCGGATTCCAGACGCCAGCGTGCAAGCGCCTCGGCGCCGTAGACCCGCTCCTCGCGGAGCAGGAACTTCGGCTGTAAATATACCTCGAACTCGCCCCGCTGCAGTGCCGCGTAAAATCTTCCGGTAATCCGGATTCCCTCATCACGTTTTTTCCTCATGTCATCCCGGTAAACGACCGCTCCCACATTCTGCTCCTTGGCAAGCTTTCGTGCCAGATTGGCTCCCTCCAGTATCTTCTCAAACGTCTCTTCCCCGTCATCGATAAAGCAGATTCCAGCCGAAAGCTGCATGGCTCCCGCCGGATAGCGGATCTTTAACTGTTCGCCAAACATCTGATCCTCTCTCTCCACAAGCCCCAGAATGTTCTTTTTGTCCGTTCCTCTGACCAGCTCAATGAAATAATCCGAATACATTCTACAGGCCTCCACGACATGGGACTCGCTGCGGATTAACGCTGCAAGCTCCTGCAGAATACTGTCGCCGGCCTCCTGTCCATAATTTTCATTTACATAGGCAAAGTTGTTCACGTCCAGATTTACCAGCGCGTACACCATGTTCTCATCCTGCGCAAGCCCACCGCTCTTTAATTTTTTCCGGATCAGCCTGCGGAATGTGTCCAGATTATACAGTTCCGTCAGCATATCCTGATTCTGCAGATGCCGTATCTCTGCCTGGTCATCGCTCTGCCTGCTGCGAAGGGAGACAAATACAGCAACCACCCGCGCGAGTTCACTGAGCATCCCTGCTTCCTCTTTGGAAAATCCCTCTGCACTGCTGCTTCCCACACACAGGCAGCCACTTCTGTTACCGGAAAATTCAAACTTTACATTTCCACAGTTTTTGATGGAAGTTCCATGATATTTCTCCGCCCCCAACTGGGGAACCTCCGTTAATATATCTTCCGTTGGCGTCGAGACAAAACGCCCGATTTCCGCCTCCCGGAACACTGTAACCGATTGTGGGAATACCTGTTGTTCCACCCGGCTGCCATCCCGGTTCCAGTAATTCATCAACACCATTTCCTGCTGTTCTTCCCGGTACTCAAACACCATGGCAAAGCCCAGCCCGTATTTTTTCCCAATCTGTTCGATCAGCACGTTCAAAGATCCGTTGATATCTTTCGCATGCGAGAGAAGGCTGAACGCAAAATTCAAGAACTCTTTATCCTCCTTCTGCCCGCTTTCCGGAGCATATTCAATCCTGTCGCGCCTGCGCTCCCGCTCTGCTCCCTCTTGCTGCTTTTTGCCCGCAAACGAATAGTGGTCTTTTCCTTCCCGCTTCGTGGCATACATCGCCCGGTCAGCCATCGCAAACAGGGTCTCATAATCTCTTCCATCCTCGCCGTATACTGCCATGCCGATGCTGAGCGTCACCTCAACGATGGCGTCGTCGCCGATCAGCTTTTTTCTGGCTTCCCGGCCCAGCGCCGCGGCGCACGCTTCTGCCTCCTTTGGAGCCACATCCCGCATCAGCGCCAGAAATTCATCTCCTCCGACTCTTGCGGTGACATCTGTCTCCTGAAACTGGCTTTGCAGCACGCCGGCAATATCAGTAATTACCGTATCTCCGACGGTATGCCCGAATGTATCGTTGATCCGCTTAAAATTATCAATATCGATCAGGAACAGCACATGCTGTTTTTCCGGCTCACTTTTTAAAATCCGTTCTACCTCTCCGGATGCCGCCACCTTATTATAAAGCCTTGTCAGCGGGTCGCGCTTCGCCTCCTCCGACAGTTCCTCCTGAATCCTGCGGTCGGAGCTGACATCGTAGCTGCGTCCGATGATGCGGATAATCTGTCCGTTGTCCCCGACAATGCTCCGGTAAATCGTCCGGTACCACACATATACAGGTTCCTCCCCGGCAGCCGCCACATTCATCCGGTAATCAATACTTCCTGTCCGCACATCCCTGCTGGCTGCCTCCAGCACCCTGGCATACGCGGCACGATCCTCCTCGCAGATATCCGCGAGCATCTCCTCATAATCCATATATCTGCGCCCTGCCGTTCCCGGCTGCCCGTTCCCGCGATATTTGCGCGGCACCCTGAAACGCCGCTGTGCAACGTCGTACTCTAGCGGGAATTCATCGGTGACCTCTTCTAACATGCTGTACTGCTCCTCCATCAGGCGCAGTTCTTCCTCCAGATTCTTCCGCTTGTCTATGTTCCAGCTTGCCAGGATATAGTAAGGTACCGCGTCCCGGTAATAATACAGTCTGCACCGCATCAGTTCCCAGCAGACGCCGCCGCTCTTCGTACGGATGCGCAGTTCAATCTCCTCCGTGGTTCTTAGTTCCCGGCACACTTCGATGGCATCCTCGAACACACCGGTATCGTCCCGGTACAAATACTCCACAAACGGCGTATTTCCGGTCAGTTCCTCCCTGTCATACCCCTCTGCATGCAAAAATTCCCGGTTCACCATCTCAATATACAGCTCATTCCCGCCGCGGACTACCGCTATTCCGACCGGCATCTTGCCGATCAGATCTTTTCTCTGCCCCCGCTCCATGTCTATTGTATTTATTTGCGTATCCCCATACTCCATAAAATCAATCTCCTGAGATGCAATTTCCTCTGTCATACTTAAGATAACTCCGATTGCCTTCCCGTACATTATATCAAATTTTTAACGAAATCCAAACAATTTGTCACAGCGTGAAAGCCCTTTTTAATAAGAAGTTCCGGTTGCATTTCTCCGTATTTTTTAGTATGATACGAATTGGTGCAATAAAAGCAGGTGATTTACAAGAAAAGTTAGGAGAACATAAATATGATCAGTACAAGCAACATCACTTTACGAATCGGAAAAAAAGCTCTCTTTGAAGATGTCAACATCAAATTCACAGAGGGCTGCTGCTACGGTCTGATCGGTGCAAACGGCGCCGGAAAATCTACGTTCCTCAAGATTCTGTCCGGCCAGCTTGAACCGACGAGCGGAGAAGTTATCATCACGCCGGGTCAGCGTCTTTCCTTTTTGCAGCAGGATCATTTTAAATATGACGAGTACACGGTACTCGATACCGTTATCATGGGCAACAAGCGTCTCTACGATATCATGAAAGAAAAAGACGCGATCTACATGAAAGAGGATTTCACGGACGAGGACGGTATCCGCGCCAGCGAACTTGAAGCGGAGTTCGCAGATATGGACGGCTGGAATGCCGAGTCCGATGCAGCCACCATGTTAAATGGTCTTGGCATCCCGACGGAGGATCACTACACACTCATGGCGGATATGCCAAGTGCCTTAAAGGTCAAGGTTCTCCTTGCACAGGCGCTCTTCGGCAACCCGGACATTCTTCTTTTGGATGAGCCGACCAACCATCTGGATCTCGATGCGATCAGCTGGTTAGAAGAATTCTTAATCAACTTTGAGAACACGGTCATCGTTGTTTCCCACGACCGCTACTTCTTAAACAAAGTCTGCACAAACATTGCAGATATCGACTACGGAAAGATCCAGCTCTACGCCGGCAACTATGATTTCTGGTATGAGTCCAGCCAGCTTCTCGTAAAGCAGATGAAGGAAGCCAACAAGAAAAAAGAGGAGAAGATCAAGGAGCTGCAGGAATTCATCTCCCGTTTCTCCGCGAATGCTTCCAAATCCAAGCAGGCGACTTCCAGAAAGCGTGCCCTGGAAAAGATTCAGCTCGACGAGATCCGTCCGTCCAGCCGTAAATACCCGTATATCGATTTCCGTCCGAACCGTGAGATCGGCAATGAAGTTCTGACCGTCGAAGGCATTACCAAGACCATCGACGGCGTCAAGGTGCTCGACAATGTCTCCTTTATCGTCGGACATGACGACAAGATCGCGTTTGTCGGAAGCAACGAGCTGGCAAAGACAACGCTCTTTAAGATTCTTGCCGGTGAGATGGAGCCGGATTCCGGCACCTACAAGTGGGGCGTGACGACCAGCCAGTCCTACTTCCCGAAGGATAACACCGAGATCTTTGATACCGATCTTCTGATCGTTGACTGGCTGACACAGTTCTCCGAGATCAAGGATGCAACCTATGTCCGCGGTTTCCTCGGACGTATGCTGTTCGCCGGAGATGACGGTACCAAGAAAATGCGTGTCCTCTCCGGTGGAGAAAAAGTACGTGTCCTGCTTTCCCGCATGATGATTATGGGAAGCAACGTGCTGATCTTAGATGAACCGACCGACCATCTGGATATGGAGTCCATCACCGCATTAAACAACGGACTCATCAAGTTCCCGGGCGTTATTCTTTTTGCCTCCCGTGACCATCAGGTTGTCCAGACCACAGCGAACCGTATCATCGAGTTCCTGCCGGACGGCACCTTTGTCGACAAGGTATCCACCTACGACGAATACCTCGAGAATGATGAGATGGCAAGAAAACGTCAGGTATACTCCATGTCATCGGATGACGAGGGCGATAACTAAGACCCGGTCTTTTTTACAAAATCACACGGGAGCGCTGTGTCAGGAAAAATCTCCGGCATAGCGCTCCCGTTTTCTGTTCTTCTAAATTCTGTTTTCACTCCCGCCGATTCCGCGATCCTGTTCTCCGGCGCCCCTACGCTTCCTTAGGCTTCCGCTACTCTGCCTCCCGCATACCGAGCGCAAACGCTCCCATAATACCCGGATTTTCTCCAAGTGCCGGCGGCACGAGGTAGGTATCGATCTCCTTTAAGATTTTCTCATTGGAAATATACCCGCCCAGCAGTTCCTGCACTTTCGTGCGCACCATTGAAAAGAGCTGGCTCTGGTGCATAATTCCGCCCCACAGCACAATCTTCTGCGGAGAATACGTCAGAACATAATTTGCAACCGCCTCCGCGAGATAGAACGCCTCCATCTCCCAGACATCCTCCCGGTCCGCCAGTTCCTTTGCCGGTCTGCCCCAGCGCGCCTCCACCGCCGGACCGCTTGCAAGCCCTTCCAGACAGTTGGCATGGTACGGGCATTTTCCGGCGTAGGTGTCTTTCGGGTGACGCTGCAGAAGAAGATGTCCTGCCTCCGGGTGCACCAGCCCGTGCATGAGCGCCCCGTTACAGTAGACGCCCACGCCAACGCCGGTGCCGACGGTAATATAGATTGCCGTGTCGCAGTCTTTTGCGGCTCCCCAGGTAACTTCGCCAAGCACCGCCGCATTCACGTCCGTATCAAATCCGACCGGGACGCCGAGCGCCCGTGTAAAAGTTCCCACCATATCGACATTCTGCCATTCCAGCTTCGGCGTGCTGGTAATATATCCATAGGTCGGGGACGCACGGTGCAGATCCACCGGTCCGAAACACCCGATTCCGAGTGACGAGATTCCTTTTCCCTCAAAAAACGCAGCCATGCGCGGCAGGGTAATCTTGGGCTTCTCTGTGGGAATCGTCACACGCTCTGTGATTGTGACCTGATTTTCTCCCGGCTGTCCTTTGTCTGTCTGCACTTCCCCGATCGCGCACACCATCTTGGTGCCGCCCGCTTCTATTCCACCAATCCGCATCCTTCTCTTCCTCCCTTTTCTTATATATACCACTTCGGAGTTCTCTCCGCCAGTCATATTTCAAAGAACCGGAATATTTAAGAGACAGCAGCCCTCCCGGATGAATTAGAAAATTCTCCGCACCGCCAGCACGCTGCGGTAGGTTACCGGAGAAGTCAGCGTAATGCCTGTCTTTTCATTGCTCGCATGAATCAGTGTGTTATTGCCCGCATAGATGCCGACGTGGCCGCTATAGCAGACAATGTCGCCCGGCTGGATTTCCGACAGGCTGACGGCATATCCCACACTCCGCTGTTCCGACGATGTGCGCGGCAGATTGATTCCAAATGCCGCATACACGCCCTTGACAAATCCGGAGCAGTCGGTTCCGTTTGTCAGGCTGTTGCCGCCGTATACATAAGGATTTCCCAGAAACTGTCTCGCGTAATCGACCACCGCCTGACCGTTTGAGGAAGCCGTCTGCGTGCTTTGCCCCGCGCTGCTGCCGGAACCGCTTCCCGTGCTGCTGCCTGCGCCGGCTTTCTTCGCCTCCTGCTTTTCTGCCGCTTTGCGGGCTGCCGCCTGCTCCGCTGCCGCACGTGCCGCCTCCGCCTCTCTGGCCTTGCGCGCTTCCTCCGCCGCACGGGCTGCCGCCTGCCGCTCTGCTTCCTCTCTGGCAAGCCGCGCCTCTTCCTCCGCTTTTGACTCTGCATGAATGTACTCTGTGGACAGCGTCACATAATCCAATGCCACATAACCGTCGCCGTCCGCAGTGGACACCTTCGCCCAGCCTTCCGTCGACTCGTCGGTTACCACAACGTCATCGCCGTCCGGCAGCATGGTGAGCACCTTCGCCTCGGTTGTCGGCTCCGTCCGCACAAACAGCGTCGTCGTTGTGACGGTTGCCAGGCGCGTTCCCACACTTCTGGCAAGCTCCTCATCCCCCACGACCACATATTCCGCCTTGACATATCCGTTCACATTTCCGGACGTAATCCGGTACCACCCGTCCTCCGTCGTCTCCAGCACGGTGGCTGCGGACTTGTCGTAGAGTTTTCCAAGGATTTCGCTCTCCGTATCCGGCTCCTGCCGCACGTTGACATAGTGATTCACCTGCGCCACTGCAATATCCGCAAACTCTGACGCGGTCTGCGGCAGCTCATTTTCCGCAACCTCCGCCGTCTCCCACGCTTCCTCTGCCACCATCTCCGGTTCCATCATCCGCGCCATAGCCTCGTTACTTTGCAGTTCCTCCACGGCATCCGCCGTCTGCGCCTGCACTCCTCCCGCTTCCTTAAGCACCTGTGCCAGCGTCTGTGTCACGCCCGCCACCGGCACCTCCTGTTTTTCCTGTCCTGCCTGCACCATTCCATAGCTTCCCAGTGTGACGGTTCCCACCAGCAGAAGCGCCAGTATTGTCATTCTTTTCTTCATTATGTAGAATCCTCCAGATTTATTCCATATGCTTCCATATTGTTACTTATTTGTTACAAAAATATTTCATTTCTGTAACAATCGTATTGTAACAAAGGAACCACACGGAATCTACAGGGAACTCTTTCCATTTTTCGCTTTCTCCCGCCCTCTGTCCGGTCTGTCGCTTTGTCCCGCAACGCAAAAGGAACCCGCAGGTTCTTTCGTCCCTGCAGGTTCTCTTCGTATTTTCCTTCCGTTTTAATCCAAACTTCCTTCTAATAGCAGAAGCTGTGTCCGCCGATCTTTCGGTCCAGTCTCGGCGTCAACGGTTCCGTAGAAAAATATAACGTATCATTTCTTAATATATGCGTATTTCCATTCAATACCTCATGAATTGAAGTGTATTCCTTCTCTGTGGGGTTCGCCCGCTCTCTGTTCTTCCAGGAACAGAACTGCGTCGGGTTTCCCTGACTGAGCACGTCATACAAGGTATCTGGATATTTTTCGGAAGCCATCCGGTTAAAAACTACCTCTACCACGGCTTCCTGCCCTTCTGTCGGCTCGCCCTGCGATTCCAGCCAGACGATTTTTGCCAACAAATCTATCTCCTCCTGTGTCAATGTGATGTTCCAGCGGTTCTCTGCACCGGTCGTCGTCTCTAGTGTCTCTGGCGATGTCTCTGCAGCCGGCGTCTCTGCTTTCTCCGATGCTGCCTGTACTTCTTGTGCCGCATCGGACGGTGCCGCACTTGCTACCATTGTTCTGGGGTTCTTTGTGATTCCTGTCGCTTCATCTGATTCTGTCGTAAATGAATATCCGGATAAAACACGGCACACACCCGCAACCGGAACCTCAGTTCCGTCTGCCGCAGAAATTACATACGCGCTGCTGATCTCTTCTCTGCTCTCCCGTATCGTGTTCTTCTCCTCAATGTTGGCCGCAACCATAAGACAAATGCATAAAGTGCACAGCATTGTCACGTCCAATATTTTTCTGTTCATTTTGCTCCTTTCCTCAAGAATGATACTCTGTGAGCTGCTCTCGCACTCGTTGTTTCATCATACTAGATTCTTCCCAAAAGTCAAATTTCCCATTCACAAAATTCCAGAAAAATTTTCTTTACATTTTCCCAGAAATCCGGAAAAAGCATGTTCTGTCGTATCCAATACTTCCGAGGAATGCTTTGATGCGCTAAAATAGAACTGCCCAAACGCACAAAAAAAACATCCCGAAATGGGATGTTTTCTATATTCCTTCCAATCTTCCTACACGGCTTCTCCTGTCGCAAATCTCGCCATTTTAGTACCTTTTCCGGCACAATCTTCCTCTGCTACCGTGTGCGAAACAGTTCTTCAAACACCGGGATTTTGTGTTCCGGATCCGCCTGAAAGATCGCAACATGCGCGTCATCGGTGCTCCTGTCGGCAAATGCCGGGTATAAAAACCCGCAGACCGGCCGCCCCGGCTCGTACTCTCCCACCAGCGGAGCGACTACACCAATCAGATATTCATATACCTCCTCCGATTCCCCCTGCCGCTCCTTGTCTGATGCCTTCACCGGCACATCATAGCGGTCGTGAAAAATCAGAACCGCATACGGCTCTCTGCTACGGTACCGTGCACCCACAAGCTCGTAGAACGTATACAGCAGCGCATCATTTTTCAGTCCGCACTCGCGCATTCCGTACAACAGCTGGCGCATTTTTCTCTGCTCTGCGCCGTCGCCGAACGCGTAACTGCGCAGGTTTACATTGGTTGCCGCAAACGGAACCGCCTTGGCAATCGCCAGATTTTTCTCCTTTTCCGCCGCGGACAGATTGAGAAAATTCACATTAAAGCTCTCATCGATCTCTCCGTCCGGTTCCATGTAGCCGCCTGCCACACGCGTAAAGGAAGTACGGCTGGGCGTCATTCTGCGTGTCAGTTCCAGCATATCTTCTCTGTTTATCATAATTTCTCCCGTCCCGTGTTTTTATGATAACATTTCATTGCCGGCACATCCATGCTTGTCTTCACCACACTTATGTTCCGCGCAGGAATGCTCATGCTCATGATGAGAACATCTCACATCGGGATTGTAATCTAATTTTCCTGCAAGATAAGCTTCTACCGCTTCATCTGCCGCACCGGACACTCCACCATACAGCTTTATGCCGACAGTTGCAAGTGCGCTTTGCGCACCGCCTCCGATTCCGCCACAGATCAGCACATCCGCACCCGCCTCCGTCAAAAATCCGGCAAGTGCCCCGTGTCCCTGTCCATTTGTGTCGACAATCTGGGATCTTACCACCTGGCTATTCTCAATATCATATAATTTAAACTGTTCCGTGTGTCCAAAGTGCTGAAATATTTCTCCATTTTCATAGGTAACTGCAATTCTCATCTGATCTGTTTCCTTTCTTTGAATATCATCTTTTCCGACGGACGTTGAGGTGCGCCTGCATATTTTATTGCAGCAAAACAGGGCAGTTCCATCACACAATCGATAATTCCCGCCTGAAATCTCCAATGTCTTTCCATTTACGATGCTGTCTGCCATTTTGTATCTGGCTGACTCATAAATTTCGGTCACTGTTGTGCGGGCAATCCCCATCTGCTTCGCACATTGTTCGTGCGTACACTTCTCAAGGTCTACAAGACGAATCGTTTCATACTCATCCATCGTCATAATGACTTTTTCCCTTGCCGGAACACCATTTGGGCAAAAATTATCATATGCCGCTTCCATACAGATTCTTCTTGCTTTTGTCGGTCGTGCCATCTTTTCTCCTCATACCTATTTCCGTCATATGTCAAAAATCATTATATCGCAATTTTCTTTTTTTAACAACTCTCTATGAAAATTATGCGTACCCGATATACAGACTATCTGCCGCCATCACGCTGCAATCCAGTTTACAATCTGTAAGAATATACAAAACGCTCGTGTTGTGATCCCGCGTTTGCATATAACATGAAATGCAACATGGCATAAAAAAAACACCGAATTTACGGTGTTTTTAGAGCAGGGGATGAGAGAATCGAACTCCCACCAAAGGTTTTGGAGACCCCTAT
>ERZ824473.4796-NODE-4796-length-11635-cov-4.538256_pt1 | contig 11635 bp, 7 predicted proteins | sample MGYA00519874_ERZ824473 | MGnify/ENA primary metagenome ERZ824473 (study PRJEB31778, sample SAMEA3449151) | human gut metagenome | biome: human gut; feature: human-associated habitat; material: faeces | place: United Kingdom | collected 2010/2012 ... | reverse complement strand
GGGAGATTTTATCTTCTGTATGGTTTGGCTGGTCGGAACAGTTGCTTTCATAAACATATCCACGTTTGTTGATTCCGCGGTTTGATTCACCCAGACCATAGACAACATCGTTATCATCCATGTCATAAGTGAAAGAGAAGCCATTTTCAGTGGAGATTGTTCCGTATGCAGGGGTTCCTTCTGCTGTTGGTACAGAAACAACGATCGCTTCTGTTTCAAAAGGTTTTCCATAAGTATATTTCTGAATCATTTTCTGTGTCCTCCTCATTGTTGGATAAATAATGATAAATTAATAACTGAAACGTTTAAGGATATCAGTGAAAATATTTCCTTTATCCTTGTCTTTAGTTTTATAATAGGGATTTTCAGGAGGAAAGGCTACTGAAATTATGACAAGTTTATACGTTATTTTGACTTTTTTATAGAACGGCAGGGAGAAGGACTTTAATACTTTATCTTAGGAAAATTTCTTCTGTACATACGGGAAAAAAAGTGATAAACTATGTCTATATTGCACGTGTGATACAGACATGTGTAAGTTATACAAGAAGATACCAGGGTTAAATGACTGAAAAGCTGCCCGTTTTTATGCAGACGTTTTTGAGTGCGTAGGCCGCAGGTGTCCTGTCCGGAAAGGGGATGACTGGTAGAGTCAGAACAAACGCCGGAGATAGAATATATAATTAAGAAAGGTTTATTTATCATGCTTCAGACAATTGAATCTATCAACAGCGTCGTAAATAATTTCATCTGGGGTGTCCCGGCTATGATCTGTATTATCGGCGTAGGGCTTTATCTGAGCCTGCGGACAGGATTTATCCAGATCCGTAAATTCCCGTATGCGATTAAGACGACGCTGGGAAGAATTTTTAAGAAAAAAGAAGCTTCAGACGGTTCTATGACACCGTTTCAGGCAGTCTGTACTGCACTGGCAGGTACGGTAGGTACCGGAAACATTGCGGGTGTTGCCGGAGCTATCGCCATCGGCGGACCGGGAGCTGTATTCTGGATGTGGATTTCCGCTATCCTTGGAATGTGTACGAAATTTACAGAGGTTACCCTTGCCGTACATTTCCGTGAGAGAAACAGACACGGAGACTATGTAGGCGGACCAATGTATTATATTAAGAATGGTCTGGGAAAGAAATGGCAGATCCTGGCAGTTCTTTATTCCGCATTCGGTGTGCTGACTGTATTTGGTACAGGTAATGCGACACAGGTAAATACCATTACAACTGCGATTGATACGGCACTTGTAAACTTTAATGTGATTTCTGATTCTTCTACAGGGACGCTGAACCTGATTCTTGGAATCGTGATTACTTTACTGGTAGGCATGGTGCTTCTTGGCGGTATTAAGAGAATTGGAAGTGTTTCTGAGAAACTGGTTCCGTTTATGGCATTGTTCTATATCGTGCTTGCCGTCGGAGTTGTAGTTTTAAATATTGGCAGAGTTCCGGCAGTTTTCCATGATATTGTTTACGGAGCCTTCAATCCATCGGCAGTAACCGGCGGTGTGATCGGAAGCTTTTTCCTCAGTATGAAGAAAGGTGTTTCTCGTGGTATCTTCTCTAATGAAGCCGGACTTGGTACTGGTTCTATCGCTCATGCGTGTGCGGATACAAGCAAGCCTGTAAAACAGGGTGTGTTCGGTATCTTCGAGGTATTTGCAGATACTATCGTAATCTGTACGCTGACAGCACTTGTTATTCTTGTAAGTGGTGTGCCGGTAAATTATGGTGCAGCAGCAGGTGCAGAACTTACAATTTCCGGATTTACTGCTACATATGGAGGCTGGGTTTCCATCTTTACGGCAGTTGCCATGTGCTGCTTTGCATTTTCAACGATTATCGGATGGGGACTTTACGGAGCTCGCTGCATTGAATTCTTATTCTCTGCAAAAGTTATCCGCCCATTTATGATCGCCTATTCATTAGTGGCAATCCTTGGTGCAACTGTAGATCTGGGACTTCTCTGGAGCATTGCCGAGACCTTCAACGGCCTCATGGCAATCCCGAACTTAATCGGTGTGTTCTTACTTTCAGGAACCGCCATTACACTTACAAAAGAATATTTTGCACAGAAAAAATAACAATAACAGCCCGGAGAGTCATTTTTCCGGGCTATTAGTTTTTTCTGGACTGGAGTACAATAAAGTAAAAGGAGAAGAATACAATGATTCCAATCGCACATATAGAAAACGATTTCCCAACTAAATTCGGTATCCCCAGACAGAGTGGCCGGGTTGAAGCTCTGAAAGCAAAGATCGTATTCGAACCGGAGTACCGCAATGTGGATGCCTGCCGCGGCTTGGAGGAGTTTAGCCATATCTGGCTGATCTGGGAGTTTTCAGAGGCAAAGAGGGCAAAGTGGTCCCCGACTGTCCGGCCGCCGAGACTTGGGGGAAATGTGAGAAAAGGAGTTTTTGCCACCAGATCTCCGTTCCGGCCAAATTCTATAGGATTGTCCTGTGTGAAGCTTGTAAAGGTATCCCTGGATGAGCCGGACAGCCCGGTGATTTATATAGAAGGCGCAGATTTAATGAATGGCACGCCAATTTTTGACATTAAACCATATATCCCATATGCAGACTGTCATCCGGAAGCAACAGGAAGTTTTGCGGAATTTTCCAAAGACTATCATCTGAACGTAGAATTTCCTCCGGAACTTTTGGAAAAAATACCACAGGAGAGCAGGAAAGCGTTGCTCGCGGTGCTTGCAGATGACCCGCGTCCTGCTTACCAGAATGACCCGGAACGTTCATATGGGATGCCGTTTGGGGATAAAGATATCCACTTCCGTGTAAATGGGGATACGCTGTATGTCCATGATGTAACAGATTTTGTAAAAAAACAGCGGGAATCTGCATCGGATTGTGAAAAATAACTATTTTCAGGTATTTCTGTAAGAAAGGCTTGCAAAATTCGAGTTTATTCAATAAAATATTAGACAGACTTTATGTTAGTAGAGTGACAGAGACTAACAGTTTACTGAGAGGAACCTGACCGGTAAGAATACTAAGGGCGGGAAAGGGACTGATCGGGGACTGACAGTAAGGCAGGAAGGAAACCTGACTGAAAATACTAAGTGACATATGAGGAGCAGGAAAGATGAAGAAAATTGTTAAATTCGGAGGAAGTTCTCTGGCAAATGCACAGCAGTTTGAGAAAGTAGGAGAGATCATCAGAAGTGATGAGAGCAGACGTTACGTGGTTCCGTCCGCACCTGGAAAGAGATTTGACGGGGACACCAAAGTTACCGATTTACTTTACAAATGTTACAACATTGCAGTACAGGGCGAAGATTTCGGAGCAGTTTTACAGGAAATCAAAGAGAGATATTATGAGATTATCCGTGGTCTGAAACTGAATCTTTCTTTAGAGGAAGAATTTGCACAGATCGAGAAAGACTTCAAGGCTCAGGTTGGTTCTGATTACGCTGCATCCAGAGGTGAGTTCCTCAATGGTAAAGTAATGGCAGCTTACCTTGGCTATGAATTCGTAGATGCAGCAACAGTAATTCGGTTTGACAAGAACGGAAACTTTGATGCAGACAAGACAGACAAGCTTCTTTCCAAGAGACTTGCAAAATGCGAACGTGCCGTTATTCCGGGATTCTACGGTGCATACGAAGACGGAACAGTTAAGACTTTCTCCAGAGGTGGTTCTGATGTAACTGGTTCCCTTGTTGCAAAAGCAATCAAGGCAGACCTTTATGAGAACTGGACAGACGTTTCCGGTTTCCTTGTAACAGATCCGAGAATCGTAGAGAATCCTGCAGTGATCGAGACAATCACATACAGAGAACTTCGTGAGCTTTCTTACATGGGTGCAACCGTTCTTCATGAAGATGCAATCTTCCCGGTTCGTAAAGAGGGAATCCCGATCAACATCAAGAACACAAACAGACCGGAAGATAAAGGTACTTTCATCGTAGAGAGCACATGCAAGAAACCGAAATTTACAATCACCGGTATCGCCGGTAAGAAAGGTTTCTGCTCTATCAATATTGAGAAATCCATGATGAACAGTGAAGTTGGTTTCGGACGTAAAGTTCTTCAGGTATTTGAGGATCAGGGAATCAGCTTTGAACATATTCCATCAGGAATTGATACACTGACTGTCTATGTACATCAGGATGAATTTGAGGAAAAAGAACAGCAGGTAATCGCAGGAATCCATCGGGCAGTACAGCCGGATTTCGTAGAAATGGAATCTGACCTTGCACTGATCGCAGTTGTAGGCCGTGGTATGAAATCCCAGAGAGGTACAGCCGGAAGAATCTTCTCCGCACTGGCTCATGCAAACGTAAACGTTAAGATGATCGACCAGGGTTCCAGTGAGCTGAATATCATTATTGGTGTGGAAAACAGAGATTTCGAAGCTGCTGTAAAGGCAATCTATGATATCTTTGTACTTACTCAGATGTAATTTCTGTATTCGACAGTGAAAGAATCTGGAAGCTTCAGGTAATAGAATAAAATATGAAAAATGGCAGGTCGTCGGGAATCTACAAAAGGATTTCCGGCGGCTTTTTCTATGTGGAATTTTGATTTGCGGAATTTGTTTTAATTGTATATAAAAAATATGTTATAATCCGTGTAGAATGTCCGGCAGGATACCGGGCGCAGGAGGCCAAATAGCATGGAAAAACCGTTGGTTCGCATTTCCGTCAGAAATCTGGTGGAGTTTATATTAAGAAGCGGTGACCTTGACAATCGCAGAGGGTCATCGGATAAAGAAGCGATGCTCAAAGGAGGCAGACTTCACAGAAAAATACAAAGCCAGATGGGAAGCCATTACAGGGCGGAAGTTTCACTGAAATATGAAACAGAATATGAGGATGTGCGTATTTTGACAGAGGGAAGGGCAGATGGAATCTTTACGGAGGAGGATCAGATTTACATTGATGAGATCAAAGGAATCTATGCAGATGTCAGCCAGCTTGAAGAACCGATAGAAGTCCACCGCGCGCAGGCTATGTGCTATGCCTGGATGTATCTGCAGGAGAAGAAAGAGGAAGAGTCTGCAAAGCAATTGCCCAAACAGTTTGCAAAGCAATCTACAGAACGAGAACGGTCCATAAAGCAGTTCACAGAACAGTCTGTCGAACAGATCGGTGTGCAGATGACCTATGCGAATCTGGACACAGAAGAAATAAAAAGATTCCGGCAAATATATACAGCCGAAGAACTTCAGACATGGTATCAGAACCTGCTTGACCGTTATCACAAATGGATCTCCTATGAACTTGCATGGAAAAAAGAGCGAAATGCATCCATGACCGGACTGGAGTTTCCGTTTCCGTACAGAGAAGGCCAGCGAAAGATCGTGACCAGCGTGTACCATACGATTTCAGTAGGAAAGCAGATTTTTATTCAGGCACCGACAGGGGTTGGGAAAACTATGTCAGCCATATTTCCGGCGGTTCGCGCCATCGGAGAAGGAAACGGGGAGAAAGTATTTTACCTGACAGCCAAGACGATCACAAGGACTGTGGCAGAAGAAGCCTTTTCCATTTTGCAGGATCATGGGCTGAAATTTAAAGTGATCACCATCACGGCGAAAGAGAAACTGTGTTTCTGCGAAAAAGCAGAATGTAATCCACAGCACTGCGAATGGGCGAAGGGGCATTTTGACCGGATCAATGATGCAGTTTACGATCTGTGGACTTCAGAAGATCACTATACCCGTGAAATCCTGCTGGAGTACGCGCAGAAATGGCAGGTCTGTCCTTTTGAATTCTGCCTGGATCTGGCAGTCTGGACGGACGGGGTGATCTGTGATTATAACTATGTGTTTGATCCCAATGTGTATCTGAAACGTTTTTTCGGGGAGGGAAATAACGGAAAGTATATTTTCCTGATCGATGAGGCTCATAATCTTGTGGACAGAGGGCGGGAGATGTACAGTGCTTTTGTATGCAGGGAGGATGTCCTTGCTGTCAGACAGAAGATAAAGAATCACAGTAAGAGTCTTTACCGGGCACTGGGAAAAGTAAACAGGCAGTTACTCGCCATGGAAAATGACTGTGAAGGATATGAAGTTCTGGAAAATCCGGGAGCAGTTTCCATGAGTATGCTTCAGATCATGGGAGAACTGGATAAATTTCTGGAAGAATTTGCAGGGGAAGAAGTAGTTGATGAGATTCTGGATTTTTATTTCTGTGTGAGGGATTTCATGAATGTGGAGGAACTTCTGGATGAGAATTATGTGGTTTATACGGAAAAATGTGAGGACGGGAAATTCCGGCTGAAACTTTTCTGTGTCAATCCGGCAGCGAATCTTGGACGATGCCTGGAAAAAGGAATCAGTACCGTATTCTTTTCGGCAACGCTGCTTCCCATGGATTATTACCGGCGGCTGTTGAGTGTAAAGAGGGATGACTATGGGATTTATGTGACTTCCCCTTTTCGGAAAGAGAACCGCTGTATTCTTACCGGGTGTGATGTGAGCAGCAGATATACCAGAAGGAATTATGAGGAGTATCGCAGGATCGCTTCCTATATTGCGAGGATGGTCTGGGCGAAAAAAGGCAACTATATGGTATTTTTTCCGTCCTATAAATTTATGCAGGATGTTCTGGAAGTCTATGAAAACGAATTTTCTGCAGACTGGGTGCGCTGTATTTCCCAGACACAGGGAATGTATGAGAGAGAGAAAGAAGAATTTCTGGAACAGTTCTGTGAGCAGGATACTACACTGGTGGGATTCTGCGTGATGGGCGGGATTTTTTCAGAAGGGATTGACCTGACTGGAAAGAAACTGATCGGGGCAGTGATCGTGGGAACCGGACTGCCGCAGACAGGGACAGAGAGAGAAATCCTCCGGCAGTATTATGACAGCAGAGGTGAGGACGGATTTGCCTATGCATACCGTTATCCGGGAATGAATAAGGTGCTGCAGGCTGCGGGGCGTGTGATCCGCACGCAGGAAGATACAGGTGCGATCCTGCTTCTGGATGAACGCTTTCGGAATTCAGAGTACAGACCGCTTTTTCCGGTGGAGTGGAATGACAGGGAAAACTGCTCACTCAATACAGTGCAGGAAAAGCTGAAACAGTTCTGGGAGAAGGCAGAGGACGTTTCTGGAAAATAGATAAAACAGTTGCGGCTTTTTCCGAAAAACGATATACTCTTAAAAAATATTTACTGAAATGATATTCGTTTAAAAGATATTCACGAGATTCATGGAAACGATATTCATCTGAAAAACAGGAAAAAATGGTTAATTACCCATCGCCAGAAGGCAGTGGGTTTCTGCCCATGACAAACGAAAGGAAAATTTATGAACAAAAGCAGAAAAAAAACAGTGTGCCGTATGCTTGCAGCAGCTTTGACTGTATCTGCAATTGCGCCTCCTGCCTGTGAAATCCGGGCTGCGCAGCAGAGCCTTTCCTCTGTTACAGAGGAAGCGCAGATCCTGCCGATGGGGGATGGAAGCGGTAAGTATATGATGAAAAGCGACGGTTTTTACTGTCTGGATGTGAGCGGGGCACGGAGTACAACGGAGGAAGTCCATTATTTCCACAATTTTGAAATTGACGGAACGGTATTTGACGGTTTTTACTACCATGATAAAGATGGAAAATTTAAGGCTGCTTCCTCACATATGGAGCATTTCAAAAATGTTCCTGTCTTTGGCTCAGAAAAAAAGGAGGCAGAGGAAGCAGAAGAAACGGAAAAAGAGGGAAGAACTACAGCAGAAAGTGCAGAAGAAAACCCGAAAGAAAAGGCACCAGAAAGTACGACAGATACAACAGCAAATACAACGGCGAATGCTGCCACAGACGCAAAAACAGATACAGCAGCAAATGCGGGTGAGACGAAACTGGATGGATTTTACTTCGTTAACAATCTGGGAAAACTTTCCGCAGCAGCTCAGGTGCGTTACATTGATAATCTGACTCTGGATGGCACAACTCTGAATGGATATTATTATTTTGATGAGAATGGAAAAATAGTCACGGAGCCGGGAATCCATCATCTGGAAATGACCTGTTATACACAGAATTTTGACGGAAGCTATTATTTCGGTGGTGCCAATGGAGCACTGCTTCAGGAGAGTACAATGACGGATGATGGATTTATTGTGGATGACACAGGGAAAGTCCTGAATCTGGAAGATCTGGGAATCGGAAATCTGAAACCACAGCTTGAAAATATGGTTTCCGCTTATCAGGGAACCTGGAGCGTATATGTGAAAGATCTCAATGAAGATAAAGAGATTACAGTCAATGATCAGTCCCTGTATTCTGCAAGTCTGATCAAAGCGTTTGTGATGGCAAAGACGTATCAGGATTTTGAGACTGTGAAACAGAATGAAGCAAAAAAATTAAATACTGCTGATATGAAAAAAGTCGAAACAAAGTTAAATGATTTGTTATGGAATATGATCACAGTCAGCGACAATGAGTCTTTCAATGAACTGGTGAAACTCCAGACAGATGCGCTGGATTTTAAGAAAGGTGCAGAGGATATCAACAAATATCTGGAAAAAGAAGGCTATAAGGAAACCAGCGTGCAGCATACGCTCCATCCGGCAGCTTCCGCACAGGAAACTCTGGGAGGAAGGAATATGACTTCTGTGAAAGACTGCGGCGCACTGCTTGAAAAAATTTATAATAAAGAATGTGTCAGCCCGGAAGCATCAGAGGAAATGCTTAATCTGCTGAAAAATCAGGAGAATACCTGGAAAATCCCGGAGGGACTTCCGGAAGGAATCCTCTCTGCCAATAAAACCGGAGAAACAGATCAGGATCAGCATGACATTGCGATTGTATACGGAGAAAAAACTGCCTATATTATCTGTGTAATGTCCGAGAATTGTCCGGAAGGAACCGCAGTCACAAACATTCAGAAGATATCCGGACTGGTCTATAATTATCTGAATCTGTAGGAAAGTCTGCTGTCAGGATCAGCCTGTCTGTTATGATGCGGAATCCAGAAATATTTTTGCCGGAATATTCTGTGTTACCGAGAACAGAGTGAATAGTAATTGCTTTGTAGGACAACAACTTATGAAGTGAACCACAACATTGATTTTTACCGGAAAATCATGTATAATACCAACGACTGTAATTTACCGGAAACGGTGAAACAGTGAAAGAAATAAAAAATAAAAAAGAAATAAAATTATGAAGAAAGTCAGGAGGAGAAATTTAAATGCGAGTTGATGCGGACGATTTTGCCCGACCTTGCAGCTGCGGGAGGGAACACCATATCGCAGTGAAGGAAATTTTGATCGAAGCGGGAGCAGTGGAGAAACTGGAGGAGGAAATGTCAGACGGCATGCTCAGGGAATACATATCCCCTCTGGTAATCTGCGACACCAACACTTATGCGGCGACAGAAGATCTGATGGAGGACATTTATGACAGATGCCAGGTGCTGGTTCTGGATGCAGAGGATCTTCAGGCTGACAAACAGGCGATCAGGATCGTGGAGAACAATATGGAAGAAGATATTGATCTGATCCTTGCCGTTGGTGCAGGAACAATTCATGATATCAGCCGTTTTGTGGCTCACCGCTATAAGATTCCTTTCATTTCGGTACCCACCGCAGCAAGTGGAGATGGATTTGTGACAACGGTTGCAGCTATGACATGGGACGGTGTGAAGAAAACCGTACCTTCTGTTGCACCGATGTGCGTGTATGCAGATACCGATATTTTTGCCAGAGCACCAAAGCGGCTGACAGCAGCCGGGATTTCGGACCTTGTGAGCAAATATATCTGTCTGGCTGACTGGAAGATCGCCAATCTGGTGACAGGTGAATATTTTTGCAGTGAAGTTGTGAAACTGGAAGAAAAGGCACTGAAAACAGTGCGGTCTTCTCTGCGTGATATCACAGAGGGAGAAGAGGATGAATGCGAACAACTGATGTATGCACTGATCCTTTCGGGGCTTGCCATGCAGATGATCGGAAATTCCAGACCTGCATCCTGTGCGGAACATCATCTCACTCATCTCTGGGATATGGAGGTGATCAATGATCATCTGGATGCGCTTCACGGAGAAAAGGTTTCTGTGGCGACCATGCTGGTACTCGAAGAATATAAACGCATTGCCGCAGCCATCACACAGGGACGCTGTCACGCAAAACCGTATGTAAATGAGGATGAGAAACTTCTGGAAGAAACGTTTGGAAAAAAAGGACTTCTGGAAGAGATTCGCAAGGAAAATGAGCCGGAAATCCTCAGAGAGATTCAGCCCGCACACCTGGAAGCATGCCTGCCGCAGATTGCAGAGATCATTGATGAACTTCCGGATGAACAGGAACTGTTTCATATGCTGGAGAAAGTGGACTGTGCGAGAACCGTTTACGATATTGGCCTCGATGAAGCAGCTATCCTTCCGAGTCTCCGCCTGGCACCTTATACAAGAAAACGCTTAAGTTTGTTAAGAATCAGCAAAATGCTGGAAATCAGAGGAGAATGAGTATGCGTGTTGGAATGGGATATGACGTACACAGATTAACAGAGAACCGGGATCTGATCCTGGGAGGGGTAAAGATTGACTGGGAAAAAGGTCTTCTGGGACATTCAGATGCGGATGTGCTGATCCATGCAGTGATGGATGCGCTTCTGGGTGCTGCGGCACTGGGAGACATCGGGAAGCATTTTCCGGACACAGACCCGGCGTATAAAGGGATTTCCAGTATTATTCTGCTGGAACATGTGACTGCGCTTCTGAGAGAACATCACTATGAGATTGGAAATATCGATGCCACGATCATTGCACAGAAGCCGAAGATGGCACCTCACATTCCACAGATGCGTACAAATATGGCGAAAGCCATGGGAATTGAAGAATCTCAGTTAAACATCAAGGCTACGACAGAAGAAAAGCTGGGATTTACCGGCCGTGAAGAAGGCATTGCATCTCAGGCAATCTGCCTTCTGTATGAGAAGAAGGATGCCTGATTTTTGAAAATGGCGGGAATTGCTTTCTGGCAGCGTAACTTGCAGCTATCCGGTGCAGAGCCGCATAGCAAAGAGGATGTTTTATCCGCCTGACATAAATAAAAGATCAGGGTTGAATGTTATTTGATCCTGATATGAAATCGGAGGAAAGAATGAATGAAACTTTTTAATACACTGACTCGCAGAAAAGAAGAATTTGTACCTCTGGAAGAGGGAAAAGTCCGCATGTATGTCTGCGGACCGACAGTTTATAATCTGATCCATATCGGAAATGCACGTCCGATGATCATTTTTGATACAGTACGCCGATATATGGAATACAAAGGCTATGAAGTTAATTTTGTATCCAACTTCACTGACGTAGATGACAAGATCATTAAGAAAGCAATTGAAGAAGGGGTAAGTGCACAGGAAGTTTCCGAGCGTTATATCGCAGAGTGCAGAAAAGATATGGATGCAATGAATGTGAAACCTGCCACCACCAATCCGCAGGCAACACAGGAAATCAACGGAATGATCGACATGATCCAGACTCTGATCGACAAGGGATATGCTTATCCGGCAGCAGACGGCACTGTTTATTTCCGTGTTAAGAAATTTAAAGAGTATGGAAAACTTTCCCATAAAAATCTGGATGACCTTCAGTCCGGTTTCCGCTCTCTGCAGGTATCCGGTGAAGACCAGAAAGAAGATCCGCTGGATTTTGTTCTCT
>ERZ824473.4785-NODE-4785-length-11667-cov-16.682656_pt1 | contig 11667 bp, 11 predicted proteins | sample MGYA00519874_ERZ824473 | MGnify/ENA primary metagenome ERZ824473 (study PRJEB31778, sample SAMEA3449151) | human gut metagenome | biome: human gut; feature: human-associated habitat; material: faeces | place: United Kingdom | collected 2010/2012 ... | reverse complement strand
AGGCACCAGACTTTGACTCTGGCATGCGCTAGTTCGAATCTAGCCAGTCCAGCCAGTAATATCAAGACTTTCATTAAAATGAAGGTCTTTTTTTTATTCAAATATGCCAGCGTGTCCATAATAATTGTCATGTTGAAAATCAATAGCATATCATATTTTGAAAAAATTGCAAATTAACATAAAAAGTGATATAATATAAATATGTAAAAATAAAAATTCTTTTTTAAAATAAGAAAAGAAATAAAAAGGAGAAGACAACATGAAAAGACACAAAAACAAACTACGGAGAAAATTAGAGACATTTGGAATTTTGGTTATGCTTTTAGCTTCAACTGGTTTAATGAGTCAACTCATTATAAATGTTTTATTTATAAATAAGAATAATGTTGTAATGGCTTATTCAAGAGAAATAACTAAAACAGATTATACAGAGATTGAAGTAAAAGCGGAGATTAAAACTGAGGCTGAAACAGAAAAAAATTTTGAATTTGAAGCTGAAGTTGAAAGTCAGATACAATTAGAAGAAGAGAAAACAACAGAAGTGAAAGAAGAAAATGAAAGCAAAACCAGAAATTCAAAAGAAAAATTAGGAGACTCTGAGGACTTATACTGGCTTAGTCATTTGATTATGGCAGAGGAGGAAGGAGCTTCTTATGATAACAAGCTTATGTGTGGGCTTGTAGCAATGAATAGAGTAAAAGACAAAAGTTATCCTAATACTCTAGAAGAAGTAATCTTCCAAAAAGATAAAAAAGGAAATGTACAATATGCCTGTATCAAATCAAACAAGGGCAAAAAAGCAAGAATTTATTTGGAACCGAATGAGGATTCGATAAAAGCTGCAAATGAAATTTTATCAGGAAATTGCAGTATAAAAATTCCAGAAAATATTGTATATCAATCAGAAAGACCATTAGGGTCTAGAGTATACACTAAAATTGAAAACCAGTATTATTCATACAAATAGTCTTAAGCTAGAAGGTATATTATATCTTCTAGCTTTTCTCCATTTTATAGTTATAATTTAAATAAAAATAAATATAATGTAATAAATAAAAAGATTAATAGGGAAAAATGGATAGGAAAAAAAAGGGTGTCCCCATTTCCCTAAAAGGAGGAAAAGAAAATGGAAACAACAAAAAATATTGTTAAAGGTGTGGGAATATCATTATTATTAACAGTAATTTTACTAATAATATTTTCACTTATATTGACATACACAAACATAAGCGAAAATACTATAAATCCGGTTATAATGATAATAACAGCATTAAGTATATTAATTGGAAGTTCATTAAGTAATACCAAAATAAAGAAAAACGGACTAATGAACGGAGGAATAATTGGAGGAATTTATATTTTACTACTTTATATAGTTTCAAGTTTATTAAATTGGAAATTTAGCTTGAATATACAATCTATTTTGATGATAGTAATAGGAATAGTGTTTGGTATATTAGGTGGAATTATTGGAGTAAACAAAAAATAAACAGGAAAATTAAAAGTAGAAATGTCAATAAAATCAATGATTTGAATGATGAATTGTCAAAAAATGTCGAAATGTTTTTGTTGACAAATCTACTTTTAGGAATTATAATTTGATTACATTTTCATATTTTAAAATTTTATTCAAAAAGGTTCATTCTGAACCAAAACAAAAAATCCCAAAAATAAAAAATAAAATAAAAAGGAGGAGTGCTATTGAAAAAAAGTAGAAAAATAATTTTAGCAGTTATTGCATTAGCAATAATATTAATGTCTTTTGTAGGAGGACAAGTATATGCAAAATACATGTCAAAAGTAGAAGGACATGGAACAGCTGAGGTGGCGAATTGGAATTTTAAAGTAAATGAAAAAGAAGAACAATTACAAGCAATATCTTTAAATTCAACAATAAATAACAAAACAGTATCAAATAATAAAATAGCACCTGGAACGCAGGGAAGTTTTCAAATAAAACTAGATGCAACAGGTGCAGAGGTTGGAATAGACTATATTGTTAGATTTGAAAACGAAAGCAACAAGCCAACAAATTTAAAATTTAAATATGAAAATAAAGAATATAAATCTCTTACTGAATTACAAAATGATCTAACTGGAACAATAAATGCAAATGATGCTGAAAAAACAAAAATAATTACAATTGATTGGGTATGGCCTTATGAAACTGGAACTACAGCAGAACAGATTTTAGCAAATGATAAAATAGATACGCAAAATGCAAAATCTATTAGAAATTATACATTCAACATTGTAGTAACAGGAACACAAGTAAATCCAAATCAAAACTAAATAAAAATAAAATATGAAAATGATGAAAATAGGAGGACAAAAAATGGGTAAAATCCAAATTACAAAAGCAAAAGATAGTAAAGAGAAAAAAGATAAAAAAATAAAAACAATAACGATTTTATTATTAATATTTTTTGTTATATTATTACTTTTAAGTGGTTATACATTTGCCAAATCAATAGAGGCAACAACAATAAATGCTAATGCTACAATTGCAGAACCAATATTGGTAATAGAAAATAATCCACAATTAGATATAACAGCAAGCCAAAACACTGGAACTTATATTTTTAAAGTAAAAAATTATAATAATCAAAAACAAACTGAAATAGATTTAAAATATTATATTCAAGTAATATCAGATTTGGACAAATCAATTGAATTAAAATTATATGAAAATGGAAAACAAATTAAATTTGAAAATAACAAAACTGATTATATAAAAATCTCAAAAGATAGTAAAAAAGAAAATGAATATAAATTAGAAATAACTTACAATAAAGACAAATCAGTTTCAGTAAACGATATTATACAACAAATTCAAGTAAAAGTTCATACAGAACAAGAAAAGGCTTAAAATATGATAAAAAAAATTTTAAAAATAATCATAATATGTCTAATATTAATAATAGTTTTAATTTTTATTTTTAAATCAAAATCTAAAATATCTTTTGATGATACTTTATTCCTAAAATTATTTCAAAGTTCACAAGAAAAATCTAATGATAATTCAAAACAAAATGCAACAAAAGATTATTATGAATTTAATGTAGATAGTAAAACAGAAAAAATACAATTAGTTGATTTATATTCTACAACTGATAATCTAATAAAAGAAAAAATAGCACCAGGAACCAAGGGAGAATTTAGCATAGGATTAAAAACAAATAAAAAATCACAATATAAAATATATTTTATTAGTAAAAACAACAAACCAATTAATTTAAAATTTGAAGCATTAGAAAATGATAACTTGATTTGCAAATCAAATACTTTAGAAGAATTATCTAATAATTTGAAAGGCACATTACAAAAAAATGAACTAAAAATAATTAAAATAAAATGGTGCTGGGAATATGAAAGCCAAGGTCAACAAGATACCAAAGACAGTAAAATAGAAAAATATGAATTTGAGATACATGTTGAAGGTGAAGAAAAAAGATAGGAGGTGGTAATATAAAAAGAATATTATATTTTTTTATAGGAATTTTTATTTTAATTTCTATAAATACAATTTCAAGTGCTAAATATATAATAGAAAATACGATAGATGTTGCTAACATGAACATTGATAGAACTAAACCCAAAATAGAACTTATAGAAATACAAAATACAAATACTAATTACCCTAAATATGCTAATAAAACTCATACAATCAGTTTTAAGATAAAAGTAACAGAGAAAAACATAAAAGAAAATGATTTTGTTAAAGATTTTTTTGGATTTAAATTATATGAGAATAATATAAATATAGCTGAAGATAACTTTTCTATAAAAGAAATAGAAAGTACAAACGAAGGAAAAATATACAAAATTGATATAAAAGGAATTATTGGAAATGGAAAATTAAGTATGCAAATAAAAGAAGGTGCTATTATTGATAAAGGTGGATTGAAAAGCGAGAGTCAAAATATACAAACTGGAATTACAATTGATAATACAGCACCAGTAGGAAAGTTTAAAGAGGTTAAAATTCAAGATGGAAAAGTAAACGGAGAAATAATTTTAAGTGAAAATATAAGGAAAATCGATGGATGGAGTTTTAAAGATAATAATTTAAAAATAACAAAAGAATTTACAAATAATATTTCTTATCAATTACCAATAACTGACTATGCTGGAAACACTTCTAATGTAGATATCAATATTACACAAGCTACATATATAAATGTAGTATATGCATCTCATAACTCATGTATTGGATGGTCATTTGGATATGGAAATTATGATGTTGCAGGAAAAGATGCAATAAAAGTAAATCCAGTATATAGAACAGAAGCTTTAGCATTCAATATATCAGGAAATGTTGATAAGGATTTTGTACAGGCAAATACATATATTTATACATATTGGGGAGAAGGAAGTAAAGGAAAGTGTACAACTTCAGGATTGATATACAATTATGGTTATAATCCAGGAAAAAATGCATTTAAATCTATGAATTCAAATGATTTAATAACAATTAATTCTAAAAAGTACTTCCAGTTTGGTGGAAGCGGAATAAATGGTTACTTGAATACAGATGCAAACTCTCAAAATCCAATACCAGGAGAAGTAGCTAATAAGTATAAATATGGAATATCAGGGATAACGATGAAATTAAAAGACTATTCTCAATATTCTATTATATATCAAATATTAGTAAATGGCGCAGGATGGGTAAAAACTGCATCAGATGGAAGTGAATGTACATACAATCATAATACACCAATGTCAGCTTTTAGAATTGCATTAGTTCCCAAAACAGAAAAACAATATGTTATAAATCAATGGAATAAAGATGTTGGAACATTTAATATGAAGTAACAAAAACTATACTATAAAAATGTGCAAAACTCAAAATAATATTTTTGGGTTTTGTACAACAGTATAGTTTTAAAATTTTAAAATTTAATAGACAAAAATTATAAATTGTGATAATATACAAATAATGATGGGGATTAGCCAAGTTGGTAAGGCACTGGATTCTGACTCCAGTATGCATGTGTTCGAGTCACATATCCCCAGCCAAATATATTATATAAGAACAATAATTATTTTTATATAAAAACATATAAAATAAAGATATGATTTTGTATAGGAGGCAACAAATGAAAAAAATAAAACAAGAAAATGGTGTAACCTTAGTTATATTATTAGTAATGATAATAATATTACTAATATTAGCATCAATAGGAGTAACATCTTGGAATCAAGCAATAGAATATTCTAAATTTACTGAATTTACTGCGGAATTACAAGTTATGCAATCAAAAGTAAATGAATTAAATCAAAACAAAAATACGGACATAGGAACTGAAATATCTGAAAATCAAAAAAATATATTAGATATAGCAGAAATTAGAAATATAATATTTAAAAATAAAACTGATGAAGAGATAACAAAAATAAAAAATGGATTTAGATATTGTAGCAAAGAATGGATAAAACAAAACTTAGAATTAGATAGCATAAAAAGAGATTATCTTATTAATGTAGAAAAAAGATATGTAATAAGTTGTACAGGATTTGAATACAAAAATAAAACATATTATATGTCTGAACAATTAGAAAATGGTCAATACAATGTTGAATATAACAATAAAAAGTCATCAACAGGAAGTTTCGAAGTTAATACACAAAAAGAGGAAAATAGGTGGAAAGTTGATATATCAAATATTCAATATGATGGCTATGTAAGCAATTGGCAAGTTAAGTATAAGTTATCTGCAAATGATTTCTGGCAAACATCAAATGAATTAACTTTTTACGTTACAGAACAAGGGTATTATGATATAAAAGTTGTGCATGGGGAGGAAATCGAATTAGAGCCACAAAAAACATTAATAGGAGATTTGGTTGCAGATAATGTAAATAAGGTTATAAATGAAAAGAAAAATGCAGAGTTATTAGATGAAAATGGGAACAAAATTGTAGTTCCAGCAGGATTTAAAATAGTATCAGATGATACTACAAACAATGCACAAACAGTTGAACAAGGGATTGTAGTTGAAGATGAAAAAGAAAATCAATATGTATGGATTCCATGCACCACTGAAGAATCTGAGACAAAATTGCAATATAAAAGAACTGAATGGAATGTAGAAGATGATGGAGGAACAAAAGCGTCAAAAAATGAATTAACATTAGAAAATGCAATATGCTCTGATGATGATATAGCAAATGGATTAACAACAGAAAGAAAAAATGAAATAGTAGAACAAGTGAAAAAAGAAAAATTAAGTATTGGTAAATATGGTGGATACTATATAGGAAGATACGAAGTTGGAAATGAAGATAATACAGCGGTAATAAAAGCAGAACAAGAACCATATACTGATATATATTGGTATCAATCTTACGAATTAGCAAAAGGAATTGGCGGAGGAAAGGGAGCTACAACTTATTTGTGTTCTAGTTATGCATGGGATACAGCAATAAACTTTATACAAAATAACGGATTAAGACCAGATGGAACAAAGGCAATTGATTATGCAACAAGTACAGAAAACTATAATGAAAATTGGAATGGAAAAATAGTTTTAAACACATTAGGAAACATAATAAAATCAAAAACAGAAACAAAAAGATTAAAAACTGGAGAAACAACAGCAAAATGCAATATATTTGATATGGGAGGAAATGTAGCAGAATTCACTACAGAATTAAATCCTGGTACAACTGAGCCTTGTGTACTACGTGGAATTGATTATTATTGGAATGGCCCATCTGGTAGCCGTTGTGACTATACTGCGGAATTTGAAGGAGCTAGCAGTGGTTTTAGAATTACATTATTTTTAAAATAGTAACATTCTAATCGGCAAAAATAAAAATAAAAATTATCTTGAAAAAAACAAACAAAGTAGTATAATATATCTGTTAAAGGAAAAAATACAAACAAGAGGAGGAAAATTATGAAAAAAGGAAAAGTAGTTTTAGTAGGAACAGGATTTGTAGGAATGAGTATGGCATATTCAATGCTAAACAGAGGAGGAATAAACGAACTAGTCCTAATAGATATAGATAAGGACAAAACAATAGGAGAAGAAATGGACTTATCACATGGACTACCATTTGCACCACAAAAAATGGTAATCAAAGCAGGAGACTATGATGAATGCAAAGATGCACAAGTAGTAGTTATAACAGCAGGAATAGCACAAAAACCAGGACAAACAAGATTAGAACTTGCAGAAACAAACACAAAAATAATGAAAAGCATAACAAAAAGTATAATGGCAAGTGGATTCAATGGAATTATAATAGTAGCAAGTAATCCAGTTGACTTAATGACATATGTAGTAGCAAAAGTATCAGGATTACCTAAAAATCAAGTATTTGGTTCAGGAACAGTTCTAGATACAGCAAGATTACGTTATTTAATGTCAGATTATTTAAAAGTATCAAGCAAAAATATACATGCATATATAATGGGAGAACATGGTGATTCATCATTTGTACCATGGGAACATGCATATGTTGGATGCAAAAAAATAAAAGATGTTATGAAAGATAACAATCATCCAATGGAAGATTTAGAAAAAATACACAAAGATGTTATTAATGCGGCATATGAAATAATAAACAAGAAAAAAGCAACATACTACGGAATAGGAATGTCTTTAAATAGATTAGTAAGAGCAGTTTTAGATAATGAAAACTCAATTCTAACAGTATCTACTTATTTAAAAGACGGACAATATGGACAAGATGATATCTATATAGGAGTTCCTGCAATAATAAATAGTAATGGAATTAGGGAATTAGTTGACTTAGAATTAAATGAAGAAGAACAAGCAAAATTAGATAATAGTTGTAGAATAATTAAAGAAATGAGAGAATGCTCAATTGATAAAATTATAGATGAATAGTAATTAGTCGCTTGATAATGTTTTAAAATTCGAATAAAAATATGTACGTTAAATTTAACACATATTATTGACAAAGAAAAAACAATCAATATAATAATATATATACTAATTGTTACAAAATTGTTGACTTAGATTTGTAGCTATAGTAAAATAAAAATGTAGGAGAGAATACTACAAAAAACAAAAGAGAGGATTGATATGATGAAAAATACAAAAGGAATAACGCTTGTGGCTCTAGTAATTACGATAATAATTTTATTAATATTAGCAGGAATAAGTATACAAACAATAACACAAACAAATTTATTTAAAAAAGCAGAACGAGCAAAGGAAGAAACTGAACAAGCACAAGAAAAAGAAAATGAAATGTTATCAAATTATATAGATTCAATGAATGAATATTTACCAGATACCTTAGCTGATAAAGTAAAAAAAAGAGAAATAGAAATAGGTTCATATGTAAATTATTCACCAGATACAATAAATAATGAAAAATATAAAAAACTAATATCAAATTTAGCAACATATTCAGGAAATACAAATAAAGATTACAATACAGCAGAAACAATAAAACAAGAAGAACTAAAATGGAGAATACTGGATGTAAAAGATGGACAAGTGAGATTAATAAGTGCAATAACAGGTGCAAAAATAGGATTAACAGGATATAATGCTTATAATAACGGAGTAAAATTATTAGATGATACATGTAGTACATTATATAATAGTAAAAAACTAGCAAGTAAAGTACAAAATTTAAAAATAGAAGATATAGGAAATAAACTTAAAGAAAAAGACTATAGCAAAATTGATAGTAATTATGGGAAAACATATACATATCAAGACTTAATTGCTTATTATCCAAGTATGTTATTAAAAGATAAAGAGCAAGAAGTAACAATAGGAGGAAAAACGATAAAAGGAACAGAGTTAGGGATTAGTGAGCAAAATGAATATATAAAACAAGAAACGGAAAATGAAACTGCAGATGTATTGAAAATAAAAAACACGTCATGGGGAAAAAATATGAATGAAGAGGATTTTGAAAATAGTAAATATTATGAATTATTTATAAAAAATGAAAATTATTATAATAATTATTGGTTATCATCTCGTTGTGTAGGTGGTATTCCTGCCTTTGCAAATTATTGTATTTACCGTGTGGATCTAGGATTGATTAGTGGTATTTCATTGTATTCTTCTAATCCTGGCACTGAACTACCTGAATACCGTTCATGTCGTCCTGTAATAACTCTAAACTCTAATGTCCAAATTGATACAACAAATTCAGGTAACGGAACAGAAAATAGTCCATATAATATAAAATAATAAAAAGTAACGTCGCTTGATAATGTTTTAAAATTTGAATAAAAATATTGACAATGCTAAAAAGCAATGTTAAAATAAGCTCATAATAAAGCTTTATTTAAAAATAAAAATAGAATTTCAAGAATTGAAAATACTTGAAATTACCTTATAAAATGCAGGTGAAATTTGCGTTTTATAAGGTGCCAATAATAATAAAGGTGCCAATAATAATAAAGGTGCCTATTTTTTTGATCCAAAAATAAAAAAAGAAAGAGGTGTAAAATGAATTTTTATGAATTCGCGGAAATATTAAAAAGGCAAAATCCTAAAAAAATAGTATTTATAAAAACAGGAGCATTTTTTAACTGTATAGGAAGAGATGCAATAATTGCAGAAAAATATTTAGGATTAAAAAGAACGTGTTTTGCAAAAGGTATATGCAAATGCGGAATGCCAGTACAATACTGGAGAATGCACATTGAAAAAATAATTTATGTTATGATAAAAAAATTATAAATTCAAAAAGATATATAAAATTTTCAGAAAAAATTGATGATATATTAAAATACACAATAGGGTGGATGAAAAAAATCTAATTTAAATAGGGTATGTCTGACAAGGTTGCGTCAATGCTAATTCAGACTATGCGAACTTCAATGTTTACAATGTGAACTCAGGCAACGTTAACAGCAATGATTTGTACTACTCTGATGGCGATGATAACTCTGATTACAATTCTTGTCGCCCCTCATAGCTTCTATAAACTGTGGTTATGCAATTATAAATTGCATAAGAGATAATATAGAAACAAGACATATCCTTTAGTTAAAAACTATAAAATAAAAAAAGATAAATATATTTGTGAGTAAATAAAATTGAAAAGGAGTATATTTTAGAACTGTTTTTAGTAGTAAGTAGAAATATTTACTACTTTTTGTTTTAAAATAAAATAATGATGAAAAGAAAAAATAATTTATATCAAGAAATATGCAAAATAGAGAATATTATTACTGTATTTAATGAAGTATGCAAAAATACAAATAATAGCAAAAAAATACAAAATTATAAACAATACAAAAGTATTTATATTTCAAGAATCTATAATGTGTTAAATAATAAAAAATATGAGGTGGGAAAATATAATATATTTACGATATATGAACCAAAAGCAAGAAGAATAGTAAGTCTAAGTTTACAGGACAAGGTAATAAACCATTTAGTGGCTCGCTACATTTTGTATCCATCTGTTATGCCGTGTTTGATAGATCAAAATGTAGCAAGTAGAAAAAATAAAGGGACAAAAAGAGGATTAGAATATGAAAAAATATATGATAGAAGATGCAAAATTAAATTTAAAGATTATTATATTTTAAAATTTGATGTTTCAAAGTTTTTTGCAAGTATTGATCAAAAAATTTTAAAGGAAAAGATAAAGAAAAAAATAAAAGACAAAGATGCAATAGAAATTTTATTTAAAATAATTGATAGTGAAAAACAAGGGCTTGGAATAGGAAGTATGACAAGTCAATTTTTAGCAATATTCTATTTGAATGATTTAGACCATTTTATAAAGGAAAAACTAAAGATAAAATATTATATTCGCTATCAAGATGACGGATTGATATTTCATGAATCAAAAGAATATTTGAAATATTGTTTTAAAGAAATAGAAAAATTTTTAGAAAAAGAGAATTTAAAATTAAATAATAAAAGTAGAATATATAAAAGTACAAATAATTTCATTTTTTTAGGCAGAGATAGAAAAGGAAAGTATGCAAAATATAGAAGCATAAAGAGAAAGATAAAAAAACGTAAACATTTATATGAAAAAGAAAAAATAAATTTAATGGGTTATATTAATACTATTAATTGTTATGATAATTTGATGAAAAAAATTAAATAGGAAAAATAATTCGGAATATTTCCAAAATATTTCTAAAAACCTGTTGACATACGGACAAAAGCATTGTATAATATAAAAGCATGAATTGAGCGATGAAGCTGAATGTGGCTACATACTTACGGAAAGTGAGAATGGAGGGAACTTCAGTGGAGTATGTCATGGCGTAGACCAGGCGGTAAGTTAAATTATTAAAATAGTGCTTATCCCAGAATTATCATGCATATTTTGGGTTTTAAAATAGGGTGATTTCAAAACACCAGAGCACGTTTTAACTTGCCACGGTAATTTAGATAGCAAATGTAGCTATCATGGGGAAAACCCAAAAAATAAAATTTATATAAGGAGGGAAAATTACAATGGCAAATTCAACAGTAGTAACTAGCGAAAAAATAAGAATAAGATTAAAAGCTTATGACCATGTAGTTTTAGATCAGTCTGCTGAAAAAATAGTAGAAACAGCTAAAAAAACAGGAGCAAAAGTTTCAGGTCCTATTCCATTACCAACACAAAAAGAAGTTGTAACAATCTTACGTTGTCCTCACAAATACAAAGATTCAAGAGAACAATTTGAAATGAGAACACATAAAAGAGTTA
>ERZ824473.4781-NODE-4781-length-11676-cov-4.020050_pt1 | contig 11676 bp, 10 predicted proteins | sample MGYA00519874_ERZ824473 | MGnify/ENA primary metagenome ERZ824473 (study PRJEB31778, sample SAMEA3449151) | human gut metagenome | biome: human gut; feature: human-associated habitat; material: faeces | place: United Kingdom | collected 2010/2012 ... | reverse complement strand
TATCGGTTCATTATAAAAATCTTTGATTTTTGTCTTGACAACTGAGCCATTATACTGTTTGCAGAATAAGACTTTTGATTTTGGTGTACAAAAAATAGGAGGGAGATTTACGATGAGAATAGATATAATGAAAAATGAAGTAGTGGTCAATGAAAAGAGTATAAAAATTGGTGGTGAAATTGACTCGGCGAACGCAGCTTTGAATGATAAAACATGCTACGATAGTGAGTTTTATTATGAAAATGGAGATGTTTTGATTAATATAGAGAATGACTGTATTTCCTACATAGAAATACGAAATGGATATAAGAGTGAAAAATATGTCTATTTTGATGATTTTGAAGTGTTGCATGAAAATAAAAAAGATGTTTTAGCGTTTTTGGAAAATAGAAACGAAGCACCACTTATACATGAAGACGAACAAACTGTAGTGGCACAAAATTTAGGAATTGTAATAGGTCTTGGAATAAGTGAAGAAGAAGTGCAGGAGTTAATACGTGAATCGAAAGCGGATGGTATGTATGAAACAATGATGGAAGATATTGAAAAGGATATTTATCGTTCTATGCATATAGAATGCATTGGTATTAGAAAAGTATGACTAGGCTAGATTGTCTGCATTATGAAAAGTAGAAGAGGAGGCGAATAGTAAAGGGAAAATAAAAAGAGGAAACGTTCCCTTGACACAAACCAATGCGTTGCACTGGTTGTTTGCAAAATAAAAATATGGTATACTACTACATATATGTACAAACACTTTGCATGGTATAGAAAAAGGATATTGTGTAAGGTGTTTCTATCATGTTTTGACAAAGTTTTGGAAACAAGAGTAAGGAGAGAATTTAGTGATAGAGCAGAGTAAAATTAGAAATTTTTGTATTGTAGCACATATTGATCATGGAAAATCAACTTTGGCGGACCGTATTATAGAAAAGACAGGATTATTGACCAGCCGTGAAATGCAGGCACAGGTTCTGGATAATATGGAATTAGAGCGTGAACGTGGAATTACAATCAAGGCACAGACCGTTCGTATTGTCTATAAGGCAAAGGATGGAGAAGAATATATTTTCAATTTGATTGATACACCAGGGCATGTGGATTTTAATTATGAGGTTTCCAGAAGTCTTGCAGCCTGCGAGGGGGCAATCCTAATCGTGGATGCGGCACAGGGAATTGAAGCACAGACCTTGGCAAACTGTTATCTGGCATTAGACCATGATTTGGAGATTTTACCAGTCATCAATAAGATTGACCTTCCAAGTGCAGATCCAGATCGTGTAAAAGCCGAAATTGAGGACATCATTGGATTAGACACAGAGAATGCTCCTTTAATATCCGCTAAATTGGGGTTAAATATTGAGGATGTTTTGGAACAGATCGTTGCACAGATTCCTGCTCCAAGTGGAGATATAAATGCACCATTGAAAGCATTGATTTTTGATTCATTATATGATGCCTATAAAGGTGTTATTGTATTTTGCCGTGTGTTTGATGGACGGGTGAAAAAAGGAACAAAGATGCGGATGATTGCCACACAGGCAGAAGCAGAAGTAGTAGAAGTGGGAACATTTGGTGCTGGACAATTTATTCCATGTGAAGAATTGACGGCAGGTATGGTAGGTTATGTGACCGCTAGTCTTAAAAATGTAAAAGATACCAGAGTTGGTGATACGATTACAGATGCAGAACGTCCATGTGAAGAGGCACTTCCTGGTTATAAAAAAGTAAATCCTATGGTATATTGCGGATTGTATCCTGCGGATGGCTCAAAATATCCGGATTTGCGTGATGCATTGGAAAAATTACAATTAAATGATGCCTCATTGCAGTATGAACCTGAGACATCGATTGCATTGGGCTTTGGATTCCGTTGCGGATTTTTAGGGTTATTACATTTGGAAATTATACAAGAGCGTTTAGAGAGAGAGTACAATTTGGATATTGTAACAACCGCACCAAGTGTAATTTATAAGGTGTATAAGACCGATGGCGAAATGATAGAAATTACAAATCCATCCAATTTACCAGACCCATCTGAAATTGACCATATGGAAGAGCCTATTGTATCGGCAGAAATTATGGTTACAACAGAATTTGTTGGTCCAATCATGAATTTATGTCAGGAGAGAAGAGGCGTTTATCTTGGAATGGAATATATTGAGACGACAAGAGCGTTATTAAAGTATGATTTACCATTGAATGAGATTATTTATGATTTCTTTGATGCCTTAAAATCCCGCTCCAGAGGATATGCTTCGTTTGATTATGATATGAAAGGATATGTACCTTCTGAATTGGTAAAACTTGATATTCTTGTAAATAAAGAAGAAGTAGATGCGTTATCCTTTATTGTTCATGCAGATACAGCATATGAGAGAGGCCGTAAGATGTGTGAAAAATTAAAAACAGAAATACCAAGACATTTATTTGAAATACCAATTCAGGCAGCAATTGGCGGTAAAGTTATTGCTAGAGAGACTGTAAGAGCCATGCGCAAGGATGTATTGGCGAAATGTTATGGTGGAGATATTTCTCGAAAGAAAAAGCTTCTTGAAAAACAGAAAGAAGGAAAGAAACGTATGCGTCAGGTTGGAAACGTAGAAATTCCACAGCAGGCATTTATGAGTGTATTAAAATTGGATGACGAATAAATAGGATACTAGGGGCAAAAGGGAGGAAATGTTTGTAATGGGGTATACATGGTATGAATGGTGTAGTATTTTTTTGATTTACGCTATATTGGGATGGTGTGCTGAGGTATGTTATGCAACAGTGCATACTGGCAAATTTATAAACAGAGGATTTTTAAATGGACCTGTATGTCCGATTTATGGCTGTGGTGGTACTGTTGTGGTGGCATGCTTATATCCGTTTCGAGAAAGAGTTGTACTTGTATTTTTTTGTGCGATTATCCTTAGTTCGGTGATCGAATATATCACTGGTTATGTTTTGGAAAAAATATTTCATGAATATTGGTGGGACTATTCGGAAAGACCATTTAATATCAAAGGATATGTGTGTCTGGAATTTTCCATTCTTTGGGGAATTGTATGTTTGCTTGTGGTAGATATTCTGCATTCGCCAATAGAAAAATTTGTTATGTGGATACCATATAGAATAGAGATTGGAGTGTTAGGTCTTTCTTTTCTCGTTTTCCTAGCAGATATGTATGTGACGGTATCCAATATTGTTAAATGGAAGAAACAGATGCGCCTGATGAACGAAATCGTAGATATTATCCGTGGATTTTCAGATGGTGTTGGCGACAGTATGAGCAGCATTGTTTTAAAGGCCATGGACAAGAAAACAGAATGGACAGATATTTTCACACAGGACGAACGTTATTTAGAATTTAAGGAAGAGTTAGAAAAGAGAAAACAGGAAACAGAAAAATTAAAAGAAAAATATAATCGTCTCATAAAACAAAAGAGTATGGGGTACAAACGATTGGAAAAGGCATTCCCAAGATTGTCTGGTGTAAGTCCGGTGCGTATGAAGGAAATGTGGCAGGAAATAAAAGAGAAGGGCAAACAATATGGTAAAAAAGAAAAATAGAAAAGAAGTGGGCATTTATGTACACATTCCTTTTTGCTTGAAAAAATGCAGATATTGTGACTTTTTATCAGCACCGACGGATGAAGCGGAAAAAGAACGGTATGTGCAGGCGGTTTTACAAGAGATTGAAAGCTATCAGGAAGTGGCGAAGGCATATCAGGTGAGAACGATTTACTTTGGCGGTGGTACGCCTTCGTTGCTAAATCCTTCTCTTATTTGTGATATTCTTGAAAAAATTGCAAAGGTATTTTCTATTTCTGACAGAAGTTCTTTAGAGATTACATTGGAGGTAAACCCTAAAACTGCAAATAGAGAAAAATGGAAGCAGTATAAATCTATGGGAATCAATCGTATCAGTATAGGATTGCAGTCTACACATGATGATGAGTTGAGATTGCTTGGACGAGCGCATAGTTATGCAGATTTTTTAGAAACCTATACACAGGCAAGAGAATGTGGGTTTCATAATATCAGTATTGATGTGATGTCAGCATTACCGGGACAGACCTTAGAAAAATACGAGGAAACCTTGCAAAGAATTGTAGAGTTAAATCCGGAGCACATTTCTTCTTATAGTTTGATTATTGAGAAGCACACCCCCTTTTGGGAACTTTATGGAGAAGGAAAAGCTTGTGAAAAGGACCTTCCAGATGAGGCATTGGACCGAAAAATGTATGAGAGAACAAAAGAAATATTTTCTCTGCATGCTTATGAAAGGTATGAAATTTCTAATTATGCAAAGAAAGGATTTGAATCAAAACATAATTCATCCTATTGGCAGCGTATTCCGTATATTGGTATAGGCTTGGGCGCTTCCTCCTTTTTTGAGGACCAACGTTTTCATAATCCGTTGCAGATGCAGGAATATATCCGCGTTGCTGGGAACAGTGAAAAAAGAAAACGAGAGGTAGAACATATTGGTACTAGAGAGGCAATGGAAGAATTTATGTTTTTAGGTCTGCGGATGCAATGCGGCATCGAAAAAGCAGCATTTTATAAAAGCTTTGGAAAACAGATAGAGCAGGTATATGGAGAAGTTCTAGAAAAACTGGAAAAGCAGGGTGTGTTAAGACAGAACGAGTTTTGTGTATTTCTTACGGATTATGGGATTGATGTGAGCAATCTTGTTTTGAGTGAGTTTTTATTGGAGTAGGAGCGTGCATATGAAGACGATAGTGGCACATATAAAGGAAGGAAAATTTTCACCTGTATACTTATTATATGGACAGGAGGATTATCTGAGACTTCTTTATCGTGATAAATTAAGGGAGGCAATATTGCCCCCGGAAGATACTATGAATTATTCTTATTTTGAAGGAAAGGATATAGACTTAGGCGAGGTAGAGTCTATAGCAGATACCGTTCCTTTTTTTAGTGAACAAAGATTGATTTTGATTGAAAACAGCGGACTGTTTAAAAAACAAAATGATTTTGCAGATTATTTGAAAACCATGCCAGATACCACAAAAATTATATTTGTCGAAGCGGAAGTAGATAAAAGAAATAAATTATTTAAAGCGGTAAAAAAGCTTGGTACGGTTGCTGAATTGAATGGACTGCCAGAAAAAGATTTAAAAGTCTGGGCGGCGGCATATTTGAAGAAAAATGGGAAGAATATAACAGAACAGAATCTTCTTTATTTCTTTCAAAAGGTTGGAGTCGATATGAAAAGCTTGGAGAATGAGATGGATAAACTCATTGCTTACAGTATGGACGAAACGATTATTACAAGAGAAATGTTAGATGAGGTCTGCGTAGAACAAACAGAGGGAAAGATTTTTCAAATGATAGATGCAATTGGTATGAAAGATCAGGATCAGGCATTGAGACTATATTATGATTTATTGGAAGTTCGAGAAAAACCAATGTCAATTTTATTTTTAATTATCCGTCATTTTACAATTTTAAATCAGCTAAAAGACTTGTCACGTTTGGGACTGGCTGCTGGAGAGGTTGCATCAAAAGTAGGGATACCTCCGTTTACTGTGCGAAAGTATCAATCGCAGGTGAAAAACTTCAAAGGGAAAGAAATTATTAGAAATTTGGAGCGTTGTGCACAGGTAGAGCAGGAAATCAAAACAGGTTTACTTTTAGATCAAATCGGTGTAGAATTGTTAATAGTAGAATTCAGTGGAACAGTTTAGCAGGCAGAAATGCCTGTTACAATTTAGTAATCGAACCATGCCAAAATGGCGTAGAATGGAGGCTTTATGAAAACAATAATAAGAAATGGACATGTTTTAAACCCATCTACTAATATGGATGGAGTGTTTGATGTGGCAATCGAGAACGGTATTATTTCAGAAATTGCTGCAACGATTGCAACGGATGGAGCAGATCAGGTAATTGATGCATCTGGAAAGTATGTTATGCCAGGATTTATTGACTTACATGTACATTTTAGAGAGCCGGGGTTTGAGTATAAAGAGACGATTAAAACGGGAGCTATGTCATCTGCAAAAGGTGGGTATACCTCTGTTTGCCCAATGCCAAATACCAATCCTGCCATTGACAGCAAGGAGATGGTAGAATGGGTAAAAGAAAAAGAACGTACAGATTCTGTCGTGCATATTTTACCTGTTGGTGCAGTGACGAAGGGACAGGCAGGTGTGGAAGTAACTGATATGAAAGGTATGAAAGAAGCTGGAGCTGTAGCTGTCAGCGAGGACGGTAAATCAGTTATGGACATTTTAGTCTATGTAGAGGGAATGAAGGAAGCCGCAAAAAATAATTTAGTTGTAATGGCACATTGCGAAGATAAACAGCTTGTTCGTGGTGGTGTAATGAATGCTGGAAAAAGAGCGGAAGAATTAGGATTAAAAGGAATTACAAATTCCGTAGAAGATGTCATTACTGCAAGAGATATTTTTTTGGCAAATGAAACAGGAGCACAGTTACATTTATGCCATTGTTCAACAAAGGATAGCGTTTCTCTAGTGAAGTTGGCGAAAGATGCAGGATATAAAGTTTCAGGAGAAGTATGCCCACATCATTTCACTTTGGCAGATGAAGATATTCCTTGTGATGATGCGAATTATAAGATGAATCCACCACTTAGAAGTAGAAGAGACGTACAGGCTTTGAAAGAGGGATTACGCGATGGCATTATGGATGTAATTTCTACCGACCATGCACCTCATAGTGCAGAAGAAAAAGCAAAATCTATGGCACAAGCACCGTTTGGTATAGTAGGAGAAGAGACAGCCTTTGCATTAACTGTTACAGAATTGGTTGAGCAGGGATATTTGACAAAGATGCAGTTGGTAGAAAAGATGAGTTACAATCCTGCCAGAATACTTGGTATTGAAAAGGGGCGTTTAGAACCTGGAAAAGCAGCAGATATTGTAATTGCGGATTTTGATGAAACCTATACGATTGATACGAGTACATTTGTATCCAAGGGCAAAAATACGCCATTTAATGGAAAACAGGTAAAAGGAAGAGTGTATCAGACGCTTGTAGATGGAAAGATTGTATATGATTTTACAAAATAAAAAAGTTTCCATAAGTTTGGTTAGTAAGACTGTTAAGTAAAATAAATGCTTTGCTTACCGTAAGGATGGATTAGCAAACATTTTGCGATAGAAAGGAAAACAGAGATGATTAATAAACTATGTAAAAAAATTACAGATTTGAAAGCACCGATTGTAGTTGGATTGGACCCAATGTTAAATTATGTACCAGAAGAAATAAAGAAGGCGGCATTTGAACAATTCGGAGAGACATTGGAAGGTGCAGGAGAAGCAATCTGGCAGTTTAATAAAGCAATCGTAGACGCTACAGCCGATTTGATTCCGGCTGTAAAGCCTCAGATTGCTATGTACGAGCAATTTGGAATACCTGGGTTAGTTGCCTTTAAAAAGACCGTTGATTATTGTAAGGAAAAGGACTTAGTTGTAATCGGTGATATTAAGCGTGGAGATATTGGTTCTACATCGGCAGCCTACGCAGTGGGACATGTAGGAAAAGTGCAGGTAGGAAGCAAGCGTTATGCGGCATTTGATGAAGATTTTGTAACGGTGAATCCATATCTTGGCTCAGATGGGATTCAACCGTTTATTGATGTCTGCAAAGAAGAAAATAAGGGAATTTTTGTCTTAGTAAAAACATCAAACCCATCAAGTGGAGAGTTTCAGGATCAGTTAGTAGATGGAAAACCATTATACGAATTGGTAGGAAAAAAAGTTGCCGAATGGGGCGAATTACATATGGGAGAAGCGTATAGTTATGTAGGTTGTGTTGTGGGAGCTACTTATCCAGAAATGGGAAAGGTACTTCGTAAGATTATGCCAAAAACATTTATTCTTGTGCCAGGATATGGAGCACAGGGGGGGAAGGCAGAAGATTTAGTACCTTATTTCAATAAGGATGGGTTAGGTGCAATCATCAATTCTTCCAGAGGTATTATTGCAGCTTATAAACAGGAAAAATACAGCAAATTTGGCAGTGAAAACTTTGCAGATGCATCCAGACAGGCAGTTTTGGATATGAGAGAAGATATTAATTCTGCATTGGCAGGAAAGTAGGAGGAGCCTTTATGTCGGATAAAGTGATAAAAAATGTTGTGATTACCAGTATGGTAAAGGTAACAGATGGTATTTACAGCATGTGGATAAAAGATAAAGATTTGGCATGTAATGCAAAACCAGGACAGTTTGTTTCTCTTTATTGTAAAGAGGGAAGTCAATTATTGCCAAGACCAATTAGTATTTGTGAAATTGACCGAGAAAATGAGACACTTCGTTTGGTATATCGTGTAGTTGGAAAAGGAACCAAAGAGTTTTCGAAAATGAATGCAGGAGATACGATCCGTGTGATGGGACCTTTGGGAAATGGATTTACATTGGAAGGAAAAAAGGCGATTTTGATTGGTGGAGGAATTGGAATACCACCAATGCTTGAACTGGCAAAAAGCTTGGATTGTGAGGTTCAAGTGGTACTGGGTTATAGAAATAATGATTTGTTTTTAAAGGATGAATTTACACCTTACGGAAAGGTTATTGTATCTACGGAAGATGGAAGTGTAGGAACAAAAGGAAATGTTATTGATGCAATCCGTGAAAAGGATGTACAGGGAGATATTATTTTTGCCTGTGGTCCTACGCCAATGCTTCGTGGTGTAAAAGCTTATGCACAGGAAAAAGGTCTGAAGGCACAACTATCCTTGGAAGAAAAGATGGCATGTGGAATTGGTGCTTGTCTTGCCTGTGTCTGTCAATCCAAAGAAGTAGATTCACACACGCATGTAAAAAATAAACGTATATGTAAAGATGGTCCTGTATTTTATGCAGAAGAAGTAGAATTATAGAATGCCTTACAATGGAGGAAAACAATGAGTGTAAATATGAAAGTAAATATTGCCGGAGTAGAATGGAACAATCCGGTAACCGTAGCATCTGGAACATTTGGTTCTGGAGCAGAATATAGTGACTTTGTTGATTTGAATCAGCTTGGGGCAGTAACAACAAAAGGAGTGGCAAATGTTCCATGGCAGGGAAATCCAACGCCACGAATTGCAGAGACATATGGAGGAATGATTAATGCGATTGGTCTCCAAAATCCTGGTATTGATGTATTTGCCAAGAGAGATATTCCATATTTAAAACAATTTCCAGATACACGCATTATTGTAAATGTTTGTGGAAGAAGTACAGAGGATTATTGTGAAGTGGTAGAACGACTGGCAGACGAACCAGTAGATATGCTTGAAATCAATATTTCTTGTCCAAATGTAAAAGAGGGTGGAATTGCTTTTGGACAAGATCCAAAAGCAGTGGAGGCAATCACAAAAGAAATGAAACAACGGGCAAAACAGCCAGTGATTATGAAACTCAGCCCGAATGTAACAGATATTACAGAAATGGCAAAAGCAGCGGAAGCAGGTGGTGCGGATGCCTTGTCTTTGATCAATACATTGACGGGGATGAAGATTGATGTAAATCGAAAAACATTTGCATTGGCAAATAAAACAGGAGGGTTATCCGGTCCTGCAATAAAACCTGTGGCAGTGCGTATGGTATATCAGGTAGCACAAGCAGTACAGATTCCGATTATTGGAATGGGAGGCATTATGTGTGCGGAGGATGCACTTGAATTTATTATGGCTGGTGCAAGTGCTGTTTCCATCGGAACTGCGAATTTTCATAATCCAAATGTTACTTTAGAAGTGATTGATGGTATGAAACAGTTCTGTGAAAAGAATGGCGTGAAAGATATTAATGATTTAGTTGGGTGTGTAAAATAAAGAATAAAAAAGCTTAAGGATGCAAAATGCGGACTTAAGCTTTTTGGATTCTATAGGACAGTTTTTAAAAAATTCATTCTATACTGAAAAATTTTCGCAACAAAATTATTGAAAAAAAATCACCAATAAACTTGTTGATATGAACATATAAACATGCAATAATTGATATGAAAAAATTACGAAGAAACAGGAGGATGAATATGCAACGTAATAAAGCATTTAGAGCATGCGCAGTACTTGCGGCAACCGCTATGATGGCTGGAAATTTCCAGATGCCAGTATCTGCACAGGAAACAAGTAACATTATCGCACAGCAACAGAACCAGGAAGAGTATGAATATGTTTATGCTGGCATTAGTTGGGCACAGTATTGGGAATCAGAAGGAATTTATTTATCTGGAACCAATATGGTAGCTTCTTCTAGTGCCGTGGATACCAGAGGTGAATCAGATAAGGGAGCATTTGATGCAGTATCAAGAGCAACTACAAATCATGGTATTCATCGTGGAAGTTTTCAGTGTAATACAACAATTTATGGAGAAGACGGAAAGACATTTGATGTATCAACTTGGAAGTCAGCATCCGAACTTGTATTGACAGATGGAAGCACAGTAGGATTCAATAAAGGTACAATTACTTATACAGAAAATGGACAAGAGAAAACTACTACTATGAAAAATTACAATGTAACAGGTATTAAATATGTACCAGTTGCAGTAAAGAAAAGTGATTATGAAGCCTTTGCAGCACAATATCCAGTTGTAAGTAATGCAGGTATTCTTGTGGGTGGATATAGTGAGACAAATTTAGCTTCTTATCAAAAAACTGCTGCAGTTACAGCAAATACAAATGGATTAAAGGTTGCTGAGAGACAGGCAGACGGTACATTCAAATTTGGAAAGAGAGCTACAGGAACAGACTCTGGTATTGCCGATCAGGCACAAAAGGAAGTTTCTAAGGATATTGTTGTGAAGGTACAGGAAGCAAATGGTTCTTACGGTGAGTTTTTACGTGTGGACTTAGTAAATCCAGAAAGTGGAACAAATGCATATGGTGAGTTAGGTGCAAACATGCAGGCAGTTCGTTGGGATTACTATGGAACAAAGGATGCAGAAAAGGATCAGCCAATTGTATCTTTTGGAACAAAGTTTGCAGCAGATAACTGGATGCATAAGAGCAACGGAATACAGTTAGGACTTACTAATTCCCTTCGTTGTCAGTTGCCTGAAGGAACAGATGGTACAGGAATATGGAAGATATGGCGTAGAAGAAGAAAGCCGGATCGTAAGTGCAATCGTTCCGGGAGTGATGGCGCAGACAGGGATGGAGACGGCAGAGATTGTGCAGGGAGTCGTAAAGGAGACAAAGCCGGATATGATCCTGGTGATCGATGCGCTGGCGGCAAGAAGCAGTAAAAGACTGAACCGGACCATACAGATCTCGGATGCCGGGATCCATCCCGGAGCGGGTGTGGGGAATCACAGAAGCGTGATCACGAAAGAGACGATGGGAATCCCGGTGATCGCGATCGGTGTTCCGACGGTAGTGGATGCCGCAACGATTGTAAATGACACGATGGAGAATTTTATTGCGGCACTGGAGACGTCGGAGAATTTGAAAGGGGTAGGTGTCGTATTGCAAGGATATAATTCTGCGGAAAAATACGAACTGGTAAAAGAACTGATCGCACCACATCTGAACGGAATGTTCGTAACACCGAAAGATATCGATGAGACGATAAGAAGGATCAGCTATACCGTCTCGGAGGCATTGAATCTGTTATTTTCAGGAAAAGCAGGGGAATCAGAAAAAAAAGAAGAAACAGCATAGAAAGTGAGATGACTGCATACCTTACCTTTAGAAAGTAGAGCGTA
>ERZ824473.4768-NODE-4768-length-11703-cov-14.049279_pt1 | contig 11703 bp, 8 predicted proteins | sample MGYA00519874_ERZ824473 | MGnify/ENA primary metagenome ERZ824473 (study PRJEB31778, sample SAMEA3449151) | human gut metagenome | biome: human gut; feature: human-associated habitat; material: faeces | place: United Kingdom | collected 2010/2012 ... | reverse complement strand
GCTTTTGCGGATGTCCAGCAGTTTAGCAAGGAGCATCTTGTAAGGGATAATGAGGGCAATCTGTGGATTCGGAAAGCCCGCCAAAAAACAAAGCAGATGTGTAACATCCCTGTCATATCCCCTGCCCGCAAGTTGATAGACAAGTATTCCAACCAACCGGATTGCGTAGCAAAAAATGTACTCCTGCCTGTGCTGAGCAACCAAAAGATGAATGCTTACCTGAAGGAAATAGCCGATATTTGCGGAATACAGAAACGGCTGACGACCCACGTCGCCCGCCATACTGCGGCTACTGTTGTATTTTTGGCGAATGAGGTGAGCATGGAGAATGTGGCAAAAATTCTGGGGCACTCCAATATCCGTATGACCCAGCACTATGCCAAAGTACTGGACACCTCCATCCTGCGTGATATGGGAAATGTGGAAAGAAATTTTTCTAAGAGACAAATATAGAAGGTTATGGACAGAGGAATAATAACCATTAGTGATACGGGAACTGTTTTCATGCCCGCCATACCGGTATGGATGACCCAACCTGAGATAGCGGATTTGTTCGGTGTGTATTGTTCGGACATCCGTAAGGCTATCCGTTTCATCTACAAATCCCATGAGGCGAATGAGCGGGAGACGATGCGATGTATAAGTAATGATGACCGGACAAGCATGGATGTCTATTCCCTTGAAATGGTAATAAACATCGCATTCCGATTACGCAGCCGGGAAAGTCTGTATTTTAGACAACATTTGATGAGAGTTCTGCATCCGGACAATAAAAATACCGATTGCCTGTTGCTCTATATGACAGGATATAAGGAAAGAATGCTATTTTCTTGAATCTTTGCCAAGCATAGCTTCCGGAGTTATTACACTTGAGGGGCATATACATCCGTCAGACAATGTATATGCCCCTCCTTATATATCCTTAAAAGTCATCCGTATAATAAGCCTCATGATAGCCGGCCTTGAGCAACCGCTCAATATCACTTTCCTTATATATAATTTTTCCTCCAAGCTGGATGTATGCAATACGTCCTTCATTCCGATACTCCTGCAAGGTACGCCGGCTGATTTTCAGCCGTTCCGCTACCTCTTTGTCCGTCAGAAAATGTTCACCGCCCAATACCGGACGATATTCCCTCTTCATCTGTTCCATTTTCGCAACGATGTGTTCTGTATTGTCTATGAAATAGGCAACCCATTCGCTTTCCCTTGTCATCAGTCTGTTATCCATAGGCATTCTGTTCTTTAATAGTCATTGACTCTTTTTTCTTTTCCACAACCGCAAGAACACGTTCCACATCTTCCGGGAGATAATATGTCTTGTGGTTTATCTGCGAATAAGCCAACCGTCCGTTATCCCGTAATGTCTGTAAGGTCCGCGGGCTTATGTTCAGAAGCATGCAGACATCCTGACTGTCCATCCATTCGCTCATCTTCTTGTCATTGTCTTTCGGGTACAATGCCCCGGCCCTGGTTACAAGCTCGTCAAATCTTGAAACCATTTCTTCAAAAGTCTTCTTCTCAATACTTATAATTTCCATATTTCATTTGAATATTTAATTATTACACAACTCTGCTCCGGTAGCGGCGTTCTTGTCAGCCCTCCCGGAGTTGGGGCAAAAATAATATACCACATGGCATTTATGTGCTGTTGTCTGCTGACTGGCAGTTTGTTGCGCCGATTGTCCGGATAACGGAGACAAATTCAAAAAAAATCTTACGTGAGTCACGTAGTGAGTTGTTAAAGCCCCCTTCGCCTATTGCCGAACTTTGCCGCAGAAACAAAAGAAAAGTACTGCGTATGGAAGTGATAACAATGGAAAGTTCCGCATACATGGCGTTGACGGAACAGATAGCGGAGATAGCAAACTATATCTGCAAAAGTAAGGAAAAGAAAAACGGTCTTCCGGACAGGCAGGTCGGTTCAGCCGAGGCCGCCCAGATACTGGGCATCAGCAGGCGTACCCTTCAACGGATGCGCGACGGGCACCGCATCCGGTATACCACGCTCGGTGGAAAATGTATGTACCGCCTCTCGGAGATAGACCGCTTCATCACGGAACACACGGTGACGGAGGAAAACAGCATACTGGACGGCATCAGCCGGAACCATGCGTTCCGCACGGGAAGCAACGGAAAAACAAACGGAAGGAGGAAATAGGTCATGGAACTGCTTACCAGACAGAATTTTGAGAGCTGGATGCAAAAAGTCCTCGAACGGCTTGACCGTCAGGACGAGCTGCTGCTCTCCATGAAGGCGAAGGAAAAGGAGACTTCCCTTTCCGAGAGCGTGAGGCTTTTCGACAACCAGGACTTGTGTATGCTGCTCCAGATTAGCAAACGTTCCCTGCAACGCTACCGCAGCAAAGGTGCGCTCTCCTTCAAGGTATTGGGAAAGAAGACCTATTACAGCGAGGCGGACGTGCTGAATTTCCTTTCCGAACACGTAAAGGATTTCCAAAAAGAAGATGTCGAGTTCTACAAGGCTCGTATCCATAATTTCTTAAATAAATAACCCATTAAACATTATTCGAATGGCAAAGAAAAAAGACGAAAAGGATGTGCTGATCGTCCGCGACGAGAAGACGGGCGAAATCAGCGTGGTAGCCGGACTGAATGCGGACGGCTCACCTAAAAGGACACCCGCGAAAGTGGAAAACTCCCAGGCTTTCCTACTGTTCGACAAGCATGGCGATATGCTTGACAACTTCTTCAAGAACTTCTTCCGGCAATGCAAGGAACCCACCCGCTTCGGTTTCTACCGCATTGCGGCAGAGCAGGTGGACCAACTGCTGGATGTGATGAAGGAACTGCTTAAAAACCCTGTCGTAAACAAGGATGTACTATCCGCCCATCTGTTCGACACTTCCGACTACGAGCGGCAGGCGGCGCAGGAGCAGAAAACGGATGCAGAGCAACAAAAGGAAGAGAACTTGGAAGAGAAACAGGAGAACGCACAGGAACAGTCGCAGGGTAAGAAAGGCTACCAACCCATCGACGAGGGCAAAATCAACTGGCAGGAGCTGGAAGAGAAATGGGGAGTAAAGCGCGAAGACCTTGACAAGTCGGGCGACCTCTCCAAGATGCTCCACTACGGCAAGTCCGACCTGGTGAAAGTGACACCTACCTTCGGTGGCGAGTCCTTCGAGCTGGACGCCCGACTCTCTTTCCGCAGGAATGAGGACGGCAGCGTGGGACTCGTGCCCCACTTCATCCGCAAGGAACAGAAGCTGGACGAATACAAGGGACACAAGTTCAGCGCCGAGGACAAGAAAAACCTGCGTGAGACGGGCAACATGGGAAGGGTCGTGGATTTGGTTGATAAAGAGACGGGGGAAATCATCCCCTCCATCGTCAGCATAGACCGAAAGACGAACGAACTTACCGACCTGGCGGCAAATAAAATCCGTGTCCAGAGCAAAATCGGGGAAACGGAGATTACCCCGCAGGAACAGACCATGCTCCGTGCCGGACTGTCCGTGAAGGACAAGCACATCGTGTTCAGTGACGGTCGCGAGTTCATCACCACCCTGCAAGCCAACGTGGAGAAGCGCGGACCGGAGTTCGTGCCGGGAACCACCCGTTCCGTGAAGAAAGAGCAGGCACAGGAGAACAAGGAAGAGCAAAAGACCGCACAAGGAGAAAAGCAGGAGGACGGCAAGACGCGCCGCAATACATGGGTGAACGAGGACGGCAGCATCCGCTCTATCAGCAAATGGAGCGATGTGAAGTTCACCGAACAGCAGAAAGCCGACTATGTGGCAGGTAAAGCTATCAGGCTGGAAAACGTGACCGACAAGCAGGGCTTTCACGCCCTCATGTACATCAAGTTCAGCCCGGATAGAGGACGTCCGCTGCGTTACGAAACGAATCCCGACATGGCGCAGCAGGTCGCCCCGGCGAACGAAAGCCGCACACAGGTGGCTGTCAATAACGAGGGAAAGACCAACGAGGCTACCAAAAATCTGAAAGACCCGTTGCAGAAAGGACAGACAACCCCGAAGGACGATGTCCAGAGACAGCAGCAGGAGAAGCCGCAGAAGAAAAGCAAGGGCATGAGGGTCTGACCGGAGTGCCGCCACTAAATCCAAAATAATCATCCCTAAAAAATCATTAAACAGTAAGAAAATATGAAAACAATCATCGCAGAAAAACCGTCGGTAGCCCGTGAGCTGGCACGCATCGTAGGCGCGACAAAGAGAGAGGAAGGATATTTCCAGGGAGGCGGCTATGCCGTGACATGGGCGTTCGGGCACCTTGTCCAACTTGCCATGCCCGACAGCTACGGGATACGCGGCTTTGTCCGTGACAGCCTGCCCATCCTTCCCGAAACCTTCACCCTCATACCCCGCCAGGTCAGGACGGAGAAAGGCTACAAGCCGGACAGCGGCGTGGCCGCACAGATAAAAGTCATTGCCGGGCTGTTCAAGGAGAGCGAACAGATTATCGTGGCGACCGATGCGGGTCGCGAAGGAGAACTGATATTCCGCTACCTCTACCACTACACCGGCTGCACCACGCCTTTCGTGCGGCTGTGGATAAGCTCGCTCACGGACAAAGCTATCCGTGAGGGATTGCGCAACCTCGAAGAGGGCAGCAAATACGACAACCTCTATCTGGCTGCAAAGGCACGTAGTGAATCGGACTGGCTTATCGGCATTAACGGTACGCAGGCACTCTCCATAGCCGCCGGACGCGGCACTTATTCCGTAGGACGTGTACAGACACCCACGCTGGCAATGGTGTGCGAACGCTACTACGAGAACAGCCGTTTCACTCCCGAAACCTTTTGGGGACTGCATCTTGCCACGAACGGATGCGGTGCCGGTGAAACCGTCAAGTTCTCCTCCGTGGAGAAGTGGAAGGAGAAAGGCGTGGCAACGGAACTATATAATAAGGTAAAGGCAGCCGGTTCTGCCGGTATTGTAAAAGTCGAGCGCAAGGAAAAGACAGAGGACACTCCGCTTCTGTATGACCTTACATCCATCCAAAAGGATGCCAACACCAGGCACGGGTTCACTGCGGAGCAGACACTGGACATCGTGCAGAAGCTCTACGAGAAGAAACTCGTGACCTATCCCCGTACCGGTAGCCGCTATATTTCCGAAGACGTGTTCGCGGAGATACCGAAGCTGCTCGCCTTTGCCGGCTCCCTGCCCGAATGGACAGGCAAGGTTTCCGGTGGCACGAAGCCTACCCGCCGGAGCGTGGACGACGGCAAAGTGACCGACCACCACGCCCTGCTTGTCACGGGCGAAAAACCGCTGTTCCTTGCCAAAGACGACGCGACAATCTACCACATGATAGCCGGGCGCATGATCGAAGCGTTCTCGGAGAAATGCGTCAAGGATGTGACCACGGTTACGGCCGAGTGCGGCGGCGTGGAGTTCACGGCAAAAGGCTGTATCATCAGACAAGCCGGATGGCGTGCCGTATGCAAGGCTGCCGAAAAGACAGAAAAAGAGGAGCCGGAACCGGAAACGGTACTGCCCGACTGGAAAGAGGGCGATACATTGGCGGTCAAGGCTTCCTCCATCACGGAAGGCAAAACCAAGCCGAAGCCCCTGCACACCGAAGCCACCCTGCTTGCGGCGATGGAAACCGCTGGCAAGAACATCGAGGACGAGGAGTTGCGCCAGGCATTGAAGGACTGCGGTATCGGCACCCCCGCCACCCGCGCCTCCATCATCGAGACACTCTTTGCCCGTGAATACATGACCCGCTGCAAGAAATCGCTCGTACCCACAGAGAAAGGTCTGGCACTCTATTCGGTTGTCAAGACGATGCGTATCGCAGACGTCGGCATGACGGGGGAATGGGAAAAGGAGCTTGCCCGTATCGAGCGTGGAGAGGTGTCCGCCGAAGTGTTCCGGCATGAGATTGAGGGTTACACCGCTGAAATCACCTCGGAACTGCTGTCATGCGACAAGCTGTTCGGGCATAAGGACTCCGGCTGTGCCTGCCCCAAGTGCGGCACGGGCAGGATGCAGTTCTATGGCAAGGTGGTGCGTTGCAACAACGCGGAGTGCGGCCTGCCCGTGTTCCGTCTGAAGGCAAGCCGCAATCTGTCCGATGATGAAATCAGGGAACTGCTGACCACCGGAAAGACAAAAGTCCTGAAAGGCTTCAAGAGCAAGCAGGGCAAGAGTTTCGATGCGGTTGTCGCCTTTGATGCGGACTACAACACCACGTTCGTGTTCCCCGAAACGAAAAAGGGCGGTACGGCGAACAAAAGTCGCGGTAGTCATGTAAAAAGAGGGAAATAATCAGTACCTTCGCCACTGGTTCATTGTCATTCTGTTTTCTTGTTCAAGAATACTGTTTTTACAATGGATTTAGTGGTGGCACTTCGGGAGGGATACCCGGAGTGCTTTTTACTTCCTATTACCTTTTCCTCTTCATTACCCATCCCGCTTTTATTCATCCACTAAATCCAAAAATATATGAACAAGAAGAACAAGAAAGAGCAGACCGAACTGTCCTATTACGGGCTGTACCTGCTGAATTACCTCAAGGAGAACAAGTTTGAACAGGCAAACGACGCGGCATTCATAAAGAGACGTGCCAACAGTGCCGCAGAAACCTACGAGCGTGCCAGGCTGGAAGGCTATCCCGCCGACGGCGCGCAGGAGCTGGCGATGGCGGAGCTGTTGCAAGGCCTCCACTATTCCCGGTACAACATCCTGCATGAAGTCGTGGAGAACGAGTTCGCCGGTGAGGTGCCGGAAGCGGAACGCGGGGCATTCGTGGCAAGGCTGCTGCCGCTTGTCGGCAATGTCTTTTCCATCTATGACCTTTCGGACGACCATTTCGCCCTCTCTCCCGAATACGACCTGCTTTATACCGAACTGACCGGAGCCGTGGTCCTTTATATCGAGGCGTATGGCGTTTAACCGCAAGCAGAAGCTACGGGACAACATCGAGGCTTTACGGACGGCATTCATCCTTGACAGGGAGCGGCGCACGCCCACGGCACGCGAGCGCCTGCTTCTGGAAAGGTTCTGCGGTTTCGGGGGACTGAAATTCATACTCAATCCCGCAAAGGAACTGACGGACGCCGTCCATTGGGCGAAATCGGACCTCGAACTTTTTGCCCCCACGGTGGAGCTGCACAGGCTCATCCGGGAAAACAGTAATGATGATAACGAATACAAGCGGTATATGGACAGTCTGAAAGGCTCCGTCCTCACCGCTTTCTACACCCCTGCGGAGATAACCGGCACCATCGCGGACGTGCTGCACGAACACGGCATACGCCCTGACCGGGTGTTGGAGCCGTCGGCAGGCGTGGGCGCCTTTGTGGATGCAGTACTGGACAACCGCCCGGACGCCGACGTGATGGCGTTCGAGAAAGACCTGCTCACGGGCAAGATACTGAAACACCTGCACCCCGACCATAAGGTGAGGATACAGGGGTTCGAGAAGATAGAGAAGCCCTTCAACAACTATTTTGACCTGGCAATCTCCAACATCCCGTTCGGTGACGTGGCCGTGTTCGACCCTGAATTTTCGGGCAGCAAGGACACTGCAAGGCGTTCGGCGGCGAAGACGGTACACAACTACTTCTTCCTGAAAAGCCTTGATACGGTGCGTGAGGGCGGCATCGTGGCATTCATCACCTCGCAGGGCGTGTTGGATGCCCCGTCCAACGCACCCATACGCGAGTACATGATGCGTCATGCCAACCTGGTGGGTGTAGCCCGCCTGCCTAACAACCTGTTCACGGAGAACGCGAACACGGAAGTGGGCAGCGACCTGATTCTCCTGCAAAAGAACAGCAACAAGAACGGAGAACTGTACTATAATGAAAAATTGTTCGTGCAGACCGAAAAGACACCTATCGGCACTTCGGTAAACGCATACGCCAACAGCATAAGCCTGCCTTCCAACACGGATATAATCAAAGGTACCGACCCTTACGGGAAGCCTGCCTACAAGTATATACACCGGGGTGATATTACCCAACTGGCGGAGGACCTTCGGGAGCATCTGAAAATAGAACTGCAACAACTGGATAAGGGACTGTATGAGAAATACGGCCTGCATCCGGTACAGAGTAAAAGTACGGCGGAGGAGGTGTCACCCGCTCCGACAGCCGCAACTGTAATGCCTGCCATAACAGAGAATTCCAAAGATAGAGAGAAAGCGCAGCCTGTGGAAGAAAAGCCGGAGATAGAACCGCACCAACCGGATATTTCGGCCGGTGTGCAGCTTGACTTGTTCGACCTTTGGGGATTCACCGAAACGGAACGGAAGCAGGCGGTTACGGGCAAAAAGAAAAAGGCATCGGACAAAACGGCAAAAAAGGCAGGTACGAAAAAGAGTGCGCCAATTCAGCCGAAAGTACAAAGTACACCGAAAGCCGTGTCACCGCCACCAGCCATAGCTTCCCCCGTACCGAAAAACAAGGAAGCAGAACAAGGGAATACCATCGGGCAAGGCAATCCCGACGATGTGTATGCAGCCATCAACTGGGAGGACAATCCGCCCATCAACGGTTTCTATGAAATGATGATGGACCTCACGCCCGAACGACGGGCGGAACTTCGGCAGGTGGCGGCACGGCATGGAGAGGAACAGTTGAAAGAGGCAGAAATACCCAAAGAGGCAGTCCGGCAGTCCGAATCTGCACAAGAGACTTCCGCAGCCGCCTCCATGCTGTTTCCCGAACCGGAAAAGGAACAGCAACAAATAGAAAAGGAACCTGACTTGTCACCACGCCCATACCACCGCACACCGGAGATGCACCTGCGTGAGGGGTCATTGGTGGCAAACAGGGCCCATGACAACATCGGCTATCTCAAGGACATCACACCATACGGTGCGACCTTCCAGCCGCTCGGACTGACCGGTTATCAAAAGGAGAAAGCGCTGCTGTATGTCTCGCTCCGTGACGCATACGAGCGGTTGTACCGCTACGAATCGCTCCGGCGCGAGGAAAATGTTCCGTGGCGGGAACATCTGAACACCTGCTACGACGAGTTTGTCATGCGTTACGGCAACCTCAATGCCGGACAGAACGTGAAGCTGGTGATGATGGATGCCGGCGGGCGTGACATCCTTTCGCTGGAACGGGCTGAAAACGGGAAGTTTGTCAAGGCGGACATCTTCGAACATCCCGTTTCCTTTTCGGTGGAAACTGACATCCATGCAGGCTCGCCTGAAGAAGCCTTGTCTGCCTCGCTCAACAAATACGGCGGTGTCAATCTGGAGTATATGCGCACCATTACCGACGGGACGGAGGAGGAACTGCTCACCGCCCTCAAAGACCGCATCTATTTCAACCCTTTGACGGACGGTTATGAAATCAAGGACCGTTTCATAGCCGGAAACGTGATTGAAAAGGCGGAGCGTATCGAGGCATGGATGAACGGCAATCCCGACAGTGGAAGGATGCCCGACGTGAAAATGTCACTTGACGCCCTGAGGGATGCGGAACCCCAACGTATTACCTTCGAGGAACTGGACTTCAACTTCGGTGAGCGTTGGATTCCCACAGGCGTGTATTCCGCCTACATGAGCCACTTGTATGAGACGGACGTGCGGATCGGCTACTCCACCAGCCTGGACGAGTTCTCCGTTTCCTGCGGACACAGGAGCATGAAGATTACGGACGAGTTTCTCGTCAAGGGGCACTACCGGCACTATGACGGTATGCACCTTCTCAAACACGCCCTGCACAACACCTGCCCGGACATGATGAAGCCGACGGGACAGAAGGACGAGCATGGAAACGACATCAAGGTGCGTGACAGCGAGAGCATACAGCTTGCCAACGCGAAGATTGACGAGATACGAAACGGCTTCTCCGAATGGTTGGAAGAACAGTCGCCGCAGTTCAAGGAGCGGCTGACAACGATGTACAACCGCAAGTTCAACTGCTATGTGCGTCCGAAATATGACGGTTCGCACCAGACTTTTCCCGACCTCAATCTGAAAGGACTGGCAAGCCGTGGTGTGAAGAGCATCTACCCCTCGCAGAAGGATTGTGTCTGGATGCTGAAACAGAACGGCGGGGGCATTTGTGACCACCAGGTGGGGACAGGCAAGACACTCATCATGTGCATGGCGGCACATGAAATGAAGCGTCTGGGCATGGTACACAAGCCGATGATTATCGGGTTGAAGGCGAACGTGGCGGAGATTGCCGCCACCTACCAGGCTGCCTATCCGAACGCGAGGATACTGTATGCCTCGGAAAAGGATTTTTCGGCAGCCAACCGTGTGCGCTTCTTCAATAACATAAAGAACAACGACTACGACTGTGTCATCATGTCGCACGACCAGTTCGGCAAGATACCGCAGTCACCGGAGTTGCAGCAGCGTATCTTGCAGGAAGAGCTGGACACGGTGGAGGAAAACCTCGACGTGATGCGTCGGCAAGGGAAGGACATCTCACGCGGTATGCTGAAAGGATTGGAAAAGCGCAAGTTCAACCTGACGGCAAAGCTGGAGAAGATAGAGCACGACATCCGTTCACGCACGGATGACGTGGTGGATTTCCGGCAGATGGGTATCGACCACATCTTTATAGACGAGAGCCACCAGTTCAAGAACCTGACTTTCAACACGCGCCATGACCGTGTGGCGGGACTTGGAAACTCGGAAGGGAGCCAGAAGGCTCTCAATATGCTCTTTGCCATACGCACCATACAGGAGCGCACGGGAAAGGACTTGGGGGCCACGTTCCTTTCGGGAACGACCATTTCCAACTCGCTGACGGAGCTGTACCTGCTGTTCAAGTACCTGCGCCCGAAGGAGCTGGAACGGCAGGACATCCGCTGTTTTGACGCTTGGGCGGCGATATTCGCCAAGAAAACGACGGATTTCGAGTTCAACGTGACGAACAACATCGTGCAGAAGGAGCGTTTCCGCTACTTCATCAAGGTGCCGGAACTTGCCGCTTTCTACAATGAGATTACCGACTACCGCACGGCTGAGGATGTGGGTGTGGACCGTCCGGACAAGAACGAGATACTGCACCACATACCGCCGACGCCGGACCAGGAGGACTTCATCGGACGGCTGATGAAGTTCGCACAGACGGGTGACGCCACGCTGCTCGGCAGGCCGCCGCTCTCCGAAACGGAAGAGAAGGCGAAGATGCTCATCGCAACGGACTATGCCCGGAAAATGGCACTTGATATGCGCATGGTGGACCCGGCATACGAGGACCACCCGGACAACAAGGCTTCCCATTGCGCCAGGATGATTGCGGAGTATTACCACAAGTATGAGACACAGAAAGGCACGCAGTTCGTATTCTCGGATCTCGGCACGTACCAGCCGGGGGAGAACTGGAATGTCTATTCGGAAATCAAGCGCAAGCTGTCGGAGGATTACGGCATACCCGCCCACGAGGTCCGCTTCATCCAGGAGTGCAAGAGCGAGAAGGCACGCAAGGCGGTGATCGACGCGATGAATGCAGGGACGGTGCGTGTGCTGTTCGGCTCCACCTCCATGCTTGGTACGGGCGTAAACGCACAGAAACGGTGCGTGGCTATCCATCATCTGGATACGCCCTGGCGTCCCTCCGACCTGGAACAGCGCGACGGCAGAGGGGTACGTGCCGGCAATGAGATTGCCAAGTTATACGCCGGCAATAAGGTGGACGTGGTGATTTATGCGGTGGAGAAATCATTGGATTCCTACAAGTTCAACCTGCTGCACTGCAAGCAGACGTTCATCTCGCAGCTTAAAAGC
>ERZ824473.4739-NODE-4739-length-11777-cov-2.778877_pt1 | contig 11777 bp, 10 predicted proteins | sample MGYA00519874_ERZ824473 | MGnify/ENA primary metagenome ERZ824473 (study PRJEB31778, sample SAMEA3449151) | human gut metagenome | biome: human gut; feature: human-associated habitat; material: faeces | place: United Kingdom | collected 2010/2012 ... | reverse complement strand
CTGTCTACATCCACGAGTGAGAATATTTTACATTTCTGGTCACCCATGCGCACACATTCCTCATCCACCTTGAAGTTGTTCATTGAGAGTGTCTTGTGGGTAAAGTCCATGGCAAAATAGCGGTCGATATACTCGCAGGCGGCTTCCTTTGTCAGAAACTCGGCACGTACGCCGGTATCCTTCAATTGGTCTTGTACTTTGCGGATTTTCACCAGAAAGTCACGCCACCTCTTGTTGTCGAAAGAAAAGAGGCGGCTCTTTTGCGCTTCCTGTGTCACGGTCAGGTAAGTCAGGCTGTCTGTATATTCCCTGCCATCAAAGTAGCGAAAATAGGATTCTGACAGATATTCACGCTTGCCTCCATTCTCCTCACGGAACGGCTTGCGTACGAATATGTCTTGCTTGTGCAGCGCGTATCCTTCACCAAGTGTCTGGACAATGGCGGTGAACAGTCGGGTGTATTCATAGTATCCGTCTATGTCGGCAGAGTATTTATCCACCGGATTCTCCATGCGCAGGATAGCCGCATACTCCCCGTTTTTGGTATAGACCACGCCGACACCCTTGTTGTCTTCCACGGAGAAGTAGATGTCCTGGAAGATACGCTTGCGCTTTCCTCCTGTGCCAAAAGTGTATACCGATATGGCCATACCCGTACCGATAGCCGAAAGAATCAATAGAATATAAATAGTCATGGGCGTTATTGTTTGGGGCTTCCGTCACGTCGGGCGTAATAAATCTTTCGGATACCGAAGGCTAAATCATTCTCCCATTTATCCGAAAACTTGAACAGGTCAAACGTAGGATGTTCATTGCAACATTCGTAAGGCACGATGCCATGTCCTACAAACAGGGCGATGTCCGCCGCAATACAGCGTGCCACTTCCCTACCAATATAGAGCCTTTCCCTGTCGGTAAACTCTACATCGGTGAACTCCTTCCGGTTCGTTCCAATGCACACGGATGCAAAATCCTCTCTACCGCCAATGTCTGTAATCGTCACAGTGGCATCGGTGTCGGAGTCCATAGCTACTTTTACTTTGAATAAAGGTGGAAGCACACAGATTTCCACTGAATTGATTTCCGCTTCGTTGTATATTACCAGGTTGTTCATTTGTGTTGTTTTTTAGGTGAATCAAAATAGATAGAATAACCGCAGTCGTAAGCCTGCGTATTGTTTCGACAAGGTGCCGGTCACAATGCCGTTCTCCATGTCAATCAGGTAAAAGGTCTTGTCTGAACTTTCGCTGACGGTCAGGTATTCTCCCTGCATCAGTTCACAGTCGGTCACTTCTCCGAGTTGTCGGCGATAATAGAACTGTGCCAGCTCTGCAAGTGACGGTACATAGCTTCCCGGATGCCGTTCCACTTCGGAAAGCATCTCTTTCCGGGCGAACAGACCTCCGTTTTTTCCGTGGACATACTCCGTTTGTCAATCAGCCTTTGGGTAAGGCCGGCACCGTCTGTAAAACCGAAAGCGCATTGCTCGCCATAGGGTATTTCCGCAGTAAAGATGAGTCTGTTCTCGTCACTGATTTCATCCGTTTGTCGGGGATTGATGACTCCCTCTTTGCGTTTACCGTCAATGGTCTGAAAGCTCTTTCCGACAGTTAAAGCCTTTCTGGAATGGCAATACCGGCCCTCGCAGTCGCGCAACGCCACCGCTTTGCCCTGTCTTCCGTCTGTTTCCACCACCACGGCAATGGAATTGCTGTCACGCTCGGTGCATATCCCGCCGTCCCTTTGCAGATAGTGGCCTACTTCCACGGAATCCACACGTTGCATAGGTCGGTAGCGGAGTTTGCGCCGGGTTTCCACCCAACTGCCACTCACCGCCAGCCCCTCCTTGCTTTTGCGCAGGTTCAGCCTCACAAGGCTTCCTGCCTGCATGGGCGGCAATGTTGTCCGTACAGTGTATGGGTGTCCGTCAATAGTGGCGACAACCGTCACTGCACCTTCCGTATCGGTAGGCACCAGATAGAAGTCATGTCTCCGGCCATTGTTCAGCAGACAGTCTGCATCCGTGGCGTTCAGCGTGCCACCTTTGCTCACAGGTTGCCATTTGCCCAAGTAAGGCTGATAGGTGGCCCGTTCGCAAAGGTTTTCACCCATAAGCGCAAGTCCGTCCAGCCGTTCTTGCAGCCGGTCACTCTCGCAGCCGATACCGAGCAGCACCATCGAACTGCGCCAATCCATTTCCACGGAAATCTCCTTGCCGATATGTCGGGCAGTCTCCACGCCGTACAGGTTCTCCCCGAAAGGGGCCGCCAGCACAAGACTATCATCTGCGGCCAGTCCTCTATGATAAGGGAAGCAGGCATACACGACAGCGAGCGTGTCAGCGGTTACAGTATGATGTCTCTTCGCCACATAACGCCCATTCTCGTAAACAAACGGTACACCGTGAAAGGCGTTCCGTTCCGTGTCTGTGGCATCCGCAAGGTGCAGGTACACACCGATATCCGGCAGCTTGGCTTCCATTCCCTCTAAAGTGATTGCCAACGGACGGCAAGCGGTTGTCCAGTTTTGCCGGATTTTACCGGCTGTCTGTTGCGCTTCCACCGTAACGGATTTTGTTGCCTGCCGTTCTCCGCAAGAAACGAATAGCAGAACACTTGAAATAAGCAACCAAACGGTTTTACCTTTTTTATAAACTTCGGTCATTATCATTTCCTTTTTGAATAAGCATAGATGAATACTCCCTTATCGTTCTTCTTGCTGTGCAGCCCTTTGCGCTGTTTTAGCAGGATAAATCCTGCACCTACGGCGAGGGATGCCACCAAAGTGAGCAGCCCGGCAAGGAATCCTATCAGGCAGTAGATCAAGATGAAGCCGAGAATGGCCCCACCGATAGCTCCCGCTGCCCAATAGATATATCTGCCTTGAAGCCCCATCAGTTCAAGAGGCCGTTGAAGCCCCTTGAACAGTGGGTATCCCGTGTAGCGGCTGTTGTCCGTTCCGGTTCCCATGCGCTGTCAAGCGGAGATACCAAAGAACAACGGAAGTGCCTGTGCCGCGGCCACAAGGAAGATACAGGCGCCCACAATCATCATGATGGACTTCTTAACATCCTGTTCCTCGTTGTTCATTTTTATATACACACTGATTGCTCCCACAACGGCTACAATACCGGCAATGGCGTAACACAGTTTCACCACATACGGCACGTACTTGGCGATTTCGTCCGTCACCGTGCCGAGGGCAGTCGTTCCGGCGGAGTAATCACCGGCCGCATTCTGGGCGAAGGCGGTCACCGTTCCGACCAGCAACATAAGTGAAAGCATCTTGATTCTTTCGGAAGAGCAGATGCCCTTCATCATTTTCTTGATTTTTTGCAACATTCGTTTTTTTGTTTTTAATTAGACATTATGCTACTCTCTGCGCAGATGAGTGTTTTCTATACTTGATATCCAAAGAAAGCCGGAAATACGATAGAGGCTCCGATCATGAACATACAGGCTCCCACAACCATGAGTATCTCCTTGACTATACCTTCCTCACCGGCATTCATCTTGATGAAGATTTGCAGGCTGGCGTAAATGGTGACAAGGGCGGCAATGGCATAGGTCAGATATAGCACATACAGCATCATGGTCACTACATAGTCGTGCATCAGTGCCAGCGCATCGGCTCCCCAACTGTAATCTACGCCGCCGCATTTGGCGGAAACGGACTGTGCCGAAAGAAGGCACAACACCGGTAGGTTATGGCGGATAATCTTCTTACAATACATTTCGGATGACATTGATTTCTGGTTTGAACAGCGAAGTTTTCTTGCCTTCCAGCAATTCATGGAGTTCCGGGGCTGTGATGCCGTATTCGCTCACTACATCCGCTTTGTCCAGGTTCTCTTGCAGCGAAGCGATGCGTCTCTCTGTCTCGGCAGTTTCTTTCTTTTCGCTTTCCTTTTCCGGGTCAAGCACTTCCGCAGTTTCTTCCGGTTCAGCATCGCCAATAAAAAAGCCGTCTCCCTGTTCATTCACAGAAACGGCGGTTTCAACTGGAACGTCTTCAATCTCAAACACTTCCTCGTTGGAAGTAAGTTGCTTTCCGGTAGCGTATAAATCCTTGCCGATGTTGGCACCGTAGTAAAGGAGGTAGGCGATGCTCAGGCAAATGGCAAATGTCAAAAATGGACTCATTTCGTATTGTGTTTATGCGTTGATTGTTCGATTGATGCCGCAAAGGAATAATGAAATAGAGGTACACGATGAAAGACAAAGCAACAAAACCTCCTTTTTTAACCGGGTTTATGATTGCGACGGAAAATCAGACTGTCAATCATACTCCGACATCACGCTTACAGGCATTCCACTCTCTACCATTTATATGCAAGAGGGTGTGAATCGTATATACCCATGCCCTCATTGGGCGGAGATATTTCCGGTGCAAAGTTCTGGCAGGTTTGCTTTGATTGACCCAAACTTTTGGGGCAGGAAGCGGCGGATTTTCAGATAGTGAGTGCCCCGATGATTGAAATCTTCCTTTTTCCACACGCGTAAAAAGCATATTTCAACCAAAAAGTTTGTGCCATACGCACCTGCTAGGTCGGAGCACCATAAATAACTTCCTCACAATAAGGGGCAAAGGCTCCCGACGATAGGGAAACAAATCAAATCCGATATGAGATTTACTATTTTAGCAGCAGAATGGAACGCCAAGTTAGTTGCCTTGGCAAAAGTAATGAACAGTAAAGTGGCATTGCCTATCTATTCTACGTTCCTGTTGGAACTCAAAGACGGTGTGCTGAGAATAACAGCATCCGACATGGATTGCAGCCGATGCAGTACGCTCCCTGTCATGGATATGGACAGAGCCAACGAGCACAATGGAAGTTTATGTGTCACAGCGAGTTTTCTGCTTGATTCGTTGAAAAACTTAGGCGACCAGCCTGTCACTTTTGAAGCGGACGAGGAAAATTTGTCGGTAGTTATCCGCTACAACAACGGTCAGTTCGACATGGTGGGATTTCCGGCAAAAGATTACGCCCTTCCCGGCACAATGGGGAAAAGCGTACAGGTCACTATCGAGGCATCTGTCTTGAATGATAGTATCGGCAAGTCTTTATATGCCGTTGGCAACGATGACCTTCGCCCTATATTTTCCGGCATCTATTTTACCAAGAAAGGTGATGAATTGCAATGTGCCACGACCAATGGCTCCATGTTAGTACGGAACACTTACAAGGTAGAGAATGACGGACAAGAGTACAGTTTCCTGCTACATTCAAGAGCAGCAAAGATTGTGCGCAGCATGACAAGCAAGTCGGACGAGAAAGTACAGGTATTCATTACTGAACGTGAAGTGGCTTTCCAAACAGAAACAGACTATTTCCGCACACGGTTGATAGAGGGAAAATACCCCAACTACAATGCCATTATCCCCACAGACAGCGACAAAACCGCCATTCTCGACAAAAACGAACTGTTGGCGGCCGTCAGACGGGTAAGCGTATTTGCGGATAAGGCACGTTGCGAGGTGGTCATGAACTTTTCGGGATTGTCGTTGGTGCTTTCAGGAAAGGATATTGATTATTCCACCCATGCCGAGGAAATGGTATTTTGTGCCTATCAAGGCGGCAATTTGCGCATCAGCTTCAAAGCGGAGTTTTTGAAACAAACGCTGGAAAATATCACCACCAAAGAGGTACAGTTCCAGTTAAGCACGCAAGAACGTGCAGGTGTTATCACCCTTGTAACCGACGATGACCAGATGGCAACCGTAGCATTGATTATGCCCATATTGCTATCTGCCTGATTTATAATTCAACCATCCCAGTAGACTATCATTTGTGCGACCGACAGGGATTTGTTTTTATTTGCTTCCCTTTCATAATAATATTTCCTATTTTACGTTTACCTCCTTCTAATATCCAACAAATCCAAAATATCTTTTGTTAGCTTTGAAAGAGGTCTATCCTCGTATTCAGCTTCCATTAAATGCCTGCCCCATACAAAATCATACACCTGACGTGGATGATATCCTGTACCTTGAAAACTTTCTACCAAGGCTTTCCTGGCATTAGCATCGTAAGCCATAGATTTGTCTATCAGTTCTTTTACATAATCAGTATGCTTATTATATACATTTTTTAGTCCTAATACACTCACATTCGCTTCTTCTGCAACATCATTACCATTAAAATTCAATCTGATTTCTTTCTCTGTCAGTTTGTAAATTTGGGATTTTGTTAATATATTCCCTGATTTATCCGTTATAACAAATTTTCTTTTAAAAGCTCTATAATAAGGATTTATACCTATTTCCTCTTCAGATTTTACATGGTTGCAAGAATGACAGGCTGGAATAAGATTGTAGAATGACAAACAGAAAAGTGGATAATCAGCTTTCGGATAAAAATGATCCAGTTCTGGACGTTCTGGTGCTCTTCCATTGAAAGTATATATAAATTGCCGATTACAATACGGGCATGTCTTGATATTTAATTTGTCGACTAAATCTCGGCCATATTTTTTTGATACATTGTCATAATAGCTCACGAGTACAGGTGATAGTACTTTCAATAACATAATATCCCCAATTTTTTTCTTCTTCCATTTTTTTATTTGTGTGTCCATAACATTGGGATTCGCTAATATGATGCCATCAATGTGTTTCCACCAATAGTCAAGTTTTGCCATATATGCTTTTTTAAGCCTTCTATCCTTGGCATAATCAAACACCACACGCAAACATTCATACTTTAACTTTTGGGCGTATGAATTGAAATATCGCCTCTTTCTTAATGACAACTCGATATAAGGACGACAAGAATCATTAAAGAACTTTTTTACCATATCAAGCCATTCTTCTGCAATTTGATTTACATATCGACTTCGTTTAATATCTATCATTGTCGTAAGTTGGATAATGCATATTATATAATTTCATTAACTGCTCTCTTAGATATGGTTCTCCTATTCTCATAATGTTAGAATAGAACCATTCTTTTTGTTTTTGACTTCTTGAATCTAGTTTGTAACCATTAAGCCTTTCAAAAAGTCTGTTAATCTTATCGTGAGCAAACTCCCCGATTGGTAGTGACGGTAGGAAGAAGCCATTCCTTAACATTCCGTGGATATTGGCTCCGAACGTGTTCTCTTGCATCTTTTCCGTTACTGGTTTACCTCCCTTTAGAAATAATACATTACACAGGGGAATGTCCGATAAGATAAATGGAGAATGTGTAACAAACGTAATGTTAATCCTTTTGATATGGTGGAAATCTATCGCATGTAACTTTTCCACTAACATTTTCACCACTATCCTCTGATATTCTGGATGAAAATATAATTCTATTTCTTCAAAAAAAACATTGATATTCTCGTATAGTCTTTTATTGTCTGTTACAGAATCCAAGTTCCTTAGATGATAAATTAGTGCACCAAAATTATTCAATAACTGCTTCTCTCCAGAACTCAGATACTTATATGGGATATAGGTGTTCTCATAGCGTTCTGACTGATATAGAATATCTGTTTTATAAATAGGTGGCGGTAACAAGTCTAATGGGAAAGGGCTTTTTTTATAATACGATTTTAAATTATCGAATCTCACTAATAAACAGCCTTTAAAATCATTTCCTAATTTATACTGCAAATTTGCATCAGAAAGAAATTCGAAAATATTACAATCTTCTTTTTGTCGTTGATCAATAAAATTCAAACATTGACGTAACTTTAAGGTAACGTGTGTCGTATCTATCTTGATTTGTTCTACTACTTCAGTGATAACAGAAGTATTGAATACTAGTCCAGTATTATTCCATCCATTATCTTTTTTATCAAGATAGTCGCGATATTCGGGATAGACTGCACAGATATTTATTGTTTTATAAACTATATAGTGCTGGCAACGTTCAATGTCGGTTAACTTTTCATATTCTACCATGAAAATATTAGTTGAAAAATTCCAACTTTTCATAGTCTCGTAGAGTAATCTGAGTCTTGTCAATTGCCTAATATTAAGTTTGTCATATCTCTTATATTTTTTAGCAAATCTATTAAATGGTAGACTGTCGTTTACATTATTTACATATTTCATTAGGGCATTCAACAACTGCCTCAAGTCACTTTTGCTTGAATACATACTACGTCTCTTGCCAATCCATTCATAACAATGATTTAGAAACTTTTTATATGATGGTTCTTTCTCGCCAGTCAGTAAGTCAAGACAATTTTCTATTATCTCCAGCGTATTGTCATGTAGATTTTCTACAACCATATCATCATACTTCTTGATAACTTCTTCTATTTGGTTGATACATCCTGATAATGATGAATTGGATTTGTTATCTTTAAAGTATTGAACAATGGTTACCTCCTGAAGTTTTGAATATCCCAAATCTGTCAACTGCAAAATTTCAGCATCTTTATCACCTATTCTTCTGAACGAATGGTCATTCTCCCTAAGATTAGGTTCTTGGATGTACAAAGCCATTAGTCTTTGCATTGTTAACTCGATTTCCCTATTGATATTTATATTACCTTCGTATCTGTAAGGATGAATCGTTATGGGTGTCCTATAACCATCATTTTTATGGAACAAATAATGCAACCAGCATTTCTCGCTTTCTTCTTGCGATTGTATGTTGTCATTCCATTCAGCCCTAAAATCTTTTGTATTGTATGCGTAATGAGAGTAGTTCGATACAATGGTATAAAATAGTTCATTCATTTTACTAACACTCTTGACCGGAGTCATCTGTTTATTCCATTGTCGGGCATTAGAATCACTCACATCTGCATATTTCAATAGGCTTGTATAATTGTTTTCCTCAACTTCTCTTATACAGTAAACTGCGTCATCAAGCAGATAATACAATTCAGCCTTCACTCCATCTATCCGCAATAAGTTATCTTTGTCTGTTAATCTATAGTGCTTTGCACAATTGTTAATTAAACGCATTACTAATTCTATTAGGGTACTCTTACCGTCACCGTTCATTCCAACCACAGCAGAAATATTTATTTGCAATTTGGAATTAGTGTCTAGCGAGAAGAAATCATTGGGTAACGGTTTTACGTACTCGTCACGCAAACATATGCCATTTTCTGTAATGTAATAATCATTGCAAAAATAGTACATTTTTCCTGTTTTCAGACATTTACAGACTGAGTCACGACATCCTTTTAGTGGTTTGACTGCTATTAACTTAAACATTCTTTAGTGTTAAAATTAGTTTATCTTTATCGAAATCCATTTTATTCTTATTTTAGGTGAAAATAGATAACTGCAAGTTGGTCAATTCATTCCATTTCCTTCCTAAAAGAATAAATCATAATTGCCATAACAAAGATACATTTTTTTGCGAAGAACATCCAAATATCATAGTTATAAATGATTTGACTAACAATCTCCTAAATTCTCATTCTTAATTTGGTTATCAATAAGCAATAGAAAATACCATATCAACAGGATTTTGTCAGTGCGGTATTCTCTTTTTCCCGAAAATATTGGGATAGTTTGTTTCTTGGTTACTTATGTTTCTGTCTTATAAAGATATATTAATTTTCCATGCACCTGTTTTTCTGGCACCGATTCTCGATATAACTCTTTTTTCCGCAAGGCTCTTGATACGTCTGGCAACCGTAGCACGATGCAAATTCAACTGTTCGGACAATTCCGTATAGGTGATGTCAGGCTTGGCTTGAATAAGTCTCAACATCTGCAAATCCTCTTCACTTATAGTCGCGTTTATAGTCGCATCAGTATCACTTATAGTCGCATTTATAGTCGCATCTGCCACTTTTATAGTCTCACTTTCAAACTCAACACTTGTACGGAAAACATCTTGTTCAAAAAAATGGGGATGCCCACCTTGATAATACTTGGCGTATTTGAAAATATTACGCACACCGGAACCGAGTTTGTCGGCCAATCCGATATTGCGGAAAAAGGAGGCGATGATTGGATTTTTGGGATTCGGTTCAAAATTTTCTAGGGTTATCTCACCCGACCACGAGGCACGGTTAGCATTTTCCGTGTATATACGGTTATTCTCGATAACGAATTTGGCAGGATAAGAACTTGAAAATTCTCTGTGGATGAGTATGTTTGATACCATTTCCCTGCATATTACTCCACGCAGGCTTATCCGTTGTTCATTTTCAAGATAAAACGGATCCGGCAAATGTTTTTGGGCAAATTCCATCAACAGGTCGTAGCTTTCCACAAGGTTGGTACATACAATCTCCCTGTCGTCATACCGGTCTATATTGATTCGGCGAAGCAAAGCATCCGTTTCATAAGCCGGTGCCACATCTTTTATAACGTCGTCACGACCTAACAGTAATACAGCTGCAAGATTCAGTCCATGCTTTCCTGTCTCATGATTCGTACCGAACAGACCGGCAGAGCGTAACAACTCCATATCATCCGTCTTTTGCCAAATATGCCGACCGTTAGCGGAATTAGCAGCCATTTGTCTGATAGTCGGCAAAAGGTCGAGTCGCAAATCTTCCACTTTTATATATGGAAATACCTTCCGTTCTGTAAAGATACTTTGCTTACGGATATACATCATCGCTATTTGTGAGGTGCTGGTCACGTGTACGTCCGCATCATCCACCCGGTCGAATATCTCCTTTTTATAGGAATGGACTTCTGCACTTGGATTGACATGAATGTGTATCACGGTTTTACCCTCATAGAGAAGCGGTCTGGGCTCCAAATAAACAGTAGGAGTTATCAAATCCGAATTGCTGACACAACTGATAAAATTCTTAATCATTGAAGATACGGAATTTTCAGGTACGCCGACAACACGACCGGAATCCGTCACGCCTAAAAATATATCACCGCCAAAACGGTTGAGAAAAGAGCATACCGTTTCATAGGTATCGCTTTCAATGCCATTTCCACAGCGTTTAAACTCCACCCGAATGGTTTCTCCTATTTCCAGTATTTCTTTAAATCGTTCTTGTTCCATTGTTCTAATTGTTAGGCAAAAATACAAAATATCCAGCACATAAACTTGTGTAGGATATGATTCTTTTGTTTAAAGTCAATTCACGGCATCCTTTTCTTATCGCGCAACAGGTCATTGACATCCTTATAATAAGAAAACGCCTCCATCATATTATATACCGTAGCCGTATTCATTTCCCGAAGCAGATCCACCGCCTTTCGTCCGGCATCGTCATTGTCGAGGAAGCAATAGATTTTCTTGTATGCTTTCAAGCGGGACAGAGTTTTGGACAGGTTGTTCACCGAGTTCAGCACAATTAAATCCGGCTGTCTGCATGGAGGTAGCAACTTTCCTTGTTTTACTAGTGTCAAATAAGAAAGAAAGTCCATAAAGCCTTCAAACAGGCAACATGCCAAAGTGGTCTTTGTGGTGTTGGTCACTGATATGTCTTTAGGTGCAATGCACCCTTTGTAGTACGGACTGCGCATTTCATATCCACCGGCTATATTAGGAAAACCGATAGCGAAGTAGGCTCTTCCACGGCAGGTATAGTGTATTTCCCTGCATTCCCTGATTCCGATTTCCATATCAATGCCCCGTGAAGCCAGATAGGACTTCAAGGCTACCGAAGTCAGCGTACCGATTTGGATGTTCCGCAAGGTTTCATTCCTTTCCTCAGAAGAGGGCAGGAACGTTCTTGCCTTGACAGGTACTCCCGGAGTGGCGTTTTCTATCAGTTTCAGTACACGGGATATATCATTGGTACGATAGATAAGAATACCCAAGTCTATGATGTCGCCACTTCGGGCAAGTCGTAGGCTCGGTACAGAACGCCTTACTGCCTTTCGGCAGTAGGTTTTCCCGTACC
>ERZ824473.4729-NODE-4729-length-11798-cov-4.402453_pt1 | contig 11798 bp, 9 predicted proteins | sample MGYA00519874_ERZ824473 | MGnify/ENA primary metagenome ERZ824473 (study PRJEB31778, sample SAMEA3449151) | human gut metagenome | biome: human gut; feature: human-associated habitat; material: faeces | place: United Kingdom | collected 2010/2012 ... | reverse complement strand
GCCGATAAAAATCTGGTCAACGATGTTGTAGAGGGCGCTGACCAGCATACTGATGATTGCCGGGATGGAGAATTTTAATATCAACCGCTCGACCTTCTCTGTTGCAAGCGGATTGACCTTTACACTTTCTTCCAAACCTAAACCTCCAATATTTCTACTAATATTCACGAATGACACTGCTGACTTCGCGAATTGTCTCCATATCTTTGAGATGCTCCAGAGAATCCAGCATCTGGCTTTCTTTGACAGCCTCTGTTACAATAACAAGTTCAGCTACATCAGCGTTCTCGCACTGTTCCTTCTGCATGACTTTTGTAATGCTGACCTTGTGAACACCAAATACCATGGCAATGGAAGCCAGAACTCCAGGTTTATTCTCCACCTGCATACGGAGGAAAAATTTATTTTTCACATTCTTAAAATTCTTGACTGGTGTTGTCCGATAACAGGTACAACTGATTCTTCCGGTACAGTGATACTGCGTGTCACGCACTACGTCGATCACATCTCCGACAACTGCACTGGCAGTCGGGAACTCTCCAGCACCACGTCCATAGAACATTACATCTCCAACTGCATCTCCATGCACAAATACGGCATTAAAAGAATCTCTGACAGATGCCAGTGGGTGATTCTGCGAAATCATCATCGGATAAACACCCACTTCAATTCCATCTTCTGTATTATGAGCCACGCCAAGTAATTTGATAACATTGCCAAATTCTTTTGCATATGCTATGTCTCTTGAAGAAATCTTTGTAATTCCCTCTGTATATACATCCTTGAACACAACTCTGGAATGAAATGCGATGGAAGCCAGAATTGCTGCTTTACGTCCGGCATCTAATCCTTCAACATCTGCTGTCGGGTCCGCCTCTGCATATCCAAGCTCTGTGGCAAGGGCAAGGGCATCGGAAAATTCCATTCCTTCCTGGGACATCTTGGTAAGGATAAAGTTCGTAGTTCCGTTTACGATTCCCATAACTTCCGTTACATGGTTGGCCTCGAGGCTATTCTTAAGCGGGCTGATAATCGGAATTCCTCCGGCAACAGCAGCCTCAAACAGGAAATCTTTCTGTGCAGCCTTGGCAGTTTCCAGAATCTCTTTTCCGTGAACTGCGATCAGGTCTTTATTTGCAGTTACTACATTCTTTCCGGCTTTCAGTGCTGCAAGAATGTAAGTACGGGCCGGCTCAATTCCACCGATCAGCTCGATCACAATATCAATAGAAGGATCTCCTTCGATATCTGCCCAGTCTGTTGTAAGAACAGATGGATCTTCTACTTTTTTAGATGCTTTTTCGAGGTTACGCACCAGGATCTTTGTGATCTTTACCTGACATCCAAGCTTGGCTGTCATTTCCTGCTCCTGATTTTTGATAACTTTATAGACTCCGGTTCCTACTGTTCCAAGACCAAGAAGGGCCGCATTTACGACTTTTTCGCTCATTTTCTGATGTCCCCTTTCCGTTTTTTCCAATTTTTATCAGAGTTAACTCCTATGTTATGGCAGAAAACGCTTTTTGTCAAGCTCCGGCAGCGGAAGGAGTTCCAGCCAGCTGCCAAAAATTCCGACAATCAATTCCTGTACCATAGCTTTGGAGTGAGGCTCCATTTTATCCAGCTGTCGTACCATGGCAGCCAGACTTTTCAGGCCTCCATCCTGAATCTGGGAAATCGTATCCGCGCCGGTGGCCTCAAGCACAGAAAAAAGTTCTCCTATCAGATGTGCCCTTTCCTCTTCATTCATAGTATCAATCCATTTGTGAAGACTCCGGTCTGATGCCGCCGCCCTCCTTGTCAGTGTTTCTTTCTGAATAAAAGACGGCCCCATCACCTCCCAGGTAAAAGCATCGTGCTGCAGGATGCCTTTCTGACTGCTTGCCACGATCAGCGGTTCTTTCTGATGCGTAAGAAGCATACCGATCACAGATGCCTCCGGTATAATACGGGTGACTTTTGGCAAAACCTTCTCCACTCTCTCAGGGCTGAAAAATTCCTCCGGAAATCCTGGTCCGTCGTTATCGTAAACAGAAAGAATCTTCTCCTGAAGTATTTCATTACACTGCATGGCAGCATACATAGCCAGATTACCACCTTTGGAATGTCCTCCGATACGCAACATGGATTGCAGATAGGTTCCGTGTTCTTCCAGATATTCCAGAGCTTTTCTGTGGGATGGAACAACTCCGTTGCTCAAATTAAAATCCTCTTTCCATCCCACAATCGTATCATCGGTTCCCCGGAAAGATATATAGGATGTTCCATCTCCCAGCCCGATCATCACTGCCGCAAACTGCTGTGCCTGTCTGGACAGAATTTCATTCACAAATCCTCCCACTATGCATTCCCGGAATCGTTTCGAACGGGCCATCTTTTCAAGAAGAACCGGCGTATTCTGCAAAAACGCACTTTCTGCTTTCATATCCTGTTCTTTTTTTTCTGTGGAAAATCTCTCTGAGAGATCCTTTATGCAAAGAGTATCTCCATTTTTCAGCTCGGTTATCTCATCCAGATCCAGATAGGAAAAGCATGACAGTATCAGATTGTCAACTTCATTAAACGGTGACTGTTCAAAAGTAAGGTCCCCTCTCCAGTCAAGATAATCCAGAATATTTCCCATAAAACCCTCCACAAATAATCACATAAGCGTCTTCCGCACAGTTACAGTCTTTCTTTCTATTATAATACATAACTGTCCGGTTTCATCCATCCTCTGTTTTTCTTTATCATACCATAAAACCTGATTATTTGCCCTGTTTATCCAGTTTTTTCCTGAGATAGATAATGTAATGAATACAGCCACAGGTAAAAGCCGGAAACAGAATTGACAGGCCTGCTGCTGACACTACATAAATTACAGCTCCTTTTCCATTCTGCGGTGCTCCGGCCACAAAACAATAGAACATGGTAGTCGAAAAATATATGGTAACCGCCAATGAAAAAAATGCCTTCAAAAATTTCCTCATTGTTTCTCCTTTCCATAGTGTCTCTATAAGGACACTGTTGTGATTCCAATTTTACATTCATAATAAGATTAATTCAAGGACGAATCGGACAGGATAAACATATGATAAAGTATGACAGATTTTGGGTCACAATGAAAGAACGAGGTATTACTCAGTATGATCTTTATGAACACTATGAAATTACCCGTTCTCTTCTGGACAGGCTTAGAAAAAACAAAAACATTGAAATTTTTACAATAGACAGGTTGTGTTCCATTCTTCACTGTGATATTGAAGATATCGTAGAACATATTCCTGATCCGGATGAAATGAATAATAATCCAAAAGAAATTTCGGAGAAAAACAGTTCTTCCTCCGAAAATAAGAAAAACTCTCTCTGAGCATAAACACCGAATTTTTATTTCTGCGTATTTATGTCAGAGAGAGTTTTTTTTGACAAATAGATTTTCCATTATTCCACAAAAAAAAGGGGCCGAAGCCCCTTTCTTTGTTTATTCTTATTTGTAGTTTACGATCTTTCCGAAATCTGGTTTCAGGGAAGCGCCACCTACAAGACCGCCGTCGATGTCAGCCTGAGCAAATAAGTCAGGAGCTGTTGCAGCGTTTACAGATCCGCCGTACTGGATACGAATCTCTGCTGCTGTAGCGTCATCATAGATTTCAGCGATGCATTTACGGATGTCAGCGCAAACTTCCTGAGCCTGCTCTGTTGTAGCTGTCTTACCTGTTCCGATAGCCCAGATCGGCTCGTAAGCGATAACTGCTGTCTTAGCCTGATCAGCTGTAACACCCTGGAATCCAACCTTAACCTGCTGACGGATGAAGTCCATTGTTACGCCCTGCTCTCTCTGAGTAAGTGTCTCACCGCAGCACATGATTGGTGTGATACCATGCTCGAAAGCTTTGAGCATTTTTTTGTTAACGTCTTCGTTTGTCTCACCGAAGTACTCTCTTCTCTCGGAATGTCCAAGTACTACATACTTAACGCCTGCATCTACGAGCATAGCCGGAGCGATCTCGCCTGTGTAAGCACCTTTCTCCTCGAAGTACATGTTCTCAGCACCAACCTGGATGTTTGTTCCTTTAGCTGCCTCAACAACAGGGATGATGTCGATAGCCGGTACGCAGAATACTACGTCAACTTCGTCGTTAACAACAAGCGGTTTTAAAGTCTCAACAAGCTTTACAGCCTCGCTTGGTGTCATGTTCATTTTCCAGTTTCCAGCAATAATTTTCTTTCTTGCCATTGTTTTTATCTCCTTTTTGTGTTCGTGGAACACTTTATTTTTTATCAGTCTTTATCGTTAGCTGCTGCTACACCTGGGAGCTCTTTGCCCTCAAGGAACTCAAGAGAAGCACCGCCACCTGTGGAGATGTGTGTCATCTTGTCGCCATATCCGAGGATATTTACAGCTGCTGCGGAATCACCGCCACCGATGATTGTTGTTGCGTCTGTCTCAGCAAGAGCTTTTGCAACTGCCTCTGTACCATGTGCGAAGTTCGGCATCTCGAAGCATCCCATCGGTCCGTTCCATACAACTGTCTTGGCATCTTTTACAGCATCTGCAAAGATTTTCTCTGTCTCTGTTCCGATATCCATTCCTTCCCATCCGTCCGGAATCTCACCACGTTTTACGATCTGGATGTTGCAGTCGTTGGAGAAGTCATCACCGATTCTGTTATCTACAGGAAGAAGAAGTTTTACACCTTTCTCCTCTGCTTTCTTCATCATATCGAGAGCATACTGAAGGTAATCATCCTCGCAGAGGGATGTTCCGATATGTCCGCCCATAGCCTTGGAGAATGTATAGGACATACCACCACCGATGATCAGTGTATCTACCTTGTCAAGAAGGTTGTTGATAACAGAGATCTTGCTGGAAACCTTAGCACCGCCAAGGATTGCTACGAATGGTCTCTCCGGATTGTTTACAGCGTTTCCGAGGAAATCGATCTCTTTCTGCATCAGATATCCTACAACTGCTGTCTTCACATATTTGGTAACACCTACGTTGGAGCAGTGAGCTCTGTGAGCAGTTCCGAATGCATCATTTACGAATACATCGCAGAGAGAAGCAAGTTCTTCGCTGAACTTGTCTTCGTTCTTTGTCTCTTCTGCACGGTAACGTGTGTTCTCAAGAAGAACTACATCGCCATCTTTCATCTCTGCTACAGCAGCTTTTGCGTTCGGTCCTACTACCTCAGGATCTGCTGCAAATTTTACTTCCTGGCCAAGAAGCTCAGAAAGACGAACTGCTACAGGTGCAAGAGAAAGCTCCGGTTTCGGCTCTCCCTTCGGTTTTCCAAGGTGGGAGCAGAGGATAACTTTTCCGCCGTCTGCGATCAGTTTCTTGATTGTAGGAAGAGCAGCTACAAGACGGTTCTCATCTGTGATCTTTCCATCCTGAAGCGGAACGTTGAAGTCGCATCTTACAAGTACTTTCTGTCCTTTTACATTGATATCGTCAACACTTTTTTTGTTCAGCATCTCTATATCTCCTTAACTTTTATTTCTGCAAAAGCAGATGAATAAGGGCGAGCGGTATTGTTGTCCGCTCTGTTAACAGTCATTTCCTCAGACATTTTTTTGTTTGGTCTTTTGGAAAAAAAGGGCCCGGTCCTCTTCAGACCGGACCCTTTCTGAGTCTATTCTTCTACACCCGTTCGCAGAAAATTAAGCGTTCAGAAGTTTTCCGAAGTGCTTGATTGTACGAACCATCTGGCTTGTGTAGGAGTTCTCGTTGTCATACCAGGAAACTACCTGTACTTCTGTTGTGCCATTCTCAAGTGGAAGAACCATTGTCTGAGTAGCATCGAACAGAGAACCAAATCTCATACCAACGATATCGCTGGATACGATCTCATCCTCGTTGTATCCGAAGGACTCGTTAGAAGCTGCTTTCATAGCTGCGTTGATCTGCTCTTTTGTAACATTTCCTTCAACTACTGCTGTAAGGATTGTTGTAGAACCTGTTGGGGTAGGAACACGCTGTGCAGAACCGATAAGTTTGCCGTTAAGCTCTGGGATAACAAGTCCGATAGCTTTAGCAGCACCTGTGCTGTTCGGAACGATGTTAACTGCAGCTGCACGGGATCTTCTCAGATCGCCTTTTCTCTGCGGTCCGTCAAGTGTCATCTGATCGCCTGTGTAAGCGTGGATTGTGCACATGATACCGGATTTGATCGGTGCAAGATCGTTAAGAGCCTTAGCCATTGGTGCAAGGCAGTTTGTTGTACAGGAAGCTGCGGAGATGATCTTGTCCTCGTTTGTAAGACCCTGATGGTTTACGTTGTAAACGATTGTCTTAAGGTCGTTTCCAGCCGGAGCGGAAATAACTACGTGCTTAGCACCTGCATCGATATGAGCCTGAGCTTTGTCTTTAGATGTGTAGAAACCTGTGCACTCAAGAACTACGTCTACACCGATCTCTCCCCATGGAAGCTCTGCAGCGTTAGCCTTAGCATAGATTTTGATCTCTTTTCCGTCTACTGTGATGGAATCCTCGCCTGCTGTTACTTTATCAGCAAGAGCGTATCTTCCCTGTGTAGAATCATATTTTAATAAGTGAGCAAGCATCTTAGGAGATGTAAGATCGTTGATTGCTACGATCTCAAATCCCTCTGCTCCAAACATCTGACGGAATGCAAGACGACCGATACGTCCAAAACCATTAATTGCAACTTTTACTGCCATGATAAATTCCTCCTATGAATTGAATGGTGATTTAGTGTTTCTCCTCCGATTGTTAAAGAAACATCAACCTGTTTCATATTGTACCTAATTCCAAACAAAAATTCAAGAGCTATTTATAAAAAAGCACATTAAAATAAATATTAAGAAAATTCCCGAAAAATGTGTTATAATTCTGTGAGAGAAATTTCTGTCCTGCCAGCTGTAACACAACAAGCAGGTACAGCATCTGTTACACACTACACAGACTTGAATATGGAGGTACAAAATGGGCCAGAAAATTTTATGGGACTGCCATATGCACTCCTCTTTTTCCGCAGATTCCGAAACACCCATGGAAAATATGATCCAGGCCGCAGTTGATAATGGTCTTACAGGAATCTGTTTTACGGAACACCTTGATCCGGATTACCCGGAAACGCCGGAAAATCTGGACTTTTCCCTGGATATCCCGGCATACCGCCAGCGTCTTTTTGAACTGGCTGATGCTTTTCGGGACCAGATCACTGTAAATTTCGGAATCGAACTTGGACTTCAGCCCCATCTTTCTGAATCTTTCTCCGGACTTCTGAAAGAAATCCCCTTCGATTTTGTTATTGGTTCTTCTCATGTCGTACACGGATACGATCCCTATTATCCTTCTTATTTTGAGGGACGGAAAGAATCCGCCTGCTATATGGAATATTTTGAATCCATTCTGGAAAATGTCGCTGCCTTTGATGAAATGGATGTCTACGGACATATTGATTATGTGGTGCGTTACGGCCCCAATCAGAACCGTCAGTACTCCTATGGCCGCTATAAAGAAATCCTGGATGAAATTCTCCGCACACTGATCCGTAAGAACATTGGAATCGAATTAAATACCGGCGGTTATCACTACGGCCTTGGCGAGCCAAATCCATGTGTAAATGTAATCCGCCGCTATCATGAACTTGGCGGTGAAATTATTACCATCGGTGCAGACGCCCACACCCCGGATAAAATCGCCTATGCTTTTGACAAAGCAGCAGATGTTCTCCGTGAATGCGGCTTTTCCTATTATACTGTGTTTAAAAACCGTCAGCCGGTTTTCCATAAGCTGTAGATCTATTTCTCTCTCCGGTCAGAGAGTTTACATTTTTATACCGAAAATACCATTTATCTAAGGAGGAACTCTATATGTCAACAAAAAGACTCCAGAAAAAGAAAGCTGCCATGCAGGCAAAAAAAGAACAGCAGCTGAAGAAAAATACAGTTGCTGCTAAAATTGAAACTTCCAAGACGGAACCGCTGAAAGTAGGAACAAGCAAAACCGAACCGGTCAAAGTCGAGACTTCCAAGACTGAGCCACTCAAGGTGGAAACCTCAAAGACCGAGCCGATCAAAGTTGAGACTTCAAAAACCGAGCCGATCAAGGTGGAAACCTCAAAAACCGAACCGATCAAAGTCACAACTGCAAAGACCGAACCGGCAAAAGTAACTACTTCCAAAACAGAACCTCTGAAAGTTGAGACTTCCAAAGAAGACACCGCCTACGATGCCCTCTACGAGAAACGCCTGAACCACTACTACAATGATCTGAAATGGCTCTACTGCGAGCTGTTCCGTAATCATCCGGAGGTTTCCGGCACATTCTCAAGCCTCACAAAGAAGATGAAAGAGATCTACCGTGAGCGTTCTCTTTCCATGAAAGAAGCTGACCAGAACTGTGCTGCGGATCCGGACTGGTTCCGTAAGACCACGTTCACCGGAATGGCTATAAATCCTGCGGATTTCGCAGATACCCTTGCCGGACTGTCCAGTAAGCTGGACTATATCAGTGAATGCAAGGCAGACACTCTGTACCTGACAGATCTTTTCCAGGCAACTTCCAACTGCTCTCTTCGCATTATCCCGGAGATTGGAAGTTCAGAAGATCTGCACGACCTTGCAGTTAACTGCCAGAAAGCAGGTATCCGCCTGGCTCTTGAAATCCCGTTAAGCCTTTCTGTGGACGACCCACATTCCGGTGCTCCATGTGTACTTCAGACTCCGGCCTTTTTCAATGCAATGCTTCTCCAGATCTTGGAACTTGCAAATGAGGGGGCTTCTGTATTCAGCCTTGGTGTCCTCCCTGTGATGAACAGCGAAAACCTCTGGAAGCTGCATTCCCTTCTCCGTATGACACGAATGGTCTGCGAGATCGTATGCCCAGGAGTCCTTCTCCTTGGCGAGACAGACCGCACCCCTTCCGAAGCAGCTGCATTCGGCGGAACTTCCGATATGCCGGAACTTCACATTGTAAACAGCACACAGCTGATGTCCGATATCTGGCACACGGTTGCCACAAAGGATACTGCTCTTCTCCGCCACGGAATTGATAAGACTGCCAATCTTCCACAGGCACCGGTATTTCAGAATTATCTCCGCAACCGCAACACGGTACGCTGGAATCTGGACTATGATTTTCTGAAAGACAGCTTTATCACAGAAGGCCCTCACAGAGATTATCTGAATGAATTCCTCGCCGGTCTTTTCCCGGATTCTTTTGCCCGGGGCGAGATCTATGTAAATCCGGAAACCGAAGAAGCAGAACTCTGTGGAACAACTGCCTCCCTTGCAGGAATCGAACGTTTTGATTATGAAGGAAATGCCGATGGTGTCAGCCGCGGAATCCGCTATGATGTAACACTCCACGCACTGCTTCTTTCCCTTCCAGGAATTCCGGTACTTCGAAGCGGTGACGAAGTCGGACAACTGAACGATTACACCTACAAAACCGACACTTCCAAGGCTTCTGATCCCCGCTGGCTCCACAACGGACGCTTCAACTGGACACTTGCCCAGAACAGAGCCGATGCCGAAACGATCCAGGGACGTATCTTTAACAGCCTAGAACAGCTGGAATCCATCCGCGCCAGCCATCCGGTATTTGCACCAGATGTTCCTGCACACACACTGGAAACCTGGGAAAAATCCCTCCTTGCCCTGGTAAAAGAAACTTCTGAAGAAAAACTGATCTGCATCTACAACTTCAGCGACCAGGACAAAGTAGCCTGGATCAACGAGCAGGACGGTACTTACACAGATCTCCTTACCGGAGTTCAGAGAGACGCTCAGGCCGTAGAGCTCCCTGCCTTTGGATTTATCTGGCTTATGCATACGAAATAACGATTTCCACCAAAAAGGACACTGCCCGTAAAATGGCAGTGTCCTTTTACATTTCTCATATTTTTTATTTTCTCAGCTTATCAATGAATGCGGCAAATTTCCCCTGCTCTCCCTTATCCAGCGAACGGCTGTAGATATTCTTGATCCAGGCCGTGATCACATCGATCAGGATCGGAGAAAACGTCATCAGAAGGAATACCAGAATGATCATTCCGAATTCCAGGGATCCCAGAGTCAGCAGATTCTGCAGAATCACGGCTGCCCCGAAAAAGATCACCTGCATACTGTAAATGATCACCTTACGATAGGTATTCAAAGGTGCGTAAACCGTCTTAAGTGCCGCCATATAATTCCAGCCTGTCACAAGCACACAGGCCGTATTCAGCATTGCATTGGAATGATACACATTCTGACATACCAGCATCACACTGAACACACAGCCTGTAATCGTCACAGCGGCCGGAAACGCATTCATAAACACGTGACGCAAAAATGTATGGTCGATCTTCTCATAATTGTTCTCCTGAGCCAGAAGAAACGTAGGAATACCAACTGCACAGGCACTGATCAAAGACATCTGAATCGGTTCAAAAGGATAGGAATCCCCAAAGAAGATCGTGATCAGTGACAGCAGCACGGAAAAAATCGTCTTGATCAGAAACATGGATGCTGCAGTACGGATATTATTTACAACCCGTCGTCCCTGATTCACGATCTCCGGCATCGCCGCAAAATTGGAATCCAGCAATACCACATTTGCAATATTCTTGGCCGCATCACTACCCTCAGCCATGGCAATACTACAGTCTGCCTCTTTAAGAGCCAGAACATCGTTTACGCCATCACCGGTCATTGCAACCGTATGCTTCTGTGCCTGCAAAGACTTCACCATCGCCTGCTTCTGCTGCGGTGTCACACGTCCGAACACACTGTATGTTGCAACTGCCTCGTCCATCTGTTCCTGGGTTGTGATCGTTGTTGCATCTACGTACTGCTCCGCATTTTTAAGGCCTGCACGTCTGGCAATGGCAGAAACCGTCACCGGATCATCTCCGGAGATCACTTTCAGATCCACGCCCTGGCTCTCAAAATATGCCAGCGTATCCGGTGCCTCTGCACGGATCACATCCGTAAGAAGCAGAAGTCCGATGGGTTCAAGTCCTGCCGGGATCTCCGTGCCTTCATTTACATTCTCACTGTGAGCAACAACCAGAACACGAAGTCCCTCTTTCGCAAAACCACTACAATATTCTGCCAGCTGGGGATTTCCTTCCGGAAAAAGAAACTGCACAGCACCCATCAGATACGTACCTGTATCTTTAAAAGCAGCTCCACTGTACTTTCTGTCGGAAGAGAACGGGATCACATGGTCCAGCTCCATATCCTGGGATACTTTAAATCTTGCACGGAGGGCATCGGCAGTGGCATTCTGATCTTTCAGCACAGAAAGAAGATTTCCCATGATATGTTCGATCTCCCGGATTTTCTCTGGATCTTCCTGGCTGCGCGTCTCTGAACCAGCCTCAAATTCTTCCTGTGGTGAGAGAATCGAACTCCCATCTTCTTTTGCGATGGCTTCTGCGGCCGAAGCTGCTGAAATCGCAGTCATATCAGAACTCTCAGTTCCATCGTTCTTGCTTTCACCAGACTCGGGCGCATTTTCTGTTGTTACACCTGAAATCTCCTCATCCACCGGCGGATAACTCTCCACCGCTTCCACACACATGGTACCCTCTGTGATGGTTCCTGTCTTATCCAGACAGAGTGTATCCACACGTGCAAGAGTCTCAATACAGTACAATTCCTGCACCAGCGTTTTCTTCTGAGCCAGCTTCAGGGCTCCCAGGGTCAGTGCCACACTGGTAAGAAGGACCAGTCCCTCCGGGATCATTCCCAGGACCGCTGCAACCATATTGACAACAGAATCCCGGATATTGTCTCCCACAAAATAATACTGTTTATAAAAAAGCATCGCACCCATTGGTACGATAATGATACTGATCACC
>ERZ824473.4713-NODE-4713-length-11828-cov-5.324726_pt1 | contig 11828 bp, 9 predicted proteins | sample MGYA00519874_ERZ824473 | MGnify/ENA primary metagenome ERZ824473 (study PRJEB31778, sample SAMEA3449151) | human gut metagenome | biome: human gut; feature: human-associated habitat; material: faeces | place: United Kingdom | collected 2010/2012 ... | reverse complement strand
GTGTGTGTGTGTGTGTGTGTGTGTGTGTGTGTGTGTGTGTGTACAGCCTCAAGGCTTTCATGGCATTTTTCCATTTTCATTTGTTCCCCCTTAAATTTTTTCTTATTGTATTCTTAATCACTTAGTATGCAGATGTTTAAAATACTAAATTTCTCATTTATAAATTTTCAATTTTATTCTAGCATAGCCAAAAATGTTTTTCAATAGTTTTAGCTCTATTTGTTTTAATTTTTCGTTTTGATTGTTACAATTCACAGCAAATAATAATTTTATTGGCTGTGAACTGTAACTTTTGATTTAATGAAACACCCATTTTTAGTATAACCTATTTACTTATATTTTTATTTTATTGCAATTTCCTATTGACTTTTTCATATAATGGTAGTATACTAAATAACTGAAAGAGTATATTAGTGTAATTTATTCATGTGAGGGGTGATATAAATGAAGAAAGATCAGATAATAGAAGCAGCTAGGCTCTTGTTTCATAAATATGGCTTTAAAAAAGTTTCTATGGATGAAATAGCAAGAGGAGCAGGTGTAACCAAAAAAACTATCTACACTTATTTTTCGAGTAAAGAAGATTTGCTGAATTACTTTATTCAAGAAGAAATTCTTAATATGAAAAATATTGTTGAAGAAATAGATAGTAAAAATCTAGATTTTTTTGAAACAGTAAATCAATCCATTTGCCGTCTTTTAGCTTATAGAAGAGATAAGGATTTTTTAAATACTATAACTAAAGAAGCTGAATGGCTTAAAAATCCTGTTATAATAAATAGTTTGGAACTGATAGATACTCAAATTCAAAACTATATAAAAGGTAAATTGGAAAAAGCTAAAGAAAATGGTTACATTGATTATAAAGATGTAGATATTACTTCATTTTTAATTTATAAAATGTATATAGCTCTAATGTTTGAATGGAACGAAAATGAAAAAAAGCTAGATGAGCAAATTATAGCAAGTAGTATTTCACAAATTTTAAAAAATGGTTTAAGAAAGGATGTTGATTAATTTATGAAAAAAGAAAAAATTTTAAAAATTGTAATCTTTGCTGTTGTCTTATTAATACCTATAATTTATAGTTTTTTCTATTTAAAATCTTATTGGAATCCATATGGTGATTTAAAAGGTTTAAAAATTGCAGTTGTTAATTTAGATGATGGTGAAAATGATGAAAATCAAGGTAATGAGTTCTTAAAATCTCTACAAGATGATGGAACTTTTGATATTTGTCCTGTTTCATTAGATGTTGCAAATGAAGGAATGCAAGATGGTACTTATTATGCTACAATAACAATTCCAAGTAATTTTACAAAATGTTTAAACAGTGCCTCTACTACTGATAAACAAATATCAACAATAACTTATAGTCCAAATCAGGCTTCAAATTATTTGTCTTCTCAAATAATTAATAGTGCTGTAAAGACTATGGAAATAAATTTACAGGCTAAAGTTAGTAGTTCTATAGCTGGAAATTTATCTGATAATTTAAAAAGTGTTCCTGATAGTTTAGAAAAGGTTTCTGATGCTTCAAGCCAATTATTGGATGGTTCAAAATCTTTAACTTCAGGTATTAAAGAAATTAGTGATGGTACTTCTAAATTAAATAATAGTTATACTGAATTTGATAATGGTGTTAATTCAGCTTATGAAGGAAGTAAGTCTTTAGAAAGTGGTATTAATCAAGTAAATTCAGGTGTCGATACTTTAAGTAATGGTTCTTCTTCATTAAATACTGCTATTTCTCAAATAAATGCAGGTGTTGATGAATTATCAGCTAAAGGTTCTGAAGGTATTAAATCTTTATCTGATGGTATTGCAAGCTTAAATACTGGTGCTGAAAGTTTAAATACTAATTTATCAGCATATGTAGATGGAACTTCTTCTTTAGCTAATGGCGCTACTTCATATGTAAATGGTGCTACTGCTTTATTAGGTAATGTAGATAAATATATTGATTCTGTTGATAAATCAAATGCTCAAATGGCTGCTTTATTGACTGAATTAGCTAAGTTAAAAACAAGTTCTGATCCTAATGTACAAAAATTAGCACTTCAAGCTCAAGCTGTTATTGATAGCAAAGGTGCTGAAAAATTAGCAGTTGCTGGTTCACAAATAAAAGCTGGCGAAAAACAATTAACTGCATCAAATTCTGCAATAACAGATGGTGCTAAAAAATTATTAAATTCTGGAGATGCTTTAAAGAATGGTTCAAATTCTTTATATACAGGTACTCAAAAATTAGCAAAAGGTTCTGCTTCTTTAGGTCAAATAACTTCTGGAATTACTAATTTAAAATCTGCTTTAACACAAGTTCAAAATGGTACTAAATCTCTACAATCTGGAGTTGGTACATTGAAAGTTGGAACAACTAAATTGGCATCTGGTAGTGGTAGCTTACAAAATGGTTTGGCTACTTTAAGTAATAGTTCTTCTCAAGTAAAATCTGCTTTGAATACATTAAGTGATGGAACAAGTTCTGCATATACTGGAAGTACTCAATTAACTAGCGGTTTACAAGAGTTTAATGATGAGATAAATAAAAATATTGATACTACAAATAATGATTTACAAAAACTTTCTGGTATAGAAGATTTTGCTGAAAATCCTGTAGAATTTAAAACTGAAGCTTATGGTGAAGTTAATTCTTATGGTATTGCATTTACTCCATTATTCTTATGTATCGGTTTATGGGTTGGAGCATTAATGTGCTATGTAGTATTATATTATGATCAAAAACATAGATTTGGCGTTTTAGACCATGATAGTAAAAATAAATTCTTACAAAATATTGTTTATATTGCAATTGGGGCTGTTCAAGGCGTTATAGTTGCTGCATTATTAAAATTAGGTTTAAGATTTAATGTTGAAAATATTGGATTATATTATTTTGCAAGTATTTTGATTGGTATTACTTTTACAACTATTATTCAATTCTTAATTAGAAACTTTGGTGATGTTGGTAAATTCTTAGCTTTAATAATTCTTGTTTTACAATTAGCTGCTTCTGGTGGTACTTTCCCAGTTGAAACTATTGATAAGGGATTCCAAGCAGTTACACCTTACTTACCAATGACATATTCAATTAAATTGCTAAGAGAAATTTTAGTACCTACTGCTACAAACTTTAAAAATAATTACATTATGATTTTATTGGCTATTACAATTTGTACTTTTGCTATAACTTATATTGTTGATTTTGTTAAGGCTAAAAAACAAAAAGGTGCTGAATCTAATAATTAATTTTAAATAATATATTTTGTATGATTTTGGAGGATGGGATTTGTTCCATCCTTTTTAAATTTTTATTAATTCCTTTATTTTGTTATATTTGCTGTCCCCTATTCCACTTACTTTTTTGATGTCTTCTATTGTTTTGTATTTTCCGTTTTCTTTTCTGTAGTTTATTATTTTTAGTGCTGTTGATGGTCCTATTCCTGGTAATGTTTCTAGCTCTGCTTGTGTTGCTGTGTTTATGTTTATTTTTTCATTTTTGTTTGTGGTACTGTTATTATTTTTTGTATTTCCTGAGTTGTTTGTGTTCCCTGTATTTTTTTCTGTATTACTTGCACTTTTTTCTGTTCCTCCTGTGTTTTTGGTTACATATATTGTTGTTTTATCTATGCTTTTTTCTGTTGTTTCACTATTTCTTTGTTTTATTTCTTCTTTTGTTGGTATATGTATTTTTTCTCCGTCTTCTAGCACATATGCTAAGTTTATGTCTTGGATGTTTGCATTTTCTGTTAGTCCTTCTGCTGCTTCTATTGCGTCTGCTATTCTGCTGTTTTCTTTTAGTTCGTATATTCCTTCTTTTTTTATTGCTCCTGTTATGTGAATTATTATTTTGTTTTCATTTGTTTCTTTTTGGTTGTTTTGCGTATCATTTTCGTTTGTTTCAATTTCTTCTAAGTTTGTGATTATTTCATCATTGTTTTTGGTAAATAGCATATAGGCTATTATTAATGCTGTGGCTATTATGGTTATTATAATGATTAGTGTTTTTTTGTTTATTTTTATCATGTTTCCTCCTTTTTGTTGCAGTTCTATAAGAATATCTTTTGTTATCCATAAGTATTATAGTTTTCATATTTTTCATTGAACTATAGTTACAATTCACAGTCCATAAAATTATTGTTTGTGGACTGTGAATTGTAACGAACTGTAACCATTTTTTATTAAATTTGTAATAAATAATTGAATTTTTTATAAAAATATTATATATTAAACTATATATGTTTTAGGAGATTAATAATGAAAGTAAAGAAAGTTATAGTAATATTAATAGTATTAATTTTTATTTTAAATATATCAAAATGTTATGCAAGTACTGAGAATCTGGATATTTCGGCAGAAAGTGCTATTTTAATAGATAGTTCAAGCGAAAGAGTTTTATATTCAAAAAATGAAAATGAAAAAATGTATCCAGCAAGTACAACTAAAATTCTTACAGCTATTTTGACCTTGGAAAATTGTAAATTGGACGATGTTGTGACTGTTCCATATGAAGCTATTATAACAATTCCTTCTGGATATTCGGTTGCTGCTCTTCAAACTGGTGAACAACTTACAGTTGAACAGTTGCTGAAATTAATGATGGTTCATTCTGCAAATGATGCTGCAAATGTTCTTGCTTTTCATGTTTCTGGTTCAATTAGTAGTTTTGCTAATTTAATGAATCAAAAAATTGCTGATTTAGGGCTTACTAATACTCATTTTACTAATCCTAGCGGTATGCATGATGAGAATCATTATACAACTGCTCATGATTTGGCAATTTTAATGAAGTATTGTATGAAAAATTCAACTTTTAGAAGTTTGGCTGGTTTAAAGTCATGTACTATTCCTGCTACTAATAAATATGAAGAGAGAATTTTTAAAACTACAAATGATTTATTAATTTATGATAATAGAGATGTTGAAAGTAATTATTATTATAAATATGCAATTGCTGGTAAAACGGGTTACACTACAGAAGCTAAAAATTGTTTGGTTTCTGTTGCTAATAAAGATAATTTTGAGCTAATTTCTGTTGTTCTTGGTGCTGGTATTTATCCTAATAATTTGAGTGCTAAGTTTATTGATACTAAAGCTATTTTTGATTATGGATATGATAACTATGCTATTAGAAAAATTAGAGATAAGAATGCAATTGCTACTCAAATAACTGTTGATACGGCTTCTAAGGATACTCGTAATTTGGATTTACTTATTACTGATGATATAACTGCTATTGTTTCTCAGAAGGATTTTAAAACTGAGTTTACCCCAGAAATTAAAATTCAGGAGAATTTGTCTGCTCCTATAGCTCAAGGGCAAATTCTTGGAAAGATTATTTATAATATTGATGGTATTGAATATTCTTCTAATTTGATAGCTTCACATAGTGTTGAAAAGTCTACTTTTGGTATTTTTATTTTTCAAGTTATTTTGATTGTTTTGATTTTATTTTTATTGTATAAACTGTTATTTAATAAAAATAATAGAAATAAATTTTTTAGAAAAAAACCTACGATTTTTTATTAATATTGAATTTTTAAGGACATGAGATTTTGTTTTAATCTTCATGTCCTTTGTTATTATAGAATTTAAAAATCTTTACCTATAATGATTGTTACATCTACTAAACTTGTTGAAGATTTATTTGTTGATATGTTTCCTTTTCCTAAAACTTGTTTTATATTTTTTAAGTTTTCATCTGTGACATCTTTTTTGTTTGTTATTATTGTTTGTGCTATTGATGATGTTTTTCCTGTTTTCTTAACATTATACCCTGCTTCTTCTAGTAGTTTTTTTGCTTTTTCTATTTTGCTATTGTCTCCAGATCCGTTTAGTAATTCTATGCTTATGTCTTCTGCTGTCTGTGTAGTGGTTGTTGATATTGATGTTGTATTATTTGAAATTGTGTTATCTTCATTTTCTTCTGTTACATCTGCATAAAACATAGATTGTATTAATTCTTTTGATGCTTTTTTGTCTGCAACAAATACGCTGACTCCGTTTGTTGTGGATACGTCTGGTGTTGTTCCTGGAAGTGTTGCTGATGTTATGTTTTCTGTGTCAAGCTCTACTGCATATGGAATATAATCTTTAACAAATGATAGTTCTAGATTTGTATCTACATTTTCATTTGCTATTTCTAGTATTTGTCCTATTTTAAATATGTTGCTTGGTTTTAGTGTTTGTTTTAATGTCGCTATTATGAAATCTCTTTGTGTTCTCATTCTTCCAAAGTCATTGTCTCCATATTCTGCTGGATATGATGTCATTCCTACTCCTTTTTGAGGGTCATTGTGTCTAAATCTTAAAAGTTGTTCTGCTTTGTTTCCATCTAATACTTGTTCCCCTTCTTCTAGGTCTATTACTAGGTCTTGTGATGTGTCTGTGTATTTCATTCTCATAGGTACATTGAATTTTACTCCACCTATTGCATCTACTAGTTTTATTAATGCTTCTGTTTTTACAACTACATAATATTTTATATCTAGTCCTGTTAACTCATTTACTGCTGCAAGTGTTTTGTCTGGTGTTTTGTTTATGTTATATAATGAGTTGATTTTTTGTGATGCTACTGCTTTTTTTGTATTTTTTCCTGTAAATGTGTCTCTTGGTATAGATAATAAATTTGCTTTTTGTGTATTAGGATTATATGATGCTATCATTATTGTGTCTGTTAGTTCTGCATCTGTATCTGTACTTACTCCTAATATTAAAACTTTTATTTCTTTTAAGTCTTTTTTGGTGTTTTCGTTATGTCCTACTACTGTTGCTAGCATTCCACTTAATCCTCCACCATTTCTTATTGTTCTATATGTGAACCATCCTATCCCTAGCAGTAATATTATTATTATAAATATTAGTACTTTTTTTCCTATTTTCTTTTTTCCTTTTTTTGCATGTCTATTTTTTTTATCTTTTGCAACTTCTTTTTCTTTCAAAATAATCACTCCTAAATTTTATAAAAAATCATGCCTTTAGTATAGCAAAGTTTTAAAAAAAACGCAATAAATTTGCGCTTTTTTATCTAAAATTTAACAATATTTTTATATAATGTTTTTGTTATGTATGAATTTTGTATATTTTGATTTAAGCCTGCCTCTGGTTTAATTTTTGTGTATACTCCCATTAATAATACACATATACATACAATTAATAGTCCTCTTACTATTCCATAAGCTATTCCTCCTATTTCGTTGAATTGCTTTAATATTGGTAAGTTTGCTACAAAGTCCATTAGTGATATTATTATACTTAATGCAATTTTTACTACTATAAATAATACTATTGATGTTATTGCATATATTGCACTTTTTGCAATATTTTCTGCTTCAGATGGTAATATTTCATTTTTTACTTGATTTGTAACTTGGTCTGTTACTTGTTTTGTTATTGTGTTTGTTTCTTGGTTGTCTTCTTTTATGAAACTTGATGCATTTTCTATTATTGTGTTTTTTATGTTTTCATCTAATTGAGTGTTGTTTATTATTAAGTTTGCCACTGGCTTATATATTATAATTGTTACTATTATTGCAATTATTCCTGCAAATAATTTAGCTCCTAATTTTACTAGTCCTTTTTTGTATCCTAAAAACGCTGATATTATTAGTATTGCTATTAATATTATATCTATTAAAATTCCCATTTTTATTTTCTCCTTTTTATAAATTTATTATTTCAATTTTGTCTCTGTATATGATGCCCGCTATGGAGTTTGATACTACTATACTTGTTATTTCTTGGTCTGCTGTGTATTTTTTTACAAGCCATCCACTTGTATTTATAAATTCTACTTCTGATCCTAAATTTAGTGCTATGATGTTTCCATTTGTGTATATTTCTTTTGTTACTGCTTCTGCTGTATATAGTGATGTGCTTTTATTTTCTGAATTTATTATATTTACTACTGAGTCTGCTGTAAATAGCCCTGATGATTTTTCTTCTATTGTTACTGATGCATTTGATAGTTCTATTGATGCAAATGATATTTTTTTGTCTTTAAATTCTTGTACTGTTTCTACTGTTTCATCTGCTTTTATTAATTCTATTTTGTCTGTATACATGCATAATAGCTTGTTTTTTTCTTGATATTTTATGTTTGTTATTAATTCATTGTTTTCTCCACTATATACTTTTTTTATTGCATTTTCGGAGTTCTTTTTTGAGTCGTCTATTGACATTATTCTTATGTTTGATTGTACCATTGTTCCTGATGTGTCAACTTGTGCTATTGCTAGATATTTGTTGTCATCTGATATTGATGTTGCTACAACTCTTGTTGTTGATAATATTGTTTTGAATAATGAGTTTCCTTGGCTGTCAAATAGTTGAACTACTGTTTTATAACTTGTATCTACTATTGTTACTGCTACATATCCATTTTTGTTTACTGTTATTTGTGATATGTTTCCTTCTATTTCTCTTTCCCATACAATGTCTTTGTCTGCTACTAAATATAGCTTTTGTCCCTTTTCTTCTGCTACTACTAAGTACCTATTGTTGTAGTTAAATATTGGTTTTGTTATTTCTATTGTTAATTCTTTTTCTTGTTTTCCTGTGTTGTCATATATTTTGAAGTTGTTTTTGTTTAGTATTCCTATATATTTGTTGAAGGCATATATGTTTGAGTTGTTTTCGTCTTCTATTTCTATACTATGTAAGTTGTTTTGTGTTTTTTCTTTTTGAAATATATTTTTGTCTATCCATTCTCTTGCTGTTTTGTTGTTTATATAGGTTATGGTGAATGTTGTTATTATTACTATTAGTATTATTATTAATATTGATATTATTATTTTTTTCTTGTTTATTTTCTTTTCTTCTGGTTCTTTCCAAAAATCTTTCATGTGTTTTTGCTCCTTCCTGTAGCTTTTGCTTGGCGTTTCTACTTTTTCTTTTGTTTATTATGTTATATCAGTTTTTTGTTTTTTTTGCAATATTATTTGGTGTTATTTTTGTTTAAAAAACTGAAAAGAACATACTATCTTATTAGATATGTATGTTCTTTTATTTTAAAAACTTCTTGTGCTTCCTCCGCCTCCAGAAGAACCACCTCCTCCAGAGAAGCCACCTCCTCCGGAAAAACCTCCGCCATGATAATGATTATTTCCAAAGCCTCCTCCTATGCCGGTAATATTTAAAATTATAGCTACAATAAATAGTATTGGAAATATTAAGATTCCTAATATTATCATTTCTGTACTTTTTATAATACTACATATAAGTATGTATATTACTATGAAAGCTATAGCAAATACAATTTTGCCTTTTCTGTTTTTTATATTAAATATTAATTGTGCTATAAAAAATGCAATTATTACTCCTGTTATTCCTGTATCTGATGTACCTGTTGAATCTGAATTTGCTGTTTTTATTGCATCTTCTTTTCCACTAATTGTTATTTGATATTCGTTTGTAACTTCATTTAATATAGCATTAAATCCATTTTTAATTCCGTCATTATAGTTGTTATTTTTCAAATATGGAATTATATATGTATCTTGTATTCTTCCTGTTTTTCCATCTGTAAGTGTACCCTCTAGTCCATAACCTACTTCTATTCTAAATTGCCTATCTCCTGTAGAACATAATAGTAAAACTCCATTATTTTTTTGTGAGTCTCCTATTCCAAAATTTCTAAATAAGTTTGTAGCATATTCTTCTATGCTTTTTCCTTCTAAATTTTTTATTGTTACGACTACTATTTGGGCCCCTGTTTTTTGTTGCAATTCTACATTTGTTTTTATGATGTAATTTTTTGTTTCTTCTGTTAATATTCCTGAATAGTCATTTACGTAAAAATCTGATGTTGGTTTGACTGTTTCTGCTTTTGCAAATACTGAAGATTTTATAGATAGTACCATTAAAAACGTCAATAGGAAGTATAACATTTTTTTTAATTTTTTAGAATTGAACATTAGGTACCTCCTTACTTTGTTCTGAAGCTTGGAAGTATTCTTTTGTTTCATATCCAAACATGCTTGCTATCATTTTAGTTGGGAATTTTTTTATTTTTAAGTTGTAATCTTTTACTGCCTCATTGTAATCTCTTCTTGCTGTTGCTATACGGTTTTCTGTTCCTGCTAGTTCATCTTGTAATGATAGAAAGTTTTGTGATGCTTTTAAATCTGGATAGTTTTCTACTATTACATTAAGGTTATTTAATGCTGATGTTAATTGATCATTTGCTTCTGATTTTTCTGATATACTTTTGGCATTTACCATTTTTTGTCTTGCTTCTGTAATTGAATTTATTATTGTTTCTTCGTGTTGAGTGTATCCTTTTACTGTGTTTACTAAGTTTGGTATTAAGTCTGCTCTTCTTTGCAAATATGTGTCTATTGTTGCAAATTTGTTGTCTACTTCTTCTGATTTTGCTACTATTTGGTTATAGCTTGATACTAGCATTAGTCCTAATATTATTACTATTGCAATTACTGCTATTAGTCCTATGTTTGTTTTTTTCATTTTTTCACCCCCTGATTTGTCTTTTGTATGTTGATAATAACACTCTTTATTTTGGCTGTCAATTTTTAATATGATTATTTTAATTTGTATTTTAATACTAAATTGAAAAGCCAGGGGCTACACCGTTGACATCAGTAGCATAAATCTTATAGCAATTACCACTATCACTAATTCCACTAAAGCCACCATTATAACTACAATCTGGAGAACGGAGCCACCAATACCAAGGCTTACCTGTTTTAGGTTTTTTTATTGCATCCATAGAACTACTATAAGGTGTATTTCCTAAGATTATTTTATAATATTTATATTGATTACCTTCTGTACTTCTAGAATACCCTCTTGAATTTTCTCCATTATAACCATTATTCCATATCTCTCCACATGATAATAACCATAATTTATCTGAACATATTGACTCAATTTTACTATTCCATGTTGCTAAATATCTTTTATTTACATCTTTTATATAATTTTTTATACTTAATGAATCATATACTGATCCATTTAATGTTCTTCTTAATGGCATTGCTGCCCATCCTCCTGAGTTTGTTGCACTACTATTCATTTGTTGGTATGATGATGTTATAAAATCCAGATATTCAAAACTTATTCCTGCTTTTCCTGTTGCTGTTGCACTTCCATATGCTGAAGTATTTGTTAATTGATCATGATTAAATCCTAGTATTCTTACTGTCTTTCCATCTACTGCTATTGTATCTCCAACTCCTAATGCTTTTGTTGTTTCATCATTTAGTATGCACTTTACTTCTGCTGTATCACTTGTTATACTTTCATTGTTTGATATTAACTTGGCTATAGTTGAAAGATCTACCCATGAATATGGTATTGTAGTTGTTGAGTGTGTTGTTGCCCCTGGTGCAACATTTTTGATAATTTTTATTGGGCTGCTTACTATTTCTACTTGATTTCCTGCATTATCTATTGATAATACATGTAAATAATATGTTTCTACTGTTGTTGATTTTAATGATATATTTTCCGTTTCACTTGTAAAAATTCCTCCTGTATAACTACTTGCATTTGTTCCTATATTTCCTGCTGTTGTGTTATATACCCATCTACAACTTCCAATATTGATTCCACTTTGGCTATCACTTTGTGTTACTGTTGCTGTTATCGCCCCTTCTGTTGTTACTTCTGTTGCACTTAAATTTATATTTACACTTGGTGCATTTTTTTCTATATTTGTTACATTTCCTGTTGCTTGTGTTTCTCCATAATTTCTTCCATCTGTTAAAGCCACATACATTATTCCATTTTCACCAAATGTTTGATTATCTGTTTCTTGCCATGTTCCATCATTCTTTTTTGTTACTAGTGTATATCCTGCTATATCTACT
>ERZ824473.4704-NODE-4704-length-11854-cov-3.586914_pt1 | contig 11854 bp, 8 predicted proteins | sample MGYA00519874_ERZ824473 | MGnify/ENA primary metagenome ERZ824473 (study PRJEB31778, sample SAMEA3449151) | human gut metagenome | biome: human gut; feature: human-associated habitat; material: faeces | place: United Kingdom | collected 2010/2012 ... | reverse complement strand
CGGGTTACCTCAACTACATGTGCCCCGGCTACATGCAGTTCGGAGCGGCGAGCGACAACGCCGACGGACAGCCCGGCAACATCATCTCCCCAGTGCTGAACATTCCCGCGGGCTACGACATGCTGCTGACCTTCAAGGTCGGCATCTGGGCCGCCGCACCCGATCAGGGCATGGTCGGCATCTGCGAGAAGAACGACGGCTTCTGGATTTCGAAAGGCACGCTCAGCAAGATCGTCGCTTCGACCAAGAGCTACGTTTCGCTCGACATCCCGGCCTACACGTGGGTCGAAGTGTCGGCCGTCATCCCCAACCCCGGATCGCTGGCCAATCCGTCGCTCTTCATCTCCACGGCCGACAGCTGGTTCTCCGGATCGACGGTGAAGGCGGGCCGCTGGTATGTGGACGACATCAAGCTCGTATATTAAAACCGGACAACAACCATGAAAAAAAGCATCATATACATTCTGTTCGCCCTGTTCTCGTTCTCGGCCGCGGTTTCGCTCACGGCCTGCAAGGACGACGGCGTGGAGATTTCGGACGCCTACAAGTCGAAGACCCCGAAAAACGTGAAACTGCTCGAATACGGCAACAAGTCGCTCACGATCTGCTGGGACTTCGTCCGCGGCGCGACATCGTACACCGTGCAGCTCGTGGACGGCGACATGAACCCCGTCAGCGAAGCGCTCTGCATGACTACCGCCGACATCGACTACCATGAATTCACCGACCTGCCGACCGACCGGATCTATTACGGCCGCGTGCGGGCCAACTACCCCTACTCCGCCACTTCGGACTGGGTGTACGTCACCGAGCACGACAAACCCGCCATGCTGATGGCTTCGGTGGGCATCCTCGACCTCGATCCGCAGCTGAAACTCCATGCGGCGAGCGGTTCGACGCTGACCTTCGAGTGGTCCTACACCGACGACAAGGCGACCGATGCTGCGCGCAGCTACAATGTCGAGCTTTTCCGCGACGAAGCCTGCACCGATCTCTACGTCAGCTGGCTCGCCGACGGCAAACTCTCGTCGGGCAAAGGCATCTTCACCGCGCTGGCCGGCTACCCCGTCGTGCGCTACACCTTCTCAGGGCTCGATCCCGAAACGACCTATTACGCCCGGATCACCAACCTGAGTTTTGCCGATATCCAGACTCCCGTCGTGGCCGGAACCACGGCCCAAGCCGGCCCGAAAGCCGCTGCGAACACCCCCGCGAAGGCCGGTGACATCGTGCTGGCGCAGGATTTCTCCGCCTTCATCCACGGCGGCGACATCGTGAATTCGGCGGCCGGTTACAACGCCGTTTCGGGCACCGACTTCCGCAAGACGTGGGAGAAGGCCGAGGGCGTGAATCCGCAGGCGGACGGCGACCGTCCCCTCTGCAACTGGGCGACCGAGTTCCACATCCACACGGGCGGCACGTCGGCCGAATACGTCGAAGCGCTCGGCATGAAGGGCTGGGGTTCGTCGGGCAACACCTCGACCCGTCCGGGCTACATCAAGTGCGGCGGCGGAAGCGGCGGCATCGGCATCCTCTACACGCCCCAGCTGACGGCCCTGCCCGCGAACACGACCGTCAAGGTCAGCTTCTCGGCCAGCGCCTATGCCGAAGGCGAAAACGTCTACGGCAGCGACATCATCGTCGAAGCCGTCGAAGGGGCGGAATTCGGCTCGAACAACGTCGTGAGCAAGAAAGGCACCGCCTTCGTGTCGAAAACGGTCGACATCTCGTCCGCCGTGGGCAGGTTCGAAACCTACACCGTGACGCTCGAAGGACTCACCCCGGCGTCGCGCATCGCCTTCTCCTCGAATCCGGCGCAGGCCGGCGCCAACAAGACGCGCTTCCTGCTCGACGACATCGTCGTCACCTGCGAGGGCGAAACGCATCTTGAGCAGCTCGCGGCCCCGGCGAACGTGAAATTCGACGCCGAAGCCGTTCAGCCCGACAAGCTGACGCTCAAATGGGACGCCGTGAGCGGCGCGGCATCCTATACGGTCGCCTGCTGGGCCGACGGCACCGACGAAAGCAAAGCCGCGCTGGTCGAAAAGATCGACGGCACGGCCTGCACGCTCGACAAGCTGACGCCCGAAACCAAATACAACGCCAAGGTCAAGGCCGTAGCCGGCCGCACGGCCACCGACTCCGACTGGTCGGCCAAGGCTTCGGCAACCACCGCCGAAGCTTCGCAGGGCAAGCTCGACGCACCCGCCAACCTGAAGGCCGAACCCGGATTCTCGACCGTGGCGCTGACATGGGACGCCGTTTCCGGCGCCACGGGATACAGCGTGACGGTCGATAACGGCACGCCGCAGACCGTGACGGACAACGCCTTCACGGCGACCGGGCTGACGGCGGGCACTTCGCACGACTTCTCGGTCGTGGCGCTCGCCGCGCTTGCCGCGGACAACTCCGATGCGGCGACCGTCTCAGAGTCTACGGCCGCTGTCTCGCTCTTCACGAGCAGTACGAGCAGCCTGACGTTTACATGGGACGACGTCGATGCCTCGCGACAGTACACCGTCGAACTGGCGGATGCGGCTGTCTCCCCGTCGAAAACCGTCCGGTTCACATGGAAATTCACGAACAAAGGAAGCTATGCCAAGCCCTACGCCTACCCTGTCCGGTTTACGTTCACGGGTTTCCTCGACGCGGCCAAAACGCTCGGCAGTGCCGACAACCTGCTCAAACCGGGTACGACCTATTATTTCAGGGTGAAATGCGGTGCAGACGACTCCGAAAACGCATGGTCAGCCTATGTGCCCGCATCGACCGCTTTGCGCACGGCGCCCGTCGGTGAAATCTATTACGAAGGCTTCGACAACTTCCCGATCGGCGGCGACATGATCAATCAGGCGGTCTGCATGTTCCCGGTTACGGCCGGGGACCGGACCAACAAGTCGTCGATGTACGAAATCGCCATGGGCTGCAAGGATCCCGGAACGGCCGGCGGAAATATGACCACCTTCTCGGCGTCTATCCGCAACGAACTGGGATATACCGTGGACAACGCCGTTTCCGGCCGTGACTTCTGCATGTATCCCGGCTATATGAAACTCGGAAACGCCAACGCCAATTCAGGCGGCATCGTCATCCCGGCCATGAACGGCAGTGTTGCGGCCGGCGGCAGCGACGTGACCCTGTCGTTCAGGGCCTGCCCGTGGTGCGAATACATTACGGCAGGCTGGACGCTCGACAACCCGAAAGTCAAGGTGGTCGTATCGGGAGCCGACGGGGAGCGTACGATCACCGACGCGCTGGTAATCAACGACCGTCCCGCAGGCGGCGTTATCGGCGAGGACGGCAACGCATGGAAATCCGCTTCGGTTGTCATCCCGGCCCTCAAGCCGGACGAGACGATCCGGATTCTCGGAATCGGGGCCTCTTCTATGGGCGGCCGCTTCCTGATCGACGAAATTTCGGTCGTCAAGAACTGACGCCTTTCGTCCTCTGACAGCTTCGGCGCCGGAATGCAGCGATGTGTTCCGGCGCCGTCGTTTGTTGCAGGAGGGTGAAAAAACCGGGTGCGGAGTGGCGAATACGCAAGATTTATGTATCTTTGTAGACATGGAATCCATTCCGACAGACAACGCCCGGCTCACGGCGGCGATCCGCGACGGAAGCCGCGAGGCTTTCGACGAGATGTGCGGCCGTTATTACGCGCCGCTGATGGCTTACGCCCGTCTCTTCCTGAAAGGAAACTGGGCGCAGGACATCGTGCAGGACGTTTTCGTAAACGTCTGGATTCGGCGCGAGACGCTCGATCCCCGGCAGTCGCTCTACGGCTACCTGCTGCGCTCGGTCTACAACCAGTCGGTCAATTACGTGAACAAAAACCGCCATGCGGGCAACTACCGCTCCTACCATCAGGAGCGGATCGAAAGCATCGGATACGCCTACTACGATCCCGACAACAATCCCATCATCGAAAAGATCTATTCGCAGGACCTGCGCGCCGGCATCGACGCGGCGGTGGCCGCCCTGCCCGAAAAGTGCCGCGAGGTCTTCACGCTGAGCTACCTGCAGGGATTTTCGCACCGCGAAATCAGCGAACGGCTCGGCATCGCGCAGAGTACGGTCGAGAACCACATCTACCTCGCGCTGAAGGCCCTGCGGTCGAAATTGTCGAAATCGGAACTGCTGATGCTCCTGTTTTTCATTTTCCTCTGTAATAATTCGCAGTCCTTTGGGTAGATTCACCCTGAGGATTGTATAGTAAGTAGCAAAACCAAAATGGAAGATACGCTTATAATGGATGCAGTCATCAATAAATACTTTGCGGGGGAGACCAGCGATCGGGAGGAGCAGTTCCTCATGGCGTGGCTGGAGGAGTCGGAGGAGCACCGGAAATACTTCTTCGAACTCAAAAGTATCTGGAACGCCCGCAACGTCTTCGCCGAAAGCGCCGACCTCGGCCGGTTCGCGGCCTTCATGCGCAGTACCGACGCCCGGATCGCGAAAATCGCCGGCGAGGAGCGCGCCCGTCGCCGCCGCGGTCTGCTGCGCTGGTCGATGAGCGCCGCAGCGGCCGTGCTGTTGGTGGTGTGTGCGGGATTCGCATGGCATTTCCTCGCAGGTCCCGACATTTACCGGGTCTATGAGAACAATACCGAAACCGTGACGACCGTCACCCTCGACGACGGCACGCAGGTATGGCTCAACGCCCGCACCCGGCTGACGCTGCCCAAGGCTTTCAGTCCGACCGAGCGCAACGTGAAACTCGCCGGCGCGGCCTTCTTCGAAGTCGCGCGGGACGAAGCGGCGCCGTTCACCGTGGCGACCGACGACCTGCGGGTCCGGGTGCTCGGCACGGCTTTCTGCGTGCAGGCCTACGAGAATTCCGGGCAGGCCGAAGTGGTCCTCGAACACGGTTCGGTGCGCCTGCAAACCCCCGAAGGCGTCAATCTGGTCACCTTGCAGCCCGACCAGCGCGCGCTGTACGACGCGGCGGCCGACAACCTCGAAATCTCGCACGTGAACGCTTCGCACCTCGTGCTTTCGCAATACGATCTGGTGACGATGGCCAACGCCACCCTGCATGAAATCATCTCGCATATCGAAACGACCTACGGCGTGCGGATTTCGGTGCCGGGCCGTTACGGCGACAAGCGCTATGCGTTCAACTACCAGCGTTCGAATTCGCTCGAAGAGGTGCTCAACATCGTCGAGTACATGACGGGCGAACACTGCGAGGTGATCTTCCGCCAGAAATAACGTCGCTCCGCCGCATCGCCGGTTGGGGTTGCAGCCGGGTGCTGCCCCGCCGCCGGCATCCGGAGCAAACCGCATACAAAAAGCCCCGCTTTCCGGCGGGGCTTTTCATGTTTTTGCAACTGCGTTACAGCGTCGAGAGCCAGTCGAGCGTGGCTTTCTGCCAGTCTCCGTAATAGCGGAACTTCGGGTTCATGCCCCAGCCGTGGCCGCCCGACGGATAGATGTGGAGCGTAGCCTTGACGCCGTGTTCCTTGAGCTTCTGGTAGAAAAGCGCGCTGTTCACGGCAGGCACCACCTTGTCGTCGTCGCAGTGGAACAGCAGCGTCGGCGGGGTCCGGGCATCGACCTTCTTTTCGAGCGAGAACTCCTGCGCGACGGGTTTGTCGGCATCGTCGGCGCCGAGCAGCTGCACGAACGTCCCCTTGTGGCGTTTGTCGGCGTCGGCCGAAATCACCGGGTAGTAGAGGATCATGAAATCGGGCTTCACTTCCGAAAGCGTTCCCACGCTGCCGGCGAGATAGCCGCCCGCCGAGGTGCCCGACACCCCTACTTTCGCCGGGTTTATGTTCAGCTCAGCGGCCATTTCGCGCATGACGCGCAACGCCTCGTCGGCATCGTTGCGCGGAACTTCGCTGTGACCGTTGGGCAGGCGGTATTTCACCACGGCGGCCGTGACGCCGTTTTCGGCGAACCACTTGGCCTCCTTGTGGCCGTTGCCGACCGAAAGCGTCGAGTATCCGCCGCCGGGGAAGAATACCAGCGCCTGTCCCGTGGCATTGTCTCCGGCCTTGTAGATCCACATTTCGGCTTTCTGGGTGTTGGACCACTGGCCGGGTTTGGGCTGGATCTCCTCGCCCGTCAGGCCGTTGGAGGTGGGCGCCGTCGCGTTGTCCCAGAGTACGACATGGTAGTCCTGCGCATAAAGGGCCGGCGACAAGATCAGGGCGGCCAGCAGGAGCAGTGTTTTTTTCATGGTTTGCAGTTTATTTTGGATTAAACGGGTAAATCGGGTTCAAAGATAGTGTAAACCGCGTGCCGCGGCAAATTTATTCGGCTGTGCCGGGTGTTTTTCGCACCTCAGGCAGGTCCAGCGTCCGTATCCGCTCTTTGAGCGGCGCGACGGCGGGTGCGCTGACGCTGAACTCCTCCAGTCCCGCTTCGAGCAGCCACGCCGTAGCTTCCGGGTCGGCAGCCAGTTCGCCGCACATGCCGGCTTCGATGCCCGCGCTGCGCGCCGCCGCGAGCGTCATGGCGACGGAGCGTCTCACGGCCGTATCGAACGGGTCGCAGAGATGCGCCACGCGCGGATTTCCCCGGTCTGCGGCCATGACGTATTGAGTCAGGTCGTTGGTCCCGATGCTGAAAAACCGCGCCTCCGCGGCCAGCAGGTCGGCGACCATGACCGCGGCGGGGGTTTCGATCATCACGCCCAGCTCGATTCCGGGATTGTAAGCGGCTTTTTCCGCGTCCAGCTCCGCCATGCACTCCCGCACGGCGGCTTCGGCCCGGCGGAACTCCCCGACCGACGTAATCATCGGGAACATGATCCGCAGGTTGCCGAATACGCTCGCCCGGAGCAACGCCCGCAACTGCGTACGGAACACGTCGTGCATGGAGAGCGAAACGCGGATGGCGCGCCATCCGAGAAACGGATTTTCCTCATGTCCGAAATCCATGTACGGCAATGCTTTATCCCCGCCTATATCGAGCGTTCGTATAACTAACGGCCGTTCGCCGCACAACTCCGCCGCATGCCGGTAGGCTTCGAACTGCGTCTGCTCGTCCGGAAACCCGCTGCGGCTCTGCATGTAGAGGAATTCGCTGCGGAACAGCCCGATTCCCTCGGCTCCCGCATCGAGGGCCGCGCGCACCTCCGCGACGCTGCCGGCATTCCCCAGCACGGCGATACGCCGTCCGCCGCGCGTCACGGCGGGCGTATGCGCACCTTTCAGGCAATGTGCGCCGTGCCGTTCCCGCGATGCGATCAGGGCGCGGTATCGCCGTTCGGTTGCGGTATCGGGAGCGACGATTATTTCGCCGGTTTCTCCGTTGATTATCAGCTTGTCGCCTGTTTTTATTTCAAGCATGCATTCAGATGCTCCGACGATTGCCGCAATCCCTTTGACGCGGGCGATGATGCAGACATGGCTCGTGACGCTTCCGCGGACCGTCACCACGCCCGCGATGCGGCTGAAATCCATCAGCGCCGTATCCGACGGCGCCAGTTCCTCGGCCACGACGATCGTTCCGGGAGCAAGTCCGGCGAACGGATTTTCGGCCGTTTCGCCCGTGAGAATACGGCGTATGCGGCCGCATACGTCCCGCACGTCGTCGGTGCGGCCTCCGAGGTATTCGTCGTCGAGAGCGGCGAGCATGCCGCACACCTCTTCGCAGGCTTCGTCCAAAGCCCGTTCGGCCGAAAAGCCGTGTTCCGAAATCCGCTCTTCGACCTGTTCCGCCAGCATCGGATCGTCGGCCATCTCCAAGTGCGCCGCGAAGATGTCGTTTTCCGCCGCCAATACGCCCAGCTCCGCTTTCGCCTGCGCCAGCGCGGCATGGAAGCGGGCCGTTTCGGCCGCCGGATCTCCGGTCGCGGCGAACGGTGCGGCCGAAACGCAGCGTTCGAGGACGAACGCCGTTCCTGCGGCAATTCCCGCCGCCGGGATTCCGGTCCGAAGCACGCGCATCACTCGCTCATGTTTGCGATGAACGCCGCGACGGCCTTCACGGCGGCGGCTTCGTCGCCGCCCTCGGCGCATATTTCGATCTCCGTGCCGCACTTCAGCCCCAGCGACAGCAGGGCGAGCATGCTCGCGGCATTGATCTCCTTAGCGGCGGTGCGGAAAGTGATCCTGACGGGCGCAAGGCCCTTGACAAGTTTTGCCAGCTCCCCGGCCGGCCGCGCGTGCATGCCGTTGGGAGCCGTAATCGTTACTTTTTGCGATGTCATATAAGTCGTTGTTGGTTCGGTCGGTTTTCGGTTCTTCGTCCGGGGCTATTTCAGCGCGTCGTAGATCACCTGCGGGTCGGTCGCTGTCATAAGCCGCTGCAGCAGCTCCTCGTCCTCGAACGATGCGCTCAGCCGGGCGAGGATCTCCAGATGCTCGTCCCCCACGCCTGCGATTCCCACGATCAGGTGCGCTTTCTCGCCGTCGAAATCCACGCCGTCGGGGTATTGCAGGATCACGATGCCGGAGCGCAGTACGCGCTCTTTGGCGTCGGAGGTTCCGTGCGGAATCGCAAGCCCCATCCCCAGACAGGTCGTCGCCAACTCTTCGCGGCGCAGCATTGCATCGACATACTCCGGCCGGGCATATCCGCCCGCGATGAGCAGTTCGCCCGCCCGCCGGATCGCCTCCTCCTTCGGCTCCGCAGGCAGTCCGACCCGGATATTTCCGGGTTGCAGGATGGCGCCGTCCGGAGCGGCGTCCTTGGGGACGGATGCGGTTTCTTCGGGTTTCGGGTCCGAATCGGCCGCGGCGTCCCGCAGACCGGATTGGTCGCAAGAGAGTGCGGATTGTGCGGACCGGGAACCGGATACACCGCAAGAGGGCGTCGCTCCGGCAGATCGTGCGTCGCAGGTGTCGGAAGGCAATACGGTTTCCGCAAGCCGGGCGTCGGATATGTCGGGGGCCGATTCGCCGCCGGAAACAGTTCCAGAATCTGCCGCCGTTGGTTCCGCCCTTTCCAGCCGGGCGAACAGGGCGTCCAGACCGGGATCGGAGAGGAAGTTGTCGATCACGATCAGCTCGGCGCCTTTTGCGGCCGCGGCGATCCGCTCCGCCAGTACGGACTGGCATACGACCACGTCGGCATCGGACGGAATACGGTCCGCCGCACTGTTGCCCACCGCAACGCCGATTCCCGCGTCCCTGAGGCGTCTGCGGAAACGGGTCGCGCCGAGGGCGCTCGATCCCATGCCCGCGTCGCAGGCGAAGATCACTTTGCGGACGGGCCGTCCGGCTGCATGCGGCGATATGCCCGCTGCGCTCTGCGGGAGCTTCCCGACGGCTGGATCGCCTTCCGTTTCGGTCTTGGACGCACGCCGGATAAAGGGTGCGGCGACGAGCAGCGACACGGCTGCGGAGATCGCCACGCCCAGCAGGACGATGAGCGTCTTGTCTTTGGGAGCCATCGCCAGCACCGAGAGGATGCTTCCGGGCGACGCCGGAGCCACCAGCCCCGCATCGGAGAGCGAGAAAAACAGCAGTCCCGCGGCGCTGCCCGCGATTGCGGCAACGATCAGCACCGGACGGGCGAGTATGTAGGGAAAATAGATTTCGTGGATGCCGCCGAAAAACTGGATAATCACGGCTCCCGGAGCCGACTGGCGCGCATTTCCCCGGCCGAAAAGCCAGTATGCGAGCAGTACGCCCAATCCGGGACCGGGGTTGGTTTCGAGCAGGAACATGATCGACTGCCCCGTTTCGCGGGCCTGTTCGATGCCGATCGGCGAGAAGATTCCGTGATTGACGGCGTTGTTGAGAAACAGCACCTTGGCCGGCTCCACGAAAAGCGACACAAGAGGCAGCAGTCCGTGGCGTATGACCAGCTCGGCACCGCTGCTTATGAGCATCGTCAGGCCGGTGACCACGCTGCCGACGACATAGTAGCCCAGAACGGCCAGCAGCATGCCGAGAATGCCGATCGAGAAGTTGCTGACGAGCATTTCGAAGCCTGCCTTCACGCGCCCCTCGACCATGCGGTCGAACCGGCGGATCGCATATCCCGCCAGCGGACCCATGATCATCGCACCGATGAACATCGGAATATCGCTGCCGACGATCACGCCGACGGCGGCAATGGCGCCGATCACCCCGCCCCGCTCCCCGGCGACGTTGCGCCCTGCGGTGTAGGCGATCAGCAGCGGCAGGAGGTAGGTCAGCATCGGCCCGACCAGCTGTGCGAGCTGTCCGTTGGGCCACCATCCCTCCGGGATGAAAAGCGCGGTGATGAATCCCCACGCGATGAACGCGCCGATATTGGGCATGACCATGCCGCTCAGGGTCCTGCCGAATTGCTGGATTTGTTGTCGCATAACTTCGTTTCTTGCTTATATATACAAGCGAAACGGGACTATCACCTATTCGAAACCGAAAAAAACGGTGCGCTTTTCATAAAAAAACCGTCCTCCACAGGAGGACGGTCGTATAAAACGGAACGGACAGCCGGCTATTTGCCGTAATTGGCGTCGATATAATCGGAGAGCGTAAAGGCATTTGGCAGTTCGGGGGCTTCCAGCGGCGTGACGTAAGTGTCGATCACCAGCGGTTCACGCTTCAGGACGAGCTTTTCGAGGAACGCGTCGATCTCGTAACGGTTGTCGTACATCGGGCGGGTCGCCATGACGTGATTGGTGTTGGCGACCGAGTAAAACCAATGCGGGATGCGCCGTTCGGTAAGCATATCGGCGATATGCTTCGAGCCGAAAAACCCGTTGCCGTCGTACAGCACAGCGTCGTAGGGGACGTTGCGGTCGGCATCGCCGTGGAAGAGCATCATCGGCGCGGGAGTCTTGGCCCAGCGTAGCTCTTCCTGCGTGTCGAAAATAGCTCCTGCATAGGATATTACACCCGCATAGTTAAAGTCCTGCGGGAGCTTCTGCTGCGCCAGCGGATGCTCGTTGCAGATGCCGTATTCGCCCATCAGTACCGTAATGGCCCCGGCGCTCGAACCGCTTGCCACGATCCGGGTTTTGTCCACGCCCCACGCGTCCGCATGGTCGCAGACGTAGGCCGTAGCGTCGTAGAGGTCGCCGGTCGCCATCGCAAGGGTCGTGATCCACGCTTCGGGGAAGGTCTCCTCGCTGAGCGTTCCGGCCTGCATGGCCTTCTTCATGCCGAGCCGGTAATCGATCGACACGACCACATACCCTTTCCGGGCGTAATATTCGAAATACGAAAGGAAGCTCGCATTGTCGCGCCGGCCGCCCACGAAACCGCCGCCGAAGACGAACATCAGGCAGGGTTTGGTCCTGCTGTCGGGCGTGAACGCCACGTAGCGGTCCAGCCGCAGCGTGTCGGTCTGCTTGACGGCATAGACGAAGGTCTGCTTTTCGACCGTCTGCGCATAACCCGCCGCAACGGCGAAGAGCGCGAATAATACAAGAATCCGTTTCATATCGTCTGCATAAAATTACATCATCTCCTCGTAGGCGAACTGCACGGCGCGGTTCAGAATCGCTACGAACGGCTGCGTGCGGCGGAACTCCGCCAAAGTCTTCTCCAGCAGGTCGTCCGCGAGCAGGAATTCCTCGGTGATCCGCTTGGCGATGTAGAAATCCTTGAGCTTCAGCATGTCGGCGTACTCGCTGTCGGCGGGAAATCCCGTGGGCACCCGCTTGAGCTTGTTCTCCTCGACAAGGTCGAACCCTTTGGCTTTCCGGATCGCCGCTGCAATTTCCGCGCCGTTGTCCGTAATTTCGTCCCGCACGCTGCGCAGCACGACCGGTTCGGGGCAGTAAAGCCCCGCCGAAAGCGCGTTGCTCCAAATCAGGCTGTCGCAGCACGGTTCGATATGAAAATAGTAACCGGCGAATCCCGACTTCTTGCCTTTCGGAGCGACGTACGCACCTATATATGTCTTATAGGGCGACTTGTCGGGGCTGAACCGCGTGTCGCGGGCGATGCGGTAGGTGCAGTCC
>ERZ824473.4681-NODE-4681-length-11912-cov-3.807793_pt1 | contig 11912 bp, 10 predicted proteins | sample MGYA00519874_ERZ824473 | MGnify/ENA primary metagenome ERZ824473 (study PRJEB31778, sample SAMEA3449151) | human gut metagenome | biome: human gut; feature: human-associated habitat; material: faeces | place: United Kingdom | collected 2010/2012 ... | reverse complement strand
AAATCGACTGACCTTTCTTTTTTACCCAACAATATCTTTAATTAAGGGAGACGGGGCTTTCATGCCCGGATGTGCAGCTGCTGCCGCAGTTGGCGGATCTGTTCCATGTGACACTGGATGATCTGTTTGGCCGGGAGGCCCCACAGCCCCAGCGGACGGCGGAGCAGGAGGAGGCGGAGCGCACCCTGCCGTGGCCGGACGACGATACCCTGTATGCGGTGATGTACCACGGGCATCAGCTGCTGACGGAAGACCCGGCGGTGCTGAAGGACCATCGGGAGGAGCTGCGGTTCGTGTACGACGGTCCGGCGGTGAATGTCAGCAGCTGGTTCGACGTGGTGTGTGAGAGCGGCCCGGTGGAGGGCAGCGTCACCGCCGGAGGAGACGTGAAGTGCGGCGAGGTAGGCGGCAGTGTCACGGCTGACGGAGATGTGGCGTGTGACGCCGTAGGCAGCGGCGTGCAGGCCGGCGGTGATGTGCATTGCGCCGGTGTGGAGGGCAATGTCAACGCAGGCGGCGATGTGGCCTGCGGCGAGGTGACGGGTGACGTCCGGAGCGGCGGCGATGTGGCCTGCGGGAGTGTAGGCGGCAGCGTCCGGGCCGGGGGAGACGTGGTGTGCCGCAAGGGCGGCGACGGCTTCGTATTCACTACCGGTGAAAGGAACGTGGAGGTTTCCGACGTGGCGGAGACGGTGGAGGATATCCGCCAGACGGCCAAGGGGCTGAAGGACAGCCTGCGGGAGATGTTCCGCAGGAAGCCTTCCGAGGAGGAGTAAGCTGTAACAGTTTTGTATCAAATTGTAACGAATTTGTATATATTAGATGAAAAATGAAAGAAAAACGGAAGGAATATAGACGTTTTTGCGAAAAACTATTGACGGGCGCAGACGGGTATGGTAAGATCTTTTACAGAGGAGCACCGTAAAAAAGAGCTTTGAAGTGAAGGAGGATCATATTATGAAACGTTTCCTGACGCTGGTGCTGATGCTGTGCCTGTGCGTGGGACTGTGCGCCGGCTGCGCCCAGAATCAGCAGCCCGCTCCTCAGAAGCCGGAAAACGGTACGCTGACGGCTGAGGAGTTGGAGGAGTTTCAGGCGATGTTCACGCCGGGCAGCTGGTACAGTCAGGCCACCACCAGCAGCTACACCTCCCCGAAGGATATCGACCTGCACCACCTGTTTTACGACGGCATCGGGTTCTACGGGCTTCCCTATGGCCACACCTATCTCACCGACCGGGAGGGGGCGTATCTGACGTCGCTGGATCCGGAGTCGGTCATGCAGTACTTTCGGGCGCCCCGGCAGGTGATGGACGCCGTGCTGAGGGAGTATTTCGGCGTGTCTCTGGCGGAAACCAATCAGGTGGGACTGTCCAAATTCATCTACTGGGCGGAGACAGATAGCTATTACGTCGCCCACACGGATACCCGTATGACCTCCGTGACCCTCACCGGCGGCGAGCGGGCGGAGGACGGCACGGTGACGCTGCGGTATGACGGCGGCGTGATCGTCCTGATCCACCACGACGGCCACGACACCGCAGAGTATACAGTTCACTCCCACCAGTGCGGATGACGGAACGATATGAAACCACACATCCCCCGGAGTACTGCTCCGGGGGATGCTCTTTTCCCGGAAACAAATGGTTGTAACCGGTGGAAGGGTGTGATATAATGAGACGGGAAAATCGGCGGGGAGCCGCCTATCTGAAAAGCAGGAGGAACGAACATGAACGAGGTATGGGATCTGAGTATCCTTTACAAGGATTTTGACGACCCGGCGTTTGTCGGGGATATGAAGGCACTGGACGAGGCCATTGCGGCGGTGAACACGCTGGCCGGTGAGGCGGCGGGCATGGAGCACAGCCAGCTGGTGCATCGCTTCCTGCAGGTGCAGGAGCGGGTGGAGGAGCTGGCCAACAAGCTCTTCATCTTCTGCAGCCTTCGGTGCAGCGCCAACACCGCCGATACCAAGGCCAACAGTCTGGGCGACCAGCTCAGCGCCAAGCTCAGCGGCTGCGCCGCCGCCAACGCATCCCTGCGCCGGACGGTGGCGGAGCTGGAGGATCTGGATGCCATCATGGACGCCGACCCGGCGCTGGAGCCCTATCGCTTCCTGCTGGAGTCCATCCGCCGGGACAGCAAGTACCTGCTCACCGACCGGGAGGAGGAGCTGTTCGCCCGGATGAACATCTCCGGTGCTTCGGCGTGGGAGAGCCTGCGGGATAATCTCACCAGCAGCGTGAAGGTGGAGTACAACGGCGGCATCACCAACCTGTCCGCCATCCGCAATTTGGCCTACGATCCCGATCCCGCCGTCCGAAAGAGCGCCTATGAGGCGGAGCTGGCGTGCTATGACAAGATCAAGGACTCCGTGGCCTATGCCCTCAACAGCATCAAGCTGCAGGTCATCAACGAGTGCCAGGTCCGGGGCTATGCCTCCCCGCTGGATAAGGCCCTGTATCAGAGCCGCATGAAGCGGGAGACGCTGGATGCCCTGCTGGGGGCCATGGATGAGTATCTGCCCAAGTTCTGGCAGTATCTGCGGGCCAAGGGCAAGGCGCTGGGCCACGAGAACGGCCTGCCTTGGTACGAGCTGTTCGCCCCCATGGGCAAGAGCGACAAGAAGTACACCACACAGGATGCCAAGGACTATCTGCTGAACATCTTCGGCGGTTTCGACAGCCAGCTTCACGACATGGTGGAGCGTGCCTTCGACGAGGCGTGGATCGACTTCTATCCCCGCAACGGCAAGGTAGGCGGTGCCTTTGACTGCGGTGTCCCCAGCGCCAGGCAGAGCCGGGTGCTCACCAACTTCGACGGCGCCTTCGGTGATATTGTGACGCTGGCCCATGAGCTGGGCCATGCCTTCCACGATCAGCAGGTGTTCTCCCACCCGCTGGTGTGCCAGGAGTACACCATGCCCGTGGCAGAGACGGCCTCCACCTTCAACGAGGTGCTCACCGTCAGCGCCGCCATCGATGCCGCCGAGAGCAACGACGAGAAGCTGGCTCTGATCGAGAGCCAGCTGTCCGACGCCTGCCAGATCATCTGCGACATCTACTCCCGGTATCTGTTCGAGTCCGCCGTGTTTGCCGCCCGGCCGGAGGAGTTCCTGGATCCCGACCGCCTGTGCCAGATGATGCTGGAGGCCCAGAAGAAGGCCTACGGCGACGGGCTGGATCAGACCTGCCTGCACCCGTATATGTGGCTGTGCAAGGGCCACTATTACAGCGGCAGCCTGAGCTTCTACAACTTCCCCTATGCCTTCGGCGGCCTGTTTGCCCGTGGCCTGTATGCCAAGTATCAGCAGGAGGGCAAGGACTTCGTGCCGCTGTATAAGAAGATGCTCCACGCCACCTCCGTCACCTGCGTGGAGGATACCGCCAAGATCGCAGGCATCGACCTGACGGATAAGGCCTTCTGGCGGCAGGGACTCCAGTCTCTGGCTGATGAGATCGATCTGTTCTGCCAGCTGGTGAAGTAAACCGTATTCCCCGAGCATATCCCCCCTGTCCGCCGCAAGGCGGTCAGGGGGGGTTGTCTTTTGGAAGGAGATGGCACCACCATCGCCGCTTTGATGGGCTTTTCCCGGTTCGTCAGCGGATTTTGCTTGAAACAGGGGGGATAGCCTGCTATAATAAATTAGTTATTATATGCAAACATGAAAGAGGTGAGCGACTCGTGTACCTTCGGGCTTTGGAAATCCAGGGCTTCAAGAGCTTCCCTGATAAGACGGTGCTGAACTTCGGTGAGGACATCACGGCCATCGTGGGGCCAAACGGCTCCGGCAAGTCCAATATCTCCGACGCCATCCGCTGGGTCATGGGCGAGCAGAACAGCCGCCAGCTGCGGGGAGCCAAGATGGAGGACGTGATCTTCGGCGGCACGGAGAAGCGCAGCCAGATGGGCTTTGCACAGGTGACGCTGGTCATCGACAACACGGAGCACATCTTCCCCGGCCGGGACGAGGCGGAGATGGCCGTCACTCGCCGCTACTACCGCAGCGGGGAGTCGGAATATTACATCAACCGCCAGTCCGTGCGTCTCAAGGATGTCAACGAGCTGTTTATGGACACCGGCATGGGCAGGGAGGGCTACTCCATCATCGGACAGGGCAAGATCGATGAGATCCTGTCCGTTAAAAGCGGCGAGCGCCGTGAGGTGTTCGAGGAGGCGGCGGGCATCAGCAAGTACCGCCACCGCAAGGAGGAGTCGGAGCGCAAGCTCCAGCGGACGGAGGAGAATCTGGTCCGCATCAACGACAAGATCGCTGAGCTGGAGCTGCAGGTGGAGCCCCTGCGGAAGCAGGCGGAGACAGCGAAGAAGTATCTGGTGCTGCGGGACGAGCTGCGGGTGCTGGAGATCAGCGTGTGGCTGGAAAATCTTCAGGCCCTGAAGGTCAAGGCCCGGAAGCTGGAGGCGGATCACCAGTCCGCCTGTCAGGATAAGCAGCGGGCGCAGGCGGCGCTGGATGAGGTGTATGCCGCCGCAGAGACCTGCGTGGAGCAGGTGCAGCAGAACGATATGCAGGCCGAGGCCCTCCGGGGCCGGATGTCCGGACTGGAGACGGCTGCCGGGGAGGAGGACGCCGCCATCGCCGTGCTGCAGACGGGAGTGGATCATAATCAGGAGTCCATGACCCGGCTGGAGCGGGAGATGGCCGACAACAGCAGCCGCACGGAGGATCTGCAGGGGCAGATGGATGCCCTCACCCGGCGCACGGAGGAGATCGACCGCCGGACGCAGGAGCTGACCGGCGAGCTGGAGGGCTGGATGCAGCAGCTGCAGTCCATGACTCAGCGTGCCGGCAGCGCCGTCCGTGAGGCGGAGGCCCTGCGGGCCAGAGAGGCGCTGGCCACGGCGGCTGCCGCCGATGGAAGGGCGCAGCTGTCAGGACTGGAGGCCCAGTCTCAGGCGGTCCGCACCCGACTGGAGGAGGTGGGCCGTGAGCTGGAGCAGCTGCAGGAGCGCCGCCAAACCGAGGAGAGCGCAGCAGCGGAGAACCGTAAGGCGCTGGAGGAGGCCCGTGAGGAGGCCGCAGCGGCGGAGAACGTCATTCAGGGCCACGGCCTGAAAATGGGCGGGCGACAGCGCCGGGCGCAGGAAAGCGCCCAGCAGCGGGAGCAGCTGAGCCGTCAGGCGGCGGCCATGGAGGATCGCATCCGCCTGCTGACGGAGATGGAGAAGGAGTACGAGGGCTTTTCCCGTGCGGTGAAGCTGGTGATGCAGGCGGCGGACAAGGGCGGCCTGCGGGGCGTACATGGCCCGGTGGCCAGCCTCATGACCACGCAGGAGCAATACACCGTGGCCATCGAGATCGCCTTGGGCGGCGCCCTGCAAAATATCGTGGTGGATACGCAGAACGATGCAAAGTCCGCCATCGGCTACCTGAAGCAGCGGGACGGCGGACGAGCCACCTTCCTGCCTCTGGACGCTGTCCGGGGGGAGAAGCTGCGGGAGAGCCGCATCGAGGAGGAGTACGGCTTCGTGGGCGTTGCCTCGGAGCTGGTGCAGTATGAAAAGCGCTACGACGGCGTGTTCCAGAACCTGCTGGGGCGCACGGTGGTGGTGGAGGATCTGGACTGCGGCGTCACCATGGCCCGGCGGTACCAGAACCGCTTCCGTATCGTGACGCTGGACGGGCAGGTCATCAACCGGGGCGGCTCCATGACCGGCGGCAGCGTCAGCCGCAGCGCCGGTGTACTGTCCCGTGCCAACGAGCTGCAGCGGCTGGCAGGTCAGCTGGAGCAGCTGCGTGGGCAGCTGGCGGATGCCGACCGCCGGGCGCAGGAGACGGGTCGTGAGCTGCAAAAGGCCCAGTATGAGCTGGATGTGGCCAAGGAGCAGCAGCGGGCGGCAGCCCAACAGGTGCTGACACTGGAGGGCCGGCAGGAACACCATGAGATCCTGCTGGAGAATCTGCGCCTGTCTCAGGACGGCCTGCAGCAGGAGCGGGAGACTTTGACCCGGCGCCTACAGGAGCAGGAGACGCAGATGCAGGCGGTGCGTCAGGAGATCGCCGCCCACGAGGGCGAGGCGGAGCGCCTGTCCCGTCAGGCGGAGGAGAGCCGGGCCGGGCAGAGCGACCTACAGACCCGGACAGATGAGATCTCCGGCCAGATCACCGAGCATAAGACGGCGCTGGCGGCGCTGGCGGCGGAGCGGGGGACCTCGCTCCACAGCCGCCGGGAGCTGGAGCGTTTGCAGGTCCAGATGCATACCGACCGGGCCGGGCGGGAGGCGCTGCTGGAGCGGTTCCGTCGGTCCAATGAGGAAGCCGGCCAGGAGATGGATATCCATCGGCAGAAGGCGGAAGAGCTGCGGGCCGGATGCCGCCAGCTGAAGGAGCAGCTGGCATCGCTGGCGGCGGAGAAGCTGGAGCTGGAGCGCCGCCGCACCCAGCAGAATCAGGAGATGCAGCGCTGCAACGAGGAGGTCCTCCACACGGAGCGTGAGGTGGCCCGGCTGGAGCAGCAGAAAAACGCCGCCGCCATGGAGGAGAAGAACATTCTGGATAAGCTGTGGGAGCGGTATGAGCTGAGCCACTCCGAAGCCCAGAGCCAACGCATGGAGCTGGAGAGTATCCCCAAGGCCACCCGCCGCATCGGGGAGCTGAACCGGGAGATCAAGAGCCTCGGCACTCCCAACATCGGGGCCATCGAGGAGTTCGACCGGGTGAATACCCGCTATACCTACCTCTCCGAGCAGCGGACGGACGTGGAGAAGGCCAAGGAGGAGCTGACAGGGGTCATCGACGAGATCACCCGCCAGATGACGGAGATCTTCGCCCAGCAGTTCCGGCTGCTCAACGAGAGCTTTCAGGAGACGTTTCTGGAGCTGTTCGGCGGCGGCAAGGCCCGGCTGGAGCTGGAGGACGAGAACGACATTCTGGGCTGCGGCATCGAGATCAAGGTCCAGCCCCCCGGCAAGCAGCTGAAAACCATCACGCTGCTGTCCGGCGGTGAAAAGGCCTTCGTGGCCATTGCCCTGTACTTTGCCATCATGAAGGTACATCCCACGCCCTTCTGTGTCATGGACGAAATCGAGGCGGCACTGGACGAGGCCAACGTGGTGCGCTACGCCCGGTATATGCGCCGCATCGCCGGTAAGACCCAGTTCATCGTCATCACCCACCGCCGTGGCACTATGGAGGAGGCCGACGTGCTGTACGGCGTCACCATGCAGGAGCGTGGCGTCAGCCGCATCCTTACCATCAACCTCAATGATATGGCCAAGGAGCTGAAGATCAAATAACCGGGCGGCAGCCCGATGCAAGGAGGAAGCAGCCATGGGACTGTTTGCAAAATTCAAGGAGGCGTGGCTCAAGCCCATGTCCTTCGACTCCCTCAACGAGGGATTCTACGACGATCTGGAGGAGGCTCTGATCCTGGCGGACGTGGGCATGGATACGGCGGTGGACGCCGTGGCCCAGCTGAAAAAGCGGGCCTATGCCAAGCTGCTGACCCACGAGGAGGACGTGAAAAACGCCCTGCGGGACATTCTGACGGAAAAGCTGTCGGTGGGCGATCCCGCGCTGGACCTCTCTACCCGGCCCAGCGTGGCCCTCATCATCGGAGTCAACGGCGTGGGTAAGACCACGTCCATCGGCAAGCTGGCCCACCGGCTGAAGAATGAGGGCAAGAAGGTGCTGCTGTGCGCCGGAGATACCTTCCGTGCCGCCGCCGCCGATCAGCTGGAGATCTGGGCGGAGCGGGCCGGTGTGGACATCGTGCGCCAGAACGAAGGAGCCGACCCCGGTGCCGTGCTGTTTGACTCGCTGGCGGCGGCCAAGGCCCGGAATACGGACGTGGTGCTGTGCGACACGGCAGGCCGCCTGCACAACAAGGATAACCTGATGAAGGAGCTGGCGAAGCTCCGCAAGATCATCGACCGGGAGGCCCCCAACGCCGCCAAGGAGACGCTGCTGGTGCTGGACGCCACCACCGGCCAGAATGGCCTCATTCAGGCCCGGCAGTTCAAAGACGGCGGGTCTGACGGGCATCATCCTCACCAAGCTGGACGGCACCGCCAAGGGTGGCATCGTCATTGCCATCGCACAGGAGCTGCAGGTGCCGGTGAAGTTCGTGGGCCTTGGCGAGGGCATCGATGACCTGCGCCCCTTTGACGCAAGGGAATTCGTCAACGATCTTATCTGAGGAGGAAGGCATATGACCCGTGCAGATGGACGAAAATATAATGAGCTGCGCCCGGTGGAGATCACCACGGGCTTCATCAAATTCGCTGAGGGCAGTGTGCTGATCCGCTGCGGCGACACGGTGGTGCTCTGTAACGCCAGCGTGGAGGAGCGGGTGCCGCCCCATGTGGCCCCCGGCTGCGGCTGGGTGACGGCGGAGTACTCCATGCTGCCCCGTGCCAATCGCCAGCGCTCCCGCCGGGACATCGACAAGCTGAAGCTCTCCGGCCGCAGCGCCGAGATCCAGCGCCTTATCGGCCGCAGCCTCCGTGCGGCGGTAGACCGCCGCCTGCTGGGCGAGCGCACCATCACCGTGGACTGCGACGTGCTGCAGGGCGACGGCGGCACCCGTACCGCCTCCGTTACCGGCGGCTTCATCGCTCTGGCACTGGCCTGCCGCAAGCTGGTGGAGGAGGGGGTGCTGCCCCGGACGCCGGTGAAGCACTTCGTGGCGGGCATCTCCGCCGGCATCATCGACGATGCACCCATGCTGGACCTGCCGTACAGTGAGGACAGTCGGGCCATGGTGGACCTGAACTGCGTCATGAATGAGCTGGGGGAGATCATCGAGCTTCAGGGTACCGGTGAAGGCCGGGCTTTTACGGCCGCAGAGCAGCAGGAGCTGGTGGAGCTGTGCGCCAAGGGCTGCCGGGAGCTGATCCGGAAGGAAAAGGATATTCTGGGGGAGGTACTGTGATGAAATTCGTATTGGCTTCTCATAATCAGGGCAAGCTGGCGGAGATGCAGCGCATTTTGGGCCAGCTGGGGGTGGAGGTAGTACTCCAGTCCGAATTGGGGCTGGCGCTGGAGCCGGAGGAAACCGGCACCACCTTCACGGAAAACGCCCGCATCAAGGCCGAGGCCGTCATGCAGGCCAGCGGACTGCCCGCCATTGCCGACGACTCCGGCCTGTGCGTGGACGCCCTCAACGGCGCCCCCGGTGTGTACTCCGCCCGCTATGGCGGCTTGGATGACGATGTGGCCCGCTATCGGCTGCTGCTGGAGAATCTCCGGGGAGCCGGGACCCGTGCCGCCCACTTCCATACGTCGGTGGTGTGCTGCTTCCCCAACGGGGACGTGCTGGAGGCCGAGGGCGACTGCCACGGCACCATCGCCTATGCCCCGCAGGGGGAGAACGGCTTCGGCTACGACCCGGTGTTCTTCGTGCCGGAGCTGAGAAAGACCTTCGCCCAGCTGACGCCGGAGGAGAAGAACGCCATCAGCCACCGGGGCGTGGCCCTGCGGGCCTTTGGGGAAAAACTGAAAGAATATATGGAGAATCACTGATATGGAACTGACAAGCAAGCAGCGAGCCCAGCTGCGGGGGATGGCGTCCACGCTGGATACCATCGTCCATGTGGGCAAAGACGGCATCGGGGAGAACCTCATCAAGCAGGTCAATGATGCCCTGGAGGCACGGGAACTCATTAAGGGCCGGGTGCTGGAGAACTCCATGCTCACCGCCCGTGAGGCAGCGGAGGAGTTGAAGGTAGCCGCCCGGTGCGAGGTGGTGCAGGTCATCGGCAGCAAATTCGTCCTCTATCGGATGCAGCATGACAAGGTCAAGCGGAAGATCGAGCTGGTCAAGGACCGGAAGAAGAGCGTGTGATATGAAGATCGGTATTTACGGCGGGACCTTTGACCCCATTCACCGGGGCCATATCACGGCGGCACAGGCAGCGGCGCAGCAGTTGGGGCTGGACCTTCTGCTGCTGATCCCCGCCAGCATCCCGCCTCATAAGGCACTGCCGGAGGGCGGCGCCGATGCCGCCCAGCGTCTGGAGATGGCCACGCTGGCCACGGCGGAGCTGTCCTGCCCTGCACAGGTGCTGGACGTGGAGGTGAAGCGGCGGGGGAAGAGCTACACGGCGGATACCCTCCGCACCCTGCGCCGGCAGTACCCGGAGGATGAGCTGTGGCTGCTGATGGGAACGGATATGTTCCTGTCCTTGCAGGACTGGCGTGAGCCGCAGGAGATCCTGCGCCTTGCCCGTGTGGCGGCCTTCAGCCGCACCGGGGACCCGGAGCAGCAGCGCTTTGCCCGGCAGAGGGCATATCTGGAGGAGACCTTCGGGGCGCAGGTGACGGTGGTGGAGAACCCCCATGTGGTGGATATCTCCTCCACCCGTCTGCGGCAGCTGCTGCCGGAGGGCAGGGAGTATCTGCCGGAGGCGGTGTACGGCTACATCCTGCGCCAGCGGCTCTACGGCACCCATGCGGAGCTGAAGCACCTGACGCCGGAGGAGCTGCGGCCCATCGCCCTGAGCTTCTTAAAGCCCAAGCGGATGCCCCATGTGCTGGGAACAGAGCAGGAGGCCATCCGGCTGGCCCGGCGCTACGGGGCCGACGAGACGGATGCCCGCATCGCCGCCCTCCTCCACGACTGCACCAAGAAGCTGGATATGGAGCAGCAGCTGGCCCTGTGCCGCAGGTACGATATTCGGCTGGACGAGCTGGAGCAGCACGCCCTGAAGCTGCTGCACGCCAAGACCGGCGCCGCTGTGGCCCGTGACATCTTCGGCGTGAAGGACGCCGTTTACAAGGCCATCCGCTGGCACACCACCGGCAAGCCGGATATGACCCTGCTGGAAAAGGTCATCTATCTGGCGGACTACATCGAGCCCAATCGGGACTTTCCGGGGGTGGAGAGACTGCGCCGTGCGGTATACGACGATCTGGACAAGGGCCTCCTGATGGGCCTGTCCGACACCATCGACGAGATGGAGCGCATGGGCAATCCCGTGCATCATGATACGCTGGAAGCGAGAGATTTTCTGTTAAGAGGTGAAGCAAAATGAAGAATGCCAAGGAACTGGCGCTGTTGGCAGCCCGTGCGCTGTCGGATAAAAAGGGAAAGGAAATTCAGGTGCTGGAGATCGGGGAGCTGACCACGCTGGCGGACTACTTTGTTATTGCCACCGGCTCCTCCAACACCCAGATCAACGCACTGGTGGACAACGTGGAGAAGGTCCTGCTGGAGGAGGCGGAGGAGAATCCCCTGCACCGGGAGGGCTACCGTGGCGGCACGTGGGTGCTGCTGGACTACGGTTGCATCGCTGTCCACGTCTTTAACGCCGAGGCCCGTGAGTTCTACGGGCTGGAGCGCCTGTGGCGTGACGGTACGCCGGTGGATCTGACGGGCGTGGTGGACGCCAAGGAATAAAACAATTCCCGGCTAAACGCTTGACAAATCCATCGAAGGATATTATCATAAAAGGGTATTGTCAAAAGCAATGAAGGGAAAAAGGCAAGGCAGACCTGCCCCCAAGAGAGCCGACGTATGGTGTGAGTCGGCGGAGGTGCCTTGCTGTACTGGCCCCGGAGCCTCCTGCCTGAACAGGGCGGGACGTATGGCCTGCGTTAAAGCCGCCTGAGCGTGAGGGGGGAGAACCTCATCACGGAAGCAGGGTGGTACAGCGAGTTGCTTCGCCCCTGACCGCAGCAGCGGTCGGGGGCTTTTGTTTTGTCAGGAAAAGACTGTAACATAAAAGGAGAAAACGACATGAAGTACGATTTTGCTGCCATCGAGAAAAAGTGGCAGAAGCGGTGGGAGGAGACCAAGCCCTACGCCGCCGTCACCGGGGACAAGCGCCCCAAGTTCTACGGCCTCATCGAGTTCCCCTACCCCTCCGGTCAGGGACTGCACGTGGGCCATCCCCGGCCCTTCACGGCCATGGACATCGTCACCCGCAAAAAGCGGATGGAGGGCTACAACG
>ERZ824473.4678-NODE-4678-length-11922-cov-3.070700_pt1 | contig 11922 bp, 8 predicted proteins | sample MGYA00519874_ERZ824473 | MGnify/ENA primary metagenome ERZ824473 (study PRJEB31778, sample SAMEA3449151) | human gut metagenome | biome: human gut; feature: human-associated habitat; material: faeces | place: United Kingdom | collected 2010/2012 ... | reverse complement strand
TTCTGTTGTATCCGCAGATACAGCGTCAGAGTCGGAACTCTGAGCTGCATTTACAGAAATTACTCCTGCGGTTACAACCATCATCACAGCAAGAACAAGTGCGCACAGCTTCTTTATTCTTGTCATAGGTATATCTCCAATCTTTCTTTTACTTAATGTTTGGATTATTCAAGGTTTACAACGATTTTCTGAATGATTGTTGCATCCTTAACACTGATTGCACCGTCACCGTCAAGGTCGCAAATTTTGAGGTCAAGTGTTTCGAGAGCCGGAACATCCGGAAGTCCTACAATTGACTTCTGAAGATATGTTGTGTCCACAACAGTTACATCTCCGTCACCGTCAACATCGCCACGGAGTCTTTCGGGAGCTGTTGTAGGCTGAACTGTTGTTGGCTGAGGAGTTGTAGGTTTAACAGTTGTTGGCTGTGGAGTTGTAGGCTTAACAGTTGTTGGCTGAACTGTTGTTGGCTGAGGAGCAGTTGTAGGAACAACAACTGTTGTAGGCTCAGTAACATCGTCTGCAGCTGTGTAAGTATAAGTCTTGTTTATTGTGCTGTTGTCAGAACTCTGTACATAAACATTAACCTTGTATTCACCCTTCATTGTAGGAACGAATGTGTAAATGTTGTTGAGTGTGTAGTAAGGTGTGTTCTGAACACCGTTAGGATCAGTTACAACATACTTGTAGAAAAGAAGGTTAGTACCTGTCTTACCGCCGCCTGCCTTAACTGTTACAGTAGCAGTTGAGTTAACCTTGATAAGGTTAAGGTTTGCAGGAGTAACGCTCTTGATGATTGGCTTAACAAGTGCTGAGTCGTCCTTAACTTCAAGAGTCATTGTACGGTTGTTTGTGTTACCGTCTGCGTCCTTAAAGTCAAATGTAATTGTGTATTCACCTGCAACTGTAGGAGTCCATGTTACTGACTTAGCAGAAGAGAAGTCGGAAAGTGTTGATGTTCCGCCCTGTGCGTTAGTAACAGAGAACTTGTAGCTTACTGCTGCGCCGCTCTTATTGGCAGCAGTTGCAGAAAGCTGTACATCTGTACCTGTGTAGATGTTTGATGCAGGATCAGCAGTAAATTCCTTAACCTGGAGAGGGCTTGTATCATAAACAGACCACTGATTAGTCTTGTTGTTGTAGATATAGCCGTCCTTTGCAGTAAGGTCTGATGTCTGTGACTGACCGCTGTTGCTGAAGATGCATTTTGCATATGACTTTGATGCGGTGTACTGATATACATTGCCACCAATGTTTGTCATCTTTACGCCCGGCCATGAACCGTTGCTGTCAGAATTGCTGTTCCACATATAAGCAACAGGTGTTGCCCAACCTGCCTCGTTGTTGAGGTAAACAGTTGTGCCTTCACCGCTGGGAGTTGTTGCTGTTGTAGCAGTTGTTGCTGTTGTTGCGCTTGTAGGTCTCTGAGCAGTTGCGTCCTGTGAAGGAGCACCTGCATAATCCGACCATGTACCCTTTGTAAGGTCATAGATTTTACCGTGACCCGGGTATGTAAGGTCTTTTGTCTGATCTGAGCCGTTGTTGAAGATTACCGATGTGTAATCCTTGTCAAGAGTGTAAGAATATACACCGTCCTCAACCTTTGTCATTGCTTTACCCGGCCAAGATGCGTTGTTGCCGAGGCCGTCAGTCCACATATAGCAGTTAACTTTTGACCAGCCGTTGTTTACTCTAACGTAAACAGTATCGCCTGTTGCAGCAGAAGCACTGACTACACCGACGAATACGGTTGAAACCGCCAGCATAAGGCAAAGCACAAGGCACATGATTTTGTGTTGTCTTTTTACCATTTTGATTTCCTCCAGAATTATTTTTTTGTTGCACGTGTGAAGCTACTCAACACTACTCCACAATTACTCTTTAATTCTACAATATTGAACCGCTAATAATTTTCCTTTAAAGAATAATAAAATTTCTTGCGTCACAAATTATTCACATTCAAATTGTGCATAATAGACAATGAAACAATAATTAGCAAAAAAACAGGATAATAAAAGCAAATAGTCAGATGTTTGGTTAGCAACATCTGACTTTATTTGCAGTTTCATGTCAAAAAATTTTCATTTGATTACTTCTTTTTGATTTTGTCCCAATAGGCTTTGAACGCCTGCTCGTTTTTATTTCTGCCGTATTCGTAATACTTCTTGTCCTTTAGGGCATCGGGCAGATATTGTTGCTCAACATAATGGTTTGGAAAATCGTGGGGATAAAGATAGAACTGTCCCTTGTTTGGATTGTCATCTCCGTCACAGTGCATGTTCTGCAATTGTCTGGGTACAGGGCCCGAGTTACCTGTTCTTATGTCAGCCAATGCTCTGTTTATACCCATATATGCCGAGTTGGATTTTGGGGCATTGCACACCATAACCACGGCATCGGCAAGCGGAATTCTCGCCTCGGGAAGTCCGACAGCCTGTGCTATATCAACGCATGACTTTACAATCGGCAAAAGCTGTGGATACGCTAGTCCCACATCCTCGCTCGCACACACCATAAGTCTGCGACACGCACTCGGCAGATCGCCTGCCTCAAGCAGTCTTGCAAGATAGTGAAGTGCGGCATCGGGATCGCTTCCACGCATACTTTTCTGATAAGCCGAAATAATATCGTAATGCTCATCGCCCTCACGGTCATATCTGACCGCACTTTTCTGCACAAGCTGTTCAACGGTTTCAAGTCTTACAACCTTTTTTCCGTCAATTTCATCTGTTGCAATCACGGAAAGCTCAACGGCATTCATAGCCTTGCGAACATCTCCTCCGCAACCCGATGCTATTTTCTTTGCACATTCTTCGGGCATTTCAATATCCGTACCGCTCTCCTCGGCAAGAAAATCACTTGCACGGTAAACCGCCTTTTCAACCTCATCCGGCTCAACCGGCTTAAATTCAAAAACAGTCGAACGGCTCAGAATTGCGTTATATACATAAAAATACGGATTTTCGGTTGTTGACGCAATCAGCGTGATACTGCCGTTTTCAATGTATTCGAGCAAAGTCTGCTGTTGCTTTTTATTAAAATACTGAATTTCGTCAAGATAGAGCAGAATTCCGTTAAGCCCCGAAAAAGTGTTAAGCTGTGCAACAATCTCCTTTATGTCGGCAGTTGAAGCCGTTGTGCCGTTAAGCTTTTTGAGTGTACGGTTTGTCTTTTTGGCAATATATGTGGCAAGCGTAGTTTTTCCAACCCCCGAAGGACCGTAGAAAATAAGATTCGGAATATCTCCGCTTTCAATAATTTTACGCAAAGGTCTGTCGGGTGCAATAAGATGCTTTTGTCCCACAATGTCATCAATTGTCTTTGGACGAATCCTGTCCGCAAGCGGTTTGTTCATAATTTTTCTCCCATGACTTCAAGTTGCGTATTTGATGTCAAGCCTCGTCGTTCTGTACTGTTTCCAAAAATAACTCTCACTCGTCTAATCCGTTCCAATCACTTGCGTGATTTACACGGTTTAGTCCTCGCCGGTCGTTATTTTTGGGTACAGAACCTCGGCTCTTCTTGATGTCAAGCCTCGTTGTTCTCGGCTCTTCTAATATAGTACATTTGTTCGGGTGATTTGTCAAGCAAAAGTTACCGCTATTTTGTAAGGGAGAACCGTGTTCTCCCGTTCGTGTGCGTTGCACACGATTGCACGCATTGCGTGCAAAATTGAATACACAGTTTATGTTATATCAAAACATATTATATAAACATAAATATTCATCAAGCGGGCGTCCAATGAACGCCCCTACTGATTTGTGACATTTATAAAATTTGTTTTAACATATAATTTGTACCATTACTTGCAGGCATACATGGTTCGCCCCTACATTTAAACGCAACTTCTATATATACAAAAACAGTCGGGCGACAATGATTTGCATTTTGCAAACTGTCTGCCCGACCGCAATTTTCAATTTTCCATTTTCAACTTTCAATTTTAATTAATTCCCACAACTATTTTCTGAATTTTCGTGGCATCGGCAACCGTGATATCTCCGTCACCGTCACAATCGGCATTGCAGAGCTGTGTGTTGTCAAGCTGTTCAAGCTTTACTATATACTTCTGAACAATGGTTGCGTCCTTGACGGTAATATCTCCGTCAAGGTCAACATCGCCGTTCAAAATCTTATCATTTTTGAGCGCCACAGCTTTGATAACAAATGTACCGCCGAGCGTATCATCTCTCTCGGTTTTGTACCAGTCGAGCAGTTCACATGTTGTGCCGTCATATTTAATGTAGCTGTTACCGTAAGATGAATCATTGAGAAAAGTCATTTTCGTTGCACTTGTAAGCCATTCGCCTACACCAAGCTGACTTAATTCCTCTGAATTTGTTTTGATTCTCACACCGACTGCACCTCTTCCGAGCGGTGCAACAAATCCGTTTGCATCAACAGACTGATAACCGCTGTATGCAACCTTGCCCGATGCAACAGACTTCCATTCGCTCTCATCATTTGAGGGAACACCGTCTCTTATGGGAATGTAGTAAATCTCATAATCCGCACCGTTGCTCTTTGTTTCAAAAAGCACCTTATCAAGTGTACGGCTGTTTTCGCCAAAATCAAAGCAATTGATGAATGTAATGTCGTTGCTGTCAACATAATTAAAGCTGTATGTAGCACCGTAGCGTTCATCCTGCAACAATGTCATATCGTCGGTAATCTCCGTCACCTCGTCAATTGTGAAATTCGGGGAATACTTTTCGCCGAAAATGTACTTATCCTCATATGAAAGCCAGAAATAACCGCCCATTGTGTTGTTATCGCCCCAGCTGTTGCGCACAAGCCATGCTCCGTTGTTCTGCGGCAACACACCTGTTCCGTTAGAAAATCTGTACCTGCTGAGATTATCGTTCCAACCCACAATGCTGATTGTGTGGCCGACATAGTCGCCGTCATATGACTGCGGCATAAAGTAGGTTGTGCCTGCATTGTTAAAGCACTTGTTTGATGTGGCATATGACGCTGTCACCGAGCCGTTGTCGATAATTGCCTGCTTGATTTCGTTTGAATCAACGCCGTCAAGATAACGCAGTTTTGTTGTGCCGTATTTAGTCTTGTCGGCTGTCATATCATCGCCGTGAATATTTTTTGAAAAATCAATCTTACCGACATCGGCAATCTCTGCACCGCCCTGCCATGAGGTGAGATAGCCGGGATAAATATTTGTAAATCCGCCGTCACGGTATTTTCTCTGCCAGCCCTTGCCGTTTGTCTGTGTTGTGGAACTTGCGTTTGCGTGGTCATGTGACATCTCGGTAACGGGATAGCCAAGCTTCAAAAGCTTTGTTTCAAAGCCTTCTGTGCCTGCAACCGCCCAGCAATCGTTATACTGCTGAGCCTTGATAGGTGTTACAAAGCCGAGTTTTTTTGAGCTGAAATTACTCGGAAGTCCGTTTTCGTCAACAAGCGAATAGCCGATTGCGGAATATGCAGACGGAAAAGACGAATCCGAAGATTGTGCATTCTTTGTGACCGACTCAAAACCGTCATCAATTTCAGCCGCATTTACGCTTGCAATGCCGACCGAAATCATACACACCGCAGAAACCACTGCGGTAAATTTTTCAACAAATTTTTTGTTCATAAAATCACCTGTATATAATGTAAAGATGTGTGTTTGTTTTAGAATTATAATCTATCTCTTTTTCTTTGTGATAGATTGCAATCTACGCAGAGGAGCGTCAGCTCCTTAGAAATTCAGTGTCAACTGAATTTCGGGAGTATCTACTGCCTTTTAGGCAGTAGATACCTGCGTTAAGATTATAACAAAACAAAATAGTCTTGTAAATAGAATACATAATATAAAATTGCACAATAATAACAATATACAAACAAATTTGTGAAACGGGGGATTATTTTGCAGTTCAGAACCGACCTTGCAATTGAGGCAAGAGAAATTGCAGGAGAAAACACAGGCGGTATTGAATTCAAAAAATACAGTGAAAACGGTCTTGAAATTTCACGGCTGATTGTAAAGAACCAAAAGGCAAGACAGGCACTCGGCAAGGAAATCGGCACATACATTACAATTGAGTTGCCGTCACTGACCGACAATTTTACCGAAACCGACAAACGGCTTGAAACCGTCGGCAATGAAATCAAACGGCTGTTGCCCGTAAACGGACTTGTGCTTGTTGCAGGACTCGGTAACATGGAAATCACTCCCGACTCACTCGGACCGAAAACAAGCCGACGAGTGCTTGCCACCCGTCACATAGGCGGAGAAATTGCCCGTTCAACGGGACTTGACCGACTTCGCCCCGTTGCCGTAATGCAGACGGGAGTCACGGGACAGACGGGCATTGAAACAGGCGAATACATTCTCAGCATTGTACGGCGGATAAGACCGACAGCCGTTGTTGCAATTGACGCACTCGCCTCACGCAGAACCGAAAGGCTCGGCTGTACATTGCAGATAAGTGACACGGGAATCTCACCCGGTGCTGGGGTGGGCAATCACCGAACCAAAATCACAAAGGAAACAATCGGAGTTCCTGTTATTGCAATCGGAGTGCCAACCGTTGTTGACGCACAAACACTTGCGGCTGACATTCTCGGCAATGACTGCAACCGAAAAACGCAGAAAATGCTTATGCCGCAGGGCAGACAGCTTGTAGTCATTCCAAGAGAAATTGACCTGCTCACGGAAAGAGCCTCAAGGCTCATAGCCTTTGCACTCAACGGAGCGTTGCAAAATGAATTTGATTTGCCCGACCTCATCTCGTTAATGTAAATTCACGCATATTTACACATATTCACCTACGGCACAGCATATATTTATTGCAGAAACCGATAGCCAACATATGTACGGATTGCAGGTGATTTTGTGAAAAGTGAAGGAACATCAAAAAAGAAACTGAAAAAAGCCTTAAAAACAAGCACAGCCGTTGTACTGTTGACAACGGCTGTTTTAAGCGTTATATACAGACTGCCTCTCTGCTTTGAATCACAGAATCCTGCGGCACTTGCCGCTGCCGCTTTTACTCTCACAAACGGAGAATACAAGCTTGAAAATTCAAAGACGGAAAAGCCGACAGCTTCCGACCAAAAGCCCACAGAATCAGCCGACACAGAACCCACAGTCCCCAAAAATCACAAGCGTGACAAAAGCACCTATTACGATTCCTACGGCAACCATGACGGCGAGAACAAATACACGGTTGAGGAACGCACCATAGGCGACACGGGAACTCAGGTTGACAACTGCTTTGTCAAAAACAAAACGGGACTGTCGCTTGACTTTGACGGACTTCTCTCGGCAAAACTGCCGTTTTCAATTGACAAGGGCATAAACTCACCGCAGGTTCTAATCTACCACACCCACACAAGCGAGGCATATCTTGACGAAGATGTTGACTTTTTCTATGACAGCTTTTATTCACGCACAAACAACAACGATTTCAATGTTGTGGCAGTCGGAGATGCACTCACCGAACAGCTCAACAAGCGTGGAATAAAAACGGTTCATGACACGACAATTCACGATGAATCCTACAACGGTTCGTATGACCGTAGTGTTGACACAGTGTATAAAAATCTTGAAAAATATCCCGATATCAAGGTTGTTATCGACCTGCACCGTGATGCAATCGGAACGGACGAAAACAAGGTTAAGCCCGTGTTTACATACAACGGCAAAAAGGGTGCGCAGATTATGATTCTTGCGGGTTGCGACACAGACGGTGAACGGGGTTTTGACTGCTGGGAGGAAAATTTAAACTTTGCCCTGAAAATTCAGGACAAAGCCGAAACCCTCTATCCCGATATGACCAGACCGCTGAATTTTGACTACTTTGCATACAATGAATATGTCTGCAACGGTTCGCTGTTAATAGAAGTCGGCACAGAATCAAATTCCATTGACGAGGCAACCTACTCAGGCAGTCTGTTAGGCAACGCAATTGCAGATGTGCTTTTAAATTGACGGCGAGCCGCCGGCAGCGTGTCGCTGCACCCAATTCGGGAAGACAGTTTGTAATATTAAAAACATATTATGCCCGAGCGTAGTATTGTAATTATTCGCACAATTCCGCATATAAAAACAGTCGGGAAGACATTGTTTTGCATTTTGCAAACTGTCTTCCCGATCTTTATTATAATCTTTTCAATTTACTTACGACTTTTTCCACGCTGACGGGGCGAACAGCAACATCAACGGGAACAATTCGAGTCTGCCTGCTAACATATCGAAAATCAAAATAATTTTTGACAAAATACTGAATTCCGAATAGTTACCGACAGGGCCAACCATTCCAAGACCCGGACCTGTGTTGTTGATATTTGCGGCAACAGCCGTGAAACTCGTCACAAAATCCGTCTTATCAAGCGAAAGCACAAGCCAACTTAACGCAAAGATTCCGATGTACAGCACAAGGAAAATTGAAGTTGACCTCATAACGTTGTGGTCAATCGCCTTGCCGTCCATTTTAACGGTCTTAACATTTCTTGGATGAATGAGGAGTGAAAACTCCTTTCGTGTTTCCTTAAAGAGCAAAATAACTCTTGAAACCTTAAAACCGCCGCCTGTACTGCCTGCCATTGCACCGATAAATGTGATAATCATAATCACAGTTTTTGAAAATTCAGGCCAGTTATTGACATCCGTCAAACCAAAACCTGTTGTCGTGATAATTGACGAAACATAGAAAAAGCTCTGGTGAACTGCATCATATGCACTCGGATAAAGTGACCTGATGTTAAACGCAATCAAGGCTGTTGACAGCACGATAATTCCGAAATAAACCCACAGCTCCTGAATGCGGAAAGCCTGCTTAAACTTCTTCGCAAGAATGAGGATATACACGGAAAAGTTAATTCCGAACAGCATCATAAATACAGCAATAACGGTTTGCAGATAATTGCTGTATGAAGCGATACCTGCGTTGGTAACACCGAAACCGCCCGTACCTGCCGTTGCAAAGCTTATGTTAAGTGCGTCAAAAACAGGCATTTTGCCTACAATCAGAAATATAAATTCAAGTGCAGTCAAGCCGAAATAAATTCCGTAGAGCAGCATTGCGTAATTTCTCATTTTCGGAACAGCCTTGCCCACAATCGGACCGGGGCTCTCGGCTTTCATAAGGAAAATATTCTGCTGACCGCCGAGCCTCGGGATAATCGCAAGCAAGAACACGATTACGCCCATACCGCCCAACCAATGGAGAAAGCTTCGCCACATAAGCATTCCGTGACTCAATGCCTCAACATCGGTAAGTATAGTTGAACCTGTTGTTGTAAAGCCCGACACGGTTTCGTAAAAAGCGTCAATAAAACTCGGAATCTCACCGCTCAGCCAGAACGGAAAACATCCTACAAAAGACATAAGAATCCAGCTTAACGCAGTAGCCGCAAAGCCTGCCTTCTGATAAAGCACGGGATTTTTCGGCTTTTTTACTTTTACGGCAAGCAAGCCCAAAAGTGCCGACAAAGCACCTACTCCAAGAAAATAAAGTCCCTCGTGTTCGCCGTATATAAATGAAGTAACGGTTGCAATCTGCATAGCCGCACCCTCGACAATAAGAACCCAGCCGAGGATATACACAATTAATCGTTTATTCATTATGCTCCCCTCAACGCTTTACAATATCTTCAAGCTTGCTAAGACCTTTTTGCATGGTAAGCACAATTACCGTGTCCTCAGGTTTAATCACATCCGTACCTTGCGGAAGAATAATTTTTCCGCCTCTGTTAATGCAGATAATCTGAAGATTAGCCTTCAGATTAAGGCTCATAATCGGAACATTCGTAACCCTTGATTCCGCATTAACCTTGAATTCAAGAGCCTCAACCTTGTCGTCGTTAAGGCGGTAAAGCGATTCAACGTTGCTGTCGCCCGTATTCTGCATTGCTCTGATATATCTTGCAATATATTCGCCTGTAAGGCTCTTTGGATGAATAATACATTCAAAATTCTGATCATGCAAAAGCGGATCAAATGACGCATTATTTACCTTAGTAATCAATTTTGCCTTTGTAATGCCCTTTAGGTACATCGTTATGATAATATTTTCTTCGTCATAATCCATAAGAGCGGCAATGCCGTCAGCGTGTTCAACACCCTCCGAAAGCAACAGCGACTGATCCATGCAATCGCCCTGAATTATAACAGCCTCAGGCATAGCCTCCGAAAGAAAGTTGCAGCGTTCGGGATTTTTCTCGATAATTTTGACATTCGCACCGGATTTAATAAGCGTCTTTGCAAGGTAGAACGAAACCTTACCGCCGCCGAGAAGGATAACATCCTTACTTCTGCCGATTGCAATACTGATACGCTTAAAGAATTTTGCGGCAATTTCGGGCTTTGCAACAACAGAAATTCTGTCACCGCCGTTAATAACAAAATCGCCGTTAGGAATGAACATCTCATCCCCTCTCTCAACCGTACAGATTCTCACCTTACCTCTGAGGTTGTCAACTCTGTTCAAAGCAGTTCCGACAATTGACGAATTCTGCGGTACAGTTACCTTGATAAGCTCAACAACGCCCTTTGAGAACGAATCAATTTCAAGCGCACCCGAAAATCTTAACAGACGACTGATTTCATTAGCGGCGGTCTGTTCGGGATTGATTGCCATAGAAAGACCGAGATGCTCTTTGATTCTGTAAAGGTCGTTTGTGTATTCGGGATTACGCACTCTTGCAATTGTGTGGGTAACGCCTGCCGCCTTAGCCATAAGACACGAATACAGATTGATTTCATCCCTTGCGGTTGCGGCAATAAGCAAATCGGCATACTCTGCGCCTGCCTCAATAAGCACATCATATGTTGCACCGTTTCCCTCTATGCCGAGAACATCAAGCGAATTTGCAAGTTTATCGACTGCACCGTGGTTAATATCGACTACGGATATTTCATGCCCCTCCAAATTAAGCTCCGACGCTATTGAAGAGCCAACCTTTCCGCATCCAACAATTATAATCCTCATAAATTTTCCTCTTAACCAATATTTAAAAACAAGGTGCGGACCACTGAAAAAATTCACCCGTCCGCATATCAAAGTCATAATACACCTATTTTATACTAAAATCAATACCAAAATAGAAAGAATCCAGCTATATACAAATTTAATTTATTGTGCAAAACAGAAGAGCCGAGGTTCTGTACCCAAAAATAACGACCGCAACATATTTTGTCGAGCATTAAATTATGACCGCATGCACAAATTATAATGTTATGTATTCATTTGTAGGGGCGAACCTCGTTCGCCAATCGCAACGATTGCAAAATCGGTGCGAGCTAACACAATACATTGTTTCTCAACATATCATTTTATATAACAAAAATTGCATCAGAGCCTTTCTCGGGCATCTGATGCAATCTCTTTATCTAACTATCTTCTCGAATAGACAGCGGTGGCACACCGCCGACCTTAATTTTACATTTTCAATTTTACATTTTCAATTCAGAACAAAAATTACTTATTTTTGTTCTGAATGTATTCGTCAATAGCGGCTGCGGCTGTTTTGCCTGCACCCATTGCGAGGATAACCGTTGCAGCGCCTGTTACAGCGTCACCGCCTGCATATACGCCCTCACGGGATGTAAGACCGTTTTCGTCAGCGATGATACCGCCCCACTTCTGAGTGTCAAGTCCCTTTGTTGTAGCCTTGATAAGCGGGTTAGGTGATGTACCGATTGAAATAACAACAGCGTCAACATCAAGAACGAACTCACTGCCGGGGATTTCAACAGGTGCCGCTTGCGTCAGGCTCGCCGAGTTCCATCTTAATGCACTTCATACCCGTTACGAACTCATCTTCGTTGCCGAGAATTTCAACAGGGTTATTGAGGAGCTTGAAGATAATTCCCTCTTCCTTGGCATGCTCAACTTCTTCCTTACGGGCAGGAAGCTCTTCTTCGCTTCTTCTGTAAACAATATAAACCTCTTCCGCACCAAGACGCTTTGCACA
>ERZ824473.4664-NODE-4664-length-11941-cov-2.168518_pt1 | contig 11941 bp, 8 predicted proteins | sample MGYA00519874_ERZ824473 | MGnify/ENA primary metagenome ERZ824473 (study PRJEB31778, sample SAMEA3449151) | human gut metagenome | biome: human gut; feature: human-associated habitat; material: faeces | place: United Kingdom | collected 2010/2012 ... | reverse complement strand
AGCGCTACCGGGCCGGAGTGATGCTCTACCGGAGTTCCGGCATGAGCGTGCGCGAAATCTGCGCAGTAAGCGGTCTCGAGGTGCGCAGTTTCTACCGCTATATGAAGAGCGAAGGAATCGCGCTTAAGCGCCGCAACGAGGTGAACGGGCAATCCGAAACAGAGTCGGCGCCGACACCGGACCCGACGTCGGGTCCGGAACTGTAATTCCTGCCGGAACGCCTGCCCGGGTGCGGAATATGCGTTTGGACTCTTCCGGTCCGCCGTTTCCTGTGCCGTTTTGTTTGTCGTTCCCGTTGCTGGATTGCGCTGTTACTTCGACCGGTCGCCCATGGCCTTGTCCCAGATGCGGAATTCCGCGTCGTCGATACGGCTGCGGCCGTAGCCCGATGCGCGCGGCGTAATCTCGAAGAAAGCCACTTCGCCCGGTGCGAGGCAGCAATTCAGCGACAAGCCCCCCGGTCCTGCCGTGTAGTCCTGTACGAGGCTGTATTCCGGTACTGAGGCCGCTTCGAGCAATTTCTGCTGTACCGGTGTCAGGTTCAGCGGGCGTCCCATTGCGACCCAGGTTTCCCACGGACTTCCGTCGCCCTCTTTGATCGTGGCGCGCGTAATGATGTAAGCGGTGTCTTTCAGTGTCGGCAGGGTAATGGCGGCGTTGAAGGGGACGGCTTTATTCAGCTCGACGAAATTCTGGTTCCAGGCCAATACCCGGACGATGTCGCCCTCTTCGGTGGCCGTGATGCCTTTGCCCGGTTGTATGGCTTCGGGAGAGGCGACCTGCATCAGGTCGCCTTCCATGCGTCGCATCAGTGCGAAGGCGTTGTAGCTCGCCTTGCGGATGCCGTGGATCGTCATCAGCCCGTAGGTGCATGAAAACGGTGCGTCGGGAATGGATCCCTCGTCGAAGATGTCGCTGAGCACCCAGTAGGCCATCGTCTGTGCATCGGCGTCGGTCTCGACGCAGTTGCGCACGATCGTCGCGGCGGCGTGCAGGTCGTCCACGTACCGGTTGTCCCCCCACGTAACCTTGTCCGCCGACGGAGCTTGCTGCGTGTTCCATTCGGTCCAGTGGATCTCCAGGTCGGGGCACTTCGAGTTCGCGACGATCTCCTTCACGCTTTTGATCTTCGCGGGGAAATACTCGCCTACGCCGTAAGGGCTGCCTTTGCGGTCGGGGTAGTCGACCTGTTCGTCCTGCGGGTAGAGGTGCGTCGAAATGAAGTCCAGCGGTACGCCGTTGTCGGTGCAGTAGTCGATCATGTCCTGGATCCAGTTGGCCTTCGACGAGGCGGGGCCGCCGATGCGCAGGCCCCCGTCCACCGATTTGAGCCCGTCTGCACTCGCTTTGTAGAGTTTGAAATACTCGTTTTTCGTACCCGACCAGAATCCCGACAGGTTCGGTTCGTTCCACACTTCGAAATACCATTTGCGCACTTCGTCGAGTCCGTAGCGCCGCACCAGGTGCTTCGCGAACTCGTGCACGAGCAGTTCCCATTCGCGGTAATCCTGCGGCGGGGTGACGTTGGCCTTGTACCAGAAGAGCTGTTGCGTGCCGGAAGCCAGCGCGTCGGGCATCGGGTTCAGTTCGACGAACGGGCGGATGCCCATCGCCAGCAGCGCGTCGTAGATCTTGTCGATCTGGTGCCACTTGAAGGTCAGCGAGCCGTCTTTCGCCCGTTCGACTACATCCATGTCGCGGTCGAACAGCGCGTGGAAGCGGCAGTAGCGGTAGCCCAGCTCTTTTTGCGCCGCGGCGAACTGTTCGAGCAGGTCGGCCCGCAGCAGCAGGTAGGCCCTTCCCACGGCGACGCAGTTGCGCCACGGCATCCGCAGTTGCCCGGGTGCCGGAGAGGGGGTGATCGTGAACGGTTGCGCCGTCGCCCACGGAGGAACGGCCGGACCCGGATGCATGCCCCGGGAGGAGTGCAGCCCCCGTTGCGGTTTGGAACTGTCCGGCTGCCGGGTGTTTTGTTGCGGAGCGTTCTGCTGCGGGGTGTTCCGTGGTCGGCTGTCTGGTCGCTGGATGCCGTTTGCCTGTGCGGCAGCTGCCGCGTCTATCCTTGCCTGATCCGCAGTCCGGGGGGCGGTTACAGTTGCAGCACCGGACCTTGTTCCGGTTCCGGAGCCGGCATGCCCGGCCGGCGGCGCGAAACCCAGTAAACCGGCCGCGAGGGTCGCTGTGAGTAGAATTCTTGTCATGGGGAGAGGGCTTATTTGTTGATCAGTTTGATGATGACGCGGATGAAGATCGTGAACAGCAACGTGATGGCTCCCACCGTACTCCACAGCGGCGAGAGGCCCCATGTGAATTCGATCACGCGGTTCCGGATCAGGTTGATCGTTACGAAAGCGAGCACGAGGCAGAAGAAACCGACGTATTCGCGGCGGATGACCTGCATCAGCGAAAAGCGGTAGCGGTTGCTGACCCACAGCTTGCGGTTCGGGATCAGCGCGTTCGTGTACCGGGCCCAGTCGGTGTAGCGCTCGCCGAAGCGCTGTTTGAGCTCCTCTTCCTCGCTCATCAGCACCAGGTAGGTGAACAGCGTATAGAGCATCGCGGCCCCGATGATGAACCACGTTACGCCCACGTAGAGGATGATGCCGTACCAGGCCAGCAGGTTGCCCAGCGCAATGGGATGGCGGACGGTCGAGTACATGCCCTGGGTGATGAGCGTCGTGCTGTGGACGCCGCTTTCGACCTCTTCTTCGCTTTTTCGGGGGAGGTAGCCGACCGTCAGTACGCGCACCGCCACGCCCGAGAGCGAAATCACCGCACAGAGCAGCGTAAAAACGAACGAGTCGGGAATGATGTTGAACGGCCGTGCGATGAGCAGCGCCAGCAGTGCGGCTGGGTAGAGCAGCAGTGGCAGCCAGTGCCGGTTATCGTAAAGACGCCTGCGCAGTGCGGCGGATTGTTCGGAGAGGGTCATGCGTTTGGATCGTTAAGGCTTTTCGGCGTTTCCCGGGAGGCGGCCGGTGCGTTTCCATCCCCTTTTTCCGGCCGGGGGGCCGTCGCTTTGCGGTATGTCCGGTAAGCCGCCGCTCCGAGCAGCAACCCGAGTGCGGTACCGAACAAGATGTCCATCGGGTAGTGGAGGCCCGCATAGATACGGCTGTAACAAACCAGCGCCGCCCACAGCATGATCGTCCAGGAGTACCAGCTCCGAGAGAAGAGCCGTGCGCTGAACATCGCGATCGTGAAGCTCACCGCCGCGTGGGCCGATACGGTGCCGTACAGGCCGCCGCGGTAGCCGTGCAGCGTGTGCACGAACTGTTCGATCGCGGGGGTGTGCGACGGGCGCAGCTTCGGGGTATAGTGCTTGAAAAAGTTGCAGATCTGGTCGGCTGCGATTACCGCCACGCCGAGGCAGACGAGCATCCAAAGCAGGTTACGCGTCCCGATCTTGCGCCATGCGAAGTAGAGGATCGCCGCGTAGAGCGGAGTCCACGTCAGGCGCGCCGTGACGATATAAAAGCACGTATCCCAGAAACCGCCCCAACTTCCGTTCAGGGCCAGTAACAGTTGCTGGTCGATATGCAGGATTTGCTGCCACATGGCTGATGGTTGTTTGTTGCGGTGCCTCCGGGCGGACGTTGTCCGCCGTTGCCGGAGGCAAAAGCAATCCAAATATACGAAATAAAAGCGAAAGGGTTACTTTGAGAGCGAAATCCCTGCCGCTAACCGGCAGGGATTCGTACTCCGGAGCGGGGCCCGGTAAAACCGTTGGCACACTCTTGGATGTAATACCCCAGGCATGTGAAGATGGCTTTTTGTGCGGTTACTGTTTGACCTGTTTCCCGGAGGCAGGCGTGCTGTCCCTGTGTTACCTGGCGCGGGTTTACTGGATACGGGCTTCCGGCAGTTGCGCTTCAAGCGTTTCATCAGCCGTGATCAGGCAGTTCAGTACCGGTGTGGTGCGCTGGGCGTCGGGAATCCTGATACGCGTGATGGAGTTGGCCCGCAGGATCACCGGCAATTCGTCGATAATCATCTTGTAGGAGATATCCGAATTGTTCGTTACGTCGTACGTGGTGGTTTTATTTTTGTCGTCACGTGCAAAACGGCGGTAGTCGAGCGACGCGTCCATCAGCGCGCGGAGCAGGTCGGCGGGACCGATCAGCAGGTCGTGGAACATCACCGCGCTGCGGCGGGCGAACAGGGCCTCTTTGATCCCCCCGACCGAACGCTCTTTGGCAAAGACGAGCGTCATCGGGCGCGGCATGCCACCGGGCCGGATAGGTCGTTGATGCCGTACTTGCCGGTGATGAGCTGGTGTGCGTCCGAGCCGCACATGTAAGCGAGGCGGTTCTCTTTGCACCATGCGATCGCTTTGGGATGGTATTCGGGCCCGTTGATCAGTTCGATCCCGTGTATTTTGCCTTCGTCGATCAGCTTGCGGTGCACGTCGTACATCGTGACCTGCCTGTCGGGCCAGCCGGGGTGGTTCCACATGATGAACGCTCCCTGTTTCACGGCGTTTTCCACCGCCTGTACCGGATCGTCCGTGTCGAGCGCGTTGGCGTCGGTCAGGAAAAAGGCGTTCATGTGGCCGAAGGGTTTTTGGCGCGTGATCTCGGCTCCGGGTACCACCAGGATGCCCATCCGTTCGCCCGCTTCGGCGGCGATCTTGTAGGATTGGTTCTGGTCGCCGCAGACTAGCCCTTCCTTTACCCGGGGACGGTATTCGATATGTTCGGTGATCGCGATGGCGTCGAGTCCTTCGTTCCACGCCTCGTTGACCCGCACGTCGGGCCACACGCTGCCGTCGGAATAGGCCGAATGGATGTGGAAGTCGCATTTTAACGTCGTGTACCCCGGAATGTCGGGGACGCGGATCAGGTCGCGCGTATGGGTATAGAAGTGGTCGGTGAATTCGGGCGTTTCGTTGCCGGGACGCACTTCGGGCTGGGCCTGTAGCGCGACCGCACAGCAGAGAAACAGCGGGATGAGCAGTTTTTTCATTTTCATGGCTTTGCAGGTTATCTTGGTTAATAACAGATAATTACTCAAAGATAACAAATATTTCCGGAACTTTCCCCTCTCAGGGGCCGGATATAAGTATTTGTTAACCTGCTGTTAACCGGAAGTTTAAATGAGGGGGTACAGTTGCTTGCTGTCGCGTACGGGGGCGGTTTTCGGCGTCTCCGCGATCAGAATTGGAAATAGATAAACGGCTGGATCTCGGCCGACTTGATCAGCATCACGGCCCAGACCAGTACCGCGATCGTCACCACCTTCACCGGCAGCGGAGACTCGGTCACGGTGCGCTGTGCCCACAGTTCGCTCCGCACCGGCATCAGGTGCAGCAGGTAACCCACGGCCATCAGTCCCATTACGGCGGCGTATCCCGAGACGACCTGCGGGATCAGTTCCGGCTTGAAGTCGGTAAAGATTTGCGACAGCATATTCCGGGCGGTCTGCAGGTCGCTGGCGCGGAACATGATCCAGCCGAAGCAGACGACGTGGAACGTCACGACGATGCCGATGATCCGCCGCCAGCGCGGCATGTCGGCACCCTGCGCCTTGAAGCCCGGCACATGGGCCATGAACCATTTGTGCACCGCGAGCGAGGCGCCGTGCCAGCCGCCCCACAGCACGAAGCGCCATGCCGCGCCGTGCCACAGGCCGCCCAGCAGCATCGTGACGATCAGGTTCAGGTAGGTCCGCAGGTGTCCTTTGCGGTTGCCGCCCAGTGAGATATAGAGGTAGTCCTTGAGCCAGCTCGACAGCGAGATGTGCCACCGCCGCCAGAATTCGGTGATCGTCGCCGACTTGTAGGGCGAGTCGAAGTTCTTGTTGAAGTGGAAGCCGAGCAGCAGCGCGATGCCGATGGCCATGTCCGAATAACCGGAGAAGTCGCAGTAGATCTGCAGCGCGTAGCCGTAAAGGCCCATCAGGTTCTCGAAGCCGCTGTACAGCAGCGGGTCGTCGAACACGCGGTCGACGAAATTGAGGCTGATGTAGTCCGAAATGATCGCCTTTTTGAAAAGGCCCGACAGGATCAGGAAGATACCCGTACCGAACATTTCGCGCGTGACCGTCAGCGGATTCTGGCGGATTTGCGGAATGAAGTCGCGCGCCCGTACGATCGGGCCCGCCACCAGCTGCGGGAAGAACGACAGGAAAAAGATGTAGTCGATCCACATGCCCAGCGGCTCGATGCGCCGGCGGTAGATGTCGGCCGTGTAGCTGATCGACTGGAAGACGAAGAACGAGATGCCCACCGGCAGGAAGATGTTCTGGAAGTCGAGCCAGTGGTGTCCGCTCAGTCCGTTTACGATGCCGATAAAGAAGTTCGTGTATTTGAAGTAGATCAGCAGGCCGATGTCGAGCGCGACGCTCAGCGCGAGCAACCCTTTGCGCAGGCCCTGCCTGTCGCTTCGTGCGATTCCTTTGCCGATCAGGAAGTCCGAGACCGATACGGCTATCAGCAGCAGGAAGAAAAAGCCGCTGGTCTTGTAGTAGAAGTAGAGCGAGAAGAGCGTGACGTAGACGATGCGCAGCATCACCTCGCGGCGCATGAACTGGTAGAAGAAGGTGAACCCGCCGAAGAGGAACAGGAAAAGCCCGCTGCTGAAAATCAGCGGCGAGACCGGGTCGTACTGCAACAGCTGTACGATTTTATCCGTTATTTCACCCAGTTCGTTCATCGCTCGTTATCCGTTCAATCGTTTTAGTGATCCGTGTCTTTACCGTTTGGCCGTATCTCCTGCGCCCCGGTTTCTTCGGGCTTCGTCTCTTGCCGTTCATCTTTGGGGGAGCTTCCTGCTGCCCGTCCGGCTTGCAGGATTTTCTGTCCCGGAGGCCGGATATGTCGTTTCCCCTATTTCTTTTCTGCGGCATCCGTTGCCGCCGTACGCGTTCCGATCTTTTTCAGTTGAAGGTCGCCCGCGACAGTACCGGTCGTTCCGTGCAGTTCCTTGTAGCCGTTGTAGGCTTTCACCAGCGCGTCGCAGAGCAGGTCGCCCTGCAGGCGGTAACCGTCGTGCGAAAGGTGTATCCGGTCGGCCCCGGCCAGTCCGGCCCGGTACCACCGCTCCATCGCTCCGTCGCCCCCGGCCACCGCATAGAAATCCCACACGGGCAGTCCGTGCCGCCCGGCGGCCTGTACGATTTGGTCGCGCACCCGCTCCGCATTCGGGTTCGGCTTGCGCACGTAGCGTCCTTTCACCCGCACGCGGCTCCAGCACTCCATCGGCGTGGTGAGCAACAGCGGGCAAAGCGGGAAATATTCTTTCAGCAGGCCGATCAGTTTTTCGACCTGTGCGCCTACGGCCGCTTCGTCGAAGTTACGTCCGTACGAATCGTTCGTCCCCAGCGAGAGGATGATCAGTTCCGGTTGCAACGGAACGGCCTGCCGGACGATCTGCGGGTTGCGGTTCATCGCCGTGAAGGTGTTGCCGTTGATCCCCATGCTGTGGAAGAGGATGCCCCGGTTGCCGTTTTCGAGCGAGAAGCCGTAGTAAACCTGCCGGGCATAGGCGGTATCGGTCGTCGCAGAACGGAGCGTGACCGAGGTGACGGTCTCCCGCAGCGGAATCATCGTGCTCTCTTCGGTATCGCCCAGCGGGCACAGGATGTCGTCGGTGAGCGAGTCGGGGGCTTTCAGCAGCGGCGCTTCGCGGTGGTGGAATGCGCGGAGGCGGTCGAACGGAGAATCCTTCGCCGTGATCGTGAATTCGGCCGTACGCCCGTTGCGGGAGAGCGCCATCCCCGTTACGCCGGGCATTTCGTCCGGGCTGACTTGTGTGCAGCGCGAGGCGGTCCATTTCCCGGACGAGGCGATTGCGTAGTCGGGCGGTTCGTTGGTGCCCGAGAGCCTCAACGGTGCGATCAGCCCGCGTCCCGCATCGCCGAAAAGCATTTGCAGGCGGCTCCGTACGCGGTTCGGGAAGAATCCGGCCTGCACGTGCGAATCGCCTAGCTGCAGGATCGCTACGGGCAGTTGCTTCTCGCCGCGCTCAAGCCGGGCGAACTCGCCGAACAGGCCTTCGAGTGCCTGCACGTTACCCGTGATCCGGTTGCACGACGTATCGGCGATACCCGGCGCCGGCATCTGCTCGATCTCGAACGGCGTCAGCGCCGGCACGGCGGGAGCCTCGTCCGTTCCCCGGACGAAACCGCGCGCCAGCACGGTGATCAGCAGTAGGATTATGCCCGGGATATACCTCATCGCGTTTCGCTGAAATTGTCGTTACCGTCGTTGCGGTTATTACGATTGTTGCCGGAGTCGTCGTTATTGTTGCCGTTGCTGCCGGAACCGTTGCTGCCATTGCCGCTGTTGCTTCCGGGTTGTTTGCCGGGCTGGATTTCACTCGGCCGTGTCCCATTTGGTCGGGTGTCATGCACCCTTTTGCCGTTCCGTACGCTGTCAGCTTGGATCCTTGTCGTATCGCGCATGCCGGAGGCAGCCGGGCTGGCCGGGGTGACTCCCGCCCCGGCATTTGTACCCGCAGTTACACCTGTTCCGGTTATCGTTCCGGTACCTGTACCCGTTTCTGCCCCGGTTTCAGTTCCGGTTCCGGTCCGTTGCCCGTTACCGTTCCTTGCTGTGTTTTGATCCGTTTGGCCGCGTTCCCGGTCCGTTGCTGCGGTTCCTGCCTCCGTTTCTGTGCCGCTTTCGGCCGGATTCTGTTCCGTCCCTTCGTGTTCCCATCCGGCCGGGAAGGCGTTTTTGCCCGTATCTGCCGCGGGGCTGTGGTAGAGCGGCATCGGCTCGTCGCTGTCGCCGGGGTGCTGCTGCGCGTCGTATACGAGCGCGGTAGCAAAACGCTGCGCGATATATTTGCCGCCCGGATAACGGATATGCGTATGGTCTTGCGCGGCCCACTTCTTTTGTACGAAGTTCACCATGCTGTTCTCGCCGCCCATCGCGTCGAACGTATTCCAGAAAGCGACTCCCGCCGCCTCTGCCGCCTTGCGCTGCGCGTCGATCATGCCCTTCACGGCGGGCATCGTCACGAACTGTCCGTCGCGCAGCGTGCTGCGGTCGCCGACGCCCATCACGAGGATGCTCGCACCGGGGAAGCACTGCTGTACATAGCGGATGATCCGCGTGAAGGTCTTCGAATAGGAGTCGTATTTGAGCACGTCGGGCGACATGACGTTCAGGCCGTACTGCAGCACGATCAGGTCGTAGCCGAGCATCTGTCCGATCTGCTGGTTCACGAAGCTGTTGGTTTCGAACAGCGCCATGCCGCTGTTGCCGCGGATCGAGTAGTTGTCCACGCTAACGCCGCCCGCGTCCTCGAGCACGATCCCGTAGCCGGTGAATCCGTCGGTCCGGTTCAGCGTCACGCTGATGCTGTGTACCGGTGCGTTGATGACGATCTGTTGTACGTGTTCGCTCGGTTCGGGTGCGAAGAGGCGGCTTACCGAATCGTTGATCACGACGTTGAGCCGCGTATTGTTGCGGTTGGTAAAGACGAGGCGCGCGGTACCCGCCTGGTTGATGTGCTTGCGGAAAGTGACGCCCTGCAGCCGGGTGGTGGCGCCTTCCTGCGGAATGCAGACGAAGCCCGAGACGAAAAAGCGGTCTTTGATTGCGGCGGGAATTTGCGCGCGGTCGCGGATGTTGTAGATGTCCCAGTTCGAGAACGAGTGCAGTACCGTGCCGCGGAACTTGGCCAGCGGCGAAGCGAACGGCACGAAGCCCACGCCCCGGCCCCCGCAGAGGTTTTGCAGCTGTTCGCGCAGGTCGGCGGTGATGATGTCTCCCTCGATAAACGAGTCGCCGAGCACGGCGATACGCACGGGCCGTCCTGCTGCGCCGCGGGTCAGCGCCCGGTTGAAACGCATCATCGCATCGGGGCTGAACAGTTCGATCGGCACGACGTTCTGGTCCGCTCCGGCGGGCTTGGTGAGCAGGATCGGTGCGGCGGCGGGCGTATCGGTCGCGATGTTCCACTCTTCGAGCTTCGCTTCGGGCAGCGAGAGGGTGTCGCGCTCCGCGCTGCGGGTCGCCGAGTCGATCACTTTCATCGCGGCGGCTTCGTTGAGGAAGGTCGTGTCGAAATATTGGTCCGCTTCGAGCAGTTCGGGCGACTCTTCCTGCTTGATGATGTCCGCGAGGATATTCGTACGCTTGAAGGTCAGCGATCCCAGCTTGAATCTGGGCAGCTGCGACAGCCCGGCCATCGCCGCGATCACGTGAGAAACGAATATGATGTGTAATCCCGCTGTGAGGACATTTGTTAAGGGTTTGCAGGCCGCTTGTCCGGGATGTGCTCCCTTGTCGAGCTGTGCCGTTTCGGAAAATGCCGTACCGTGCGGTGTCCCGGTTGCCGGATCGAACGGATAAACCGGTGCGAAGTTAGTCATTCGCACTGACATTGCGGACTGTTTCGGTTGAAAAAATTGCACCGGGATTTTTTATCCGGGTGTTTTTGTGCAGGCGGGTCGCGGAAGACGGCGACGCAAAGCGGCACCGGCGTTTGGGGTTGTGTGCGTTCTGCCCGGAATATGGTTGCGGCGGCAAACGGGAATACGACAGAACGGCCCCCTGCCGGGAACCGTTCTGTCGTGTCCGTTTCAGTATGCCTGCATGCGGTTCCGGGTTGTATGCGGTATTCCGGATGCCGTCGTTTACCGTGGTTTTATGTGGCATGGTTCCGCCCGTTCGGCGGCGATCGCCTACCGCTGTTTCAAAGGTACGAACTTGCGTTCGGCGGCGACGTTCTTGTAGGCCGGACGGATGATCCGCTTGCTGTCGAAGTTCAGCTCTTCGATGCGGTGCGCGGTCCAGCCCGTGATGCGGCTCATCGCGAAGAGCGGCGTGAAGACCTCCTGCGGCAGGCCGATCATGTCGTAGACGAAGCCCGAGTAGAAGTCGACGTTCGCGCAGACGCGCTTGTTGACCTTCGTTCCCTTGAAATTCATGAAGTTTTCGATCGCGCGCTCCTCGAGCAGTTCGAGGAATGCGTACTCCTCTTCACGCTCCTTCTCTTTGGCCAGGTCCCGGGCCATCTCCTTGAGCAGCAGTGCGCGCGGGTCGGAAATCGTATAGACCGCATGGCCGATGCCGTAGATCAGCCCGGTGTGGTCGTAGGCCTCTTTGCGCAGCATCTTGTTCAGGTACTGGTCGATTTCGGTTACCTTGTCCCAGTGCCGGATGTTCTCCTTGAGGTGGTCGAACATCTTCATTACCGCGAGGTTCGCGCCGCCGTGCAGCGGGCCTTTGAGCGAACCGATCGCTGCGGCGATCGACGAGTAGGTGTCGGTGCCCGACGAACTGGTCACGCGTACCGTGAAGGTCGAGTTGTTACCGCCGCCGTGTTCGGCATGCAGCACCAGCGCGCGGTCGAGGGTTTTCGCTTCCAGTTCGGAGAACTCGCCTTTGAGCATGTAAAGGAAATTTTCGGCAATTGAGTACTCTTCCTTCGGGTGACGGATGTGCAGCGTCTTGCCGTGGCTGTGGCGCATGATGTTGTAGGCGTAGGCGATGATCGTCGGGAACTTCGAGATCAGGTCGATCGACTGGCGCATCAGGTTGTCGCGCGAGGTGTCGTCGGGGTTTTCGTCGAAGGTGTACATCTCCAGTACGCAGCGCGCGAGGATGTTCATCACGTTCGATCCTTCCAGGTCGAGGATGTTCATCTTGGTCTTCTGGCCCAGCGGCATGAAGGCGTGAATCAGGCTCTGGAACGATTCGAGCTCTTCGCGGTTGGGCAGGTAGCCCGACAGCAGCAGGAAGGCCGCTTCTTCGAACCCGAAGCGATTTTCCCCGTGGATGCCTTTCACCAGGTCGTTCACGTCGATGCCGCGGTAAAGCAGCCGGCCGGGGATCGCCTTGAGGCCTTCGGGCAGGCGTTCATAGCCGACCACGTCGCCGATCTGCGTCAGTCCCACCAGCACGCCCGAATGGTCTTCGTTGCGCAGCCCCCGCTTGACGTTGTATTTCGTGAAGAGTTCGTTGTCGATGCGGCTCGTGCTTTTGATC
>ERZ824473.4653-NODE-4653-length-11952-cov-4.284610_pt1 | contig 11952 bp, 12 predicted proteins | sample MGYA00519874_ERZ824473 | MGnify/ENA primary metagenome ERZ824473 (study PRJEB31778, sample SAMEA3449151) | human gut metagenome | biome: human gut; feature: human-associated habitat; material: faeces | place: United Kingdom | collected 2010/2012 ... | reverse complement strand
CATGGCATAACTTGAGCAAGCTCAGTTCTGCTCATGGCTTACCGAAAGAGTTGTTTATTGTTGTAAAGGTTGTTCAAGTTGTTTTTCTTTATGTCCACGATTGTCGACAAACGAATGTCCAAGGCGAAGCATTGTTCATTGTTGTAAAGGTTGTTCGAGTTGTTTTTCTTCATGTCCACGTGGTGTCTATAGACTTTTCGTGCAAGGCGGAGCAAGCGCTCCGCGGTAGTTTTACGGGTCGCCGAGGTAGTGGACGATGAGGCGGACCTCGTGGGGCGTGAACCATTTGGAGGTCTTGCGGTAGCCCGCCTCGTGGAGCGCCTGGCTCAGCGGTTGGCAACGGTCTATCCACGCGCGGAGGCGGTTGACGGCCGACCGAGGGGCAATGTCGGGGAAGTAGGTCTGGGCCAGTTCTTGTTTGCTGTAGGCCCGGATGGGAGTTTCGTTCATGATGACTTTGTGATTTTGTTGATGGAGAGATAATAGTCGGAGAAGTCCTTGCAGCCCGGGGGCAGATGGTGGTGGACGAGGCCCGGCAGCAGGTCGCGCAGCTGCAGGTAGAGGCGCTCGCCCGGGGCATCGGCGTCGGGATACATGTGGAAGGGCGTGGAGAGGCGATCGTGGAGGTCGAGGAGCAGTCGCACCTCGGCGTCGTGGAGCGTCGTGGCCGAGGGGATGGCGACGGCCTTGCGCCCCGAGGAGAGCATGGCCCAGCAGTCGGAGCACCCCTCCGTGATCCAGAGCGGTTCGCCAGGGCGAAGACGCAGCAGCACGGGCTGGTTGTAGAGACCGCATCGCGACCCTTGCGGAAATCGGAAGCGCGGCTGGGCTATGGGATCGGACGAGGAGGCCGTCGCGGGCGCCATGTGGCACACGGAGTTCTCTTGGGCGGGTCCGCCCGCGGTCGGTCCACAAACCTTTCCCGAGGTCGTCCGATTTTCCTTCTCCGAAGTCGGCTGAGCGTCCGTCCGAGAATCTATCTGAGAGACCATCCCCGAGGTTGCCCGAGAGGTTGTCTGAGCCTCCGCGGGCGCACTCTTCCTGTAGTCGAGGTTGCGGTTCTGCAGTCCCACGAGGCGCATCTGCGGGTCGTAGTAGGGCGTCTGCAACCAATGGGTGCCGTGGCGGTCGGTCCACGAGGTGAGGCGGCACCAGGCGACGACCCTCGGGTCCAGCCGTCGCTCCTGGAAGAGAAACTGGCGGGCGGGGTCGCTGAGCCACGGGTGCTCGAAGAAGCGGGCGTAGCGGGCCGCGTCGAAGGGTTTGTAAGCTTCCTCCCTGGGCCGCGGGCGCGAGAGGGGCAGCGGGTCGATCCTCACGCCTCCGTCCAGCCATCGGCAGGCCTCGGGGAAGGACATCCCCAGCCGCCGCATCACGAGGTCGATCGGGCCTCCCCGCGCTCCGCAGGAGAAGCAACGGAAGGTGTTGCTGCGCGCGTGGAACGTCAGGCTCGGGCGATGGTCGTCGTGGAAGGGGCAGAGGCTCTTGTGGCGCTCGACGTGGAGCCCCACCCGCTCCGCCACCTGCTCTATGGGCAGGTCGCGGAGCCGCTGGAGGGTCAGTCGGTCGAGCATGGGCGGCGGTTTTTGCGTGAGGCGGGCATGCCCGTCAGATACTCCTCCGTCTTGGTGTAGAGCCCCGTCTGGGCCGAGTAGGTGACGAAGTTGCGCGTTTTCCAAACACGAAGTTGCCGTTTCGTGCCCTCCTTGCCTTTGCCCACACTCATGCGTAGCGCCTCCAGCTGCTGCTCGCTAAACGTCTCGGGCAAGTCCTCCAGCATATTCTTCACGCCGCCTTGTCGCTCCTGTTCCGTGGGTATTCCGCCCTGGCCAAACATGTCGCCGAAGACCTTCACTTTGGACCATAGGTCGTAGTAGCAGAACCACTCCACCATTTCTCCGATAGACTTCGTCCACGTTTGGTCGTTGAGTATCCAGAGCACAGCCCCCTTCTTCCAGGCCGAGAAGACGCTGCGGTGGGAGAGGTCCCAAAGCATATCGTCGTCGGTCATGTCGCCCAACTTAGCCATTTCCTCGGCCAGCTGGTCGGCCAACTTGTTGAGCGGTTTGATCGTGAAGGAGCCCTTGCAGTTGGTCAGCCGCAGAAGGCAGGCGTCGAGCTTTGTGAGAAAGTCGTCGCCATAGGATCCTTGGCGTGGAATGCGGCCGCAGCGCTCGCCACGTTCCTTGTAGGCGAAGGGGATGCGTCCGAAGAAGCCGTTGGTCAGATCCTTCTTGTAGAACTGACGCGCCACCTCGGGCGTCGAGGTGAAGGTGATGTTGACGCGCAGAACGGGGTTGCCCGTCACGCCCTCTGCCGTGGCGCGCAGCGCTCCAGCCCGCTGCTGGTCGTAGATGTTGCGCACCATTTGGCTCACCTGCCTGTGGCCTCCGAACATGCGGTCGGCCATCTCCACTTCGGGCAGGTTGACAAACTGCGTCCGTCCGCCCAGCTTCTCCAGCGCCATGGAGTTTTGCAGGAAGGCCGCGTTGGTCATGTCGGCGGGTGGATACCAAAAGGCCACGTCGGGCCGTTCGGGCTTTTCCTTGTTGGCCCCCTTGGTCTTCATCTGTCGCTGCCAATCGACGAGCTTCTGAAACTCCGTCTCGTCGTGCTGGCGAAAACTTCGCATCACGGCCTCTACAAGACGTGTGAATTGTGCCTTGCCGATGCCCGAAGGGCCTATCAGATGACCCATCTGTCCGCAAGTCTCATAGAAGTTGTTGTCAGAGTACTTGAACTTGACGCCAGTAATCAGAGAGGCCATGACGGGAATGATCATCGCGGCGATAGGTTCGCGCATCTCTGCTGACGTCTGCGACAGGGCCAAAGTGAGTGTGTGTGTCCCCTTGCCCAGCTTGGGCATTTTGGGAGCAATGGGGCTAAATATGTCGTAACTCATTGATTCTTAATATTTTTTTATTATTCAACTCTTGTAGCAACTTTCTCGGCGTTTCAGCGTTTCAGTGGAAAAAGCGAAGGGTCTGTTTTTCCACCCCAATTCTTCATTCTCTCTATAATCTATTGATTATTAATTAGTTATATAGATATATATAGAGGGGAAGAGAAAGTGGGGGTGTCTTTTTTTGCATTGAAACGCTGAAACGTTGAAACGCTGCGAAGCCCATGTTTTCGCATAGTGACTCCATGGGCCTTGGCAGACGGAGGAGGAGGGACCGTCACAAGGACTTCCGTCCGCTCTCCATCCGCCTGAAGGTTACTCCTGCTCGAAGTCCTCCTCCTCTCCAAGGCCTCTGTCCGTGGCGAAGAGCTCGCTGAGGTCGAAGCCTTCAACCTCCGCCAGGGCCATTGCCGCCTCGTGCTTGCCCGCTACCATCAGTAGCTCGCAGGTCGTATTGACGGCATAGTCGCCAAGTTTCCCGGCCCCGATACCTTTCGTCCGTTTGAAGGTCGGATAGACCGTGCCGTCGGCTCTGCGCTTGACGTTGATCCATTGGCCCATGTAGATGCTCGGGTTGCGGCGTGTGGCCTTTCTCTGCTCCGTGGCATTCTCCACGAAGGTGAAGTGGTCCTCGCCGTCGCGCGTGATCATCCCGTCGAGATACTCGCCCAGCTCCATGGGCCCCTGCTCCTGCGTGACCAGTTTCAGGTCCACGTCCAGCTCCGTGTTGGGGTAGAGGCCCGTCCACGTTCTGCCAGCGCCTGCGCTTTCCGCCCATGTGCTGCCAGCGCCTGCGCTTCCCGTGCCATCCTGGCCCGAGCGTGTGCAGCCTGCGCCAGCCTGGCCCGTCCACGCCCTGCCCGAGCGGTGGCGGCGGGCCCGTGCGAAGGGCGTCTGCCCGTTGAGGAGGTCGTTGATGATCTCATTCATGAGCCGAGGCTCCTGAGTCTGTTCCGTCTGCTGCTTGACGCGCAGAACCGTTCTTTTCTTTGTCATAATTTATTAAACTTAAAAAAGCACCTCTCTGGTACGGATGGCAGTCGAAGAGGTTTCCGTGCCACCTGCTTTAGTACCATCATTCCCCGCCCCCTGCTTTCGAACGCAAGAGGGCGGGTAGCCGCGGGAGATCCCGAACGACGAGTGCAAAATTAGAGAGAAAGCGTGGAGGGGCATGGGGTGAATGGTGGGTGCGCACCAACGAAAAAAGCACCCCAGAGAGCGGGATGCTTTGCTTGCTATGCGATAGCTGGAAAATCAAAAAAATGGTAGATGAATGGAAAAATCATCTTTTATTCACCTGGCAAACCGCTATGATGGTGGTGAAAAAACGCCCTGACTTGGCGTAAAGTGTCTTGCGTGTAATGTTTTGTTTTGTAATGAAGTTTTATCTTGTTGGAGAAAGACTTTTCGGTAACTCCGCTCCTCAGGCCGCAGTCCGCCGTCAGAAAACGATAAACCGATCCCCCCGTTGGCGTGTCCTCTGCCAAGACGTTTTCTTCTCGCCAAGTGTGTAGCCAGCAGACCGTGACGTCGTTGAAGAAGTCGTCGCGCTTGCACGTCAAGCTGCGGCCGCAAAGATGGTGGGAGCGCAAGAAGTCAAGAAACCGGGCGCGTTCGCGAAGAAGCGTCGAATGGTCCTTGAAGAGGGGACGTTGGCGTCCGCCACGCCCCTTGCCGCGGGTAGTGGATGCTGTCTCCTCCGCCTCGCCGCCAACATGGGCGGTCTGCTTGCGTAAGTCGTTGGCTATCTGGTTGTTCTGGGTCTGAATCTCTCCACCAACATTTGTGATATTACATCCCTGGATTTGATAAATAATTTTCGTCGACTTCTCTGCTTGCTCCATGCCGAAAAATGAATTTTGTAATAATTGATAAATAATGACCTTGGAAATAATGGCGACGAATTCGTCCATCGTCGGCCATCCGAAATCCGCTTGGCGCGGCGGCTCTCGACAGGAACGCAGGGTGCTGTCCACGCTCCACACCTCTAGGTCGGTCCGATAGCCAAAGCTGCTTTTGTCGAGCGGCAAAGTCTGCGAGGAGTAGACTTCTGCGCTACATGGCCAATGATCGTCTTGCCTCGACAGTTGATGGCGCATGAGGCCAAGACCGTCAGCCATCGCGTCCCAAATCTTGTCCAGCGACGAAGGCTGCTTTCGACGAACCGATCCAGACTTCGGCTCGTCTGTCTTTCTAAAAAAACTTGAAAATTTTCCAGTCCATAGTACCTGTATTTATGGTCCGACAATCTCTCCCAACCGTCGATTTTGAATCGGGGGGAAATTGCGTTCAAAGTTATGAATAATATTTTTGAATTTTCGCACAAGTTATGTTAAAAGATACAAAACATCTTTCTTTGGTCTTTTTACAAAGGGTTGAACTGGCGTGATTGTAGGCGATTTTTCCAAAAGCCCTTACAGATTTTCTTTTTCGTGGAGATTGTTACAAGAAGGTTACAGGCGTCGTTGTGCTAGCTTTTGCAACTTTTTGTCTATTGTCTTGATAGTGGATCTGTGGTTTCGTAGTCTTTTTGTAATACCGTTGGGATGTGTGAGGGGCTTCTATCGCGCGACGCTTCGTACTCCGAAGGTTCTGGTGTTCTTCCCCATCACCTCGCTTTGGAAGTAGGCGTAGTTGCCAGGGCTTTGCCATGGGGGCCTGACCGCGGGGTGGACGGTCTCCTCCACATACATTTCCAGCAGCTCGTCGTAGTCGAGGCAGATGATCTGGTCGCGGAAGTCCTCGTAGCCGTTCTTGTGGCAAAAGACGTTTCGGACCTCCCATCGCGTGAAGCGGCGCGCCATCGAGGCCAGTTGGCGGGGGCTGATGGGGTAGCCGTTCTCCCGGGCGTAGGTCTCGAGAAAGGCGAGGTTGATGGCGTAGTTGCTCATCCTCCGCCTGCGTGGCACGGGGGTCCTGCCGAGGCGCCAGTCTCGCAGGGTCGTGTGGCCGTGTGGGGCGCTATGGATTCGTCTCTTGTGCCCAGTCGTTGTCTTTTTGCTCATAGGCGTGTCATTATGTTTCCCACAAATTTACTACTTTTTTCCCAATCTCCATCCTTTTTCCCGAAGAAATATGGTTCATCCGATATTTGGAATGATTAATGCTTGCGTTTATCATTAGAAAGCCCCCTTCTTGTATTCTACCACCCCATATTCCGGATGAACCAGAAATATGCGCAAATAGTTTGCCCCGCTTGTCGGCGCGGGGTGGGGCAGCCTGCGAAATGTGCCTTGCGCCACCCGTGGAGCAGAGGCGGAAACTCGCTTTTTTCTTAGGTCGTATGGATGGGAATGCTTACCTTTGCGCCTGGAGGTCCATAAGCCTTCCGCTTGCGCCAGGTCTACTCGGATAGGAGGAGCAAGGGAAAGGGCGGGGCCGAAGGACTATATAAATAAGGTCTAAGAGGAACGGGGAGGGACTGTAAAGCGACGGAAGCAATAGATATGGAAGTAAAAGATATGAATCGGAAGGACAAAGAAGTAAAGGGCATGAGTCAAGTCAATTTGACCCCCTTGTCGGCAGTTGTCGATGAGGTGTGGGGCGAGAAGGGCAGTCCTCGTCGCGACGCCATGGAGAGGCGGCTGCAGGCCGAGGTCGAGCGCGGTCGGGCGGGCCGAGACGGGTAAACGGATGACGTAACCACGCGGCCCCCTGTCTCCAAAAACTTGTCACGAGTCTCCCGCTCCTCCGTCGCTCCAACGCTCGGCCTGCGGCCAGTTGCGCCCGTTGATATTCCCCCCAAAAACTGCTCTTGCGCGATTTTTCTTGGGGAAAAGTTTGGAAAGCCAAAGATTATTCTTACCTTTGCATCGTCAGTCCTCGCCAAGCCTCTTCACAATGCTCAAATCGTGCGAGGCGTTTTTTGTTTATGCCCCCTTGCGCACGGACGGTCCTATGGCCTTTGCCAAACGGCATGGATTCCTCAGAACATAGGCATCCTCGGAAAATCAGAAAAAGCCTGTCAGCTGAGGAAGAAGGTCTCGACCAGCGAGCGCAGTTGCTCGTCGGTCAAGTGGTCCGTGGCTTCTTATGTCTGATGCGTTGCACTTTCTTTTCCTTCCTGATCAGGTAGGGCGAGGGCGGCAGCTCCGGCAGCAGGTCGTCCAGGGCCTCGATCTCTCCTATCGCCTTCAGCAGCAGGAGAAACGTGGCGAGCGAGATGTTGTCCGCGGCTCCGCTCTCAAACTTGTGGATGGTCGTGGTCGTGAGGCCCGACTGCTCCGAGACCTCCTTCTGCGTCATGTTGCTGCGCAGGCGGTAGTCCTTGAAGCGGGCGCCAAGGAGCTTCACCAGTTGGGGGATCGCGTACTCGTAATAGTCCGTCATGAGGCTTTTTTTAATTTATATTGCGCTATAAGTTATGCCAGATTTTTGGCCCTATCTTATATTCTGCTTATATTTATCTCGCATGCAAAAATACGCGTTTTTTCCCGCCTCTCCAAACATTCCTGGCGAAAATCCTTCTCCCGCCCGCTTTTTTTAGCTTTTCGGCCGAGGGGGCGTGTCGGCTTTCTTGCAGACGAAGCGCGGACGTAAAGGAAAGAATGCCCTTTCGGGGGCGCGCTATTTACAAAAAAAGACGTCTTAGCGTAAAATATACGCAATAAAATTTGCAAGAGAAAAAAAGAATGTTTAACTTTGCGGCGTGAAATGGAACGCTTTCGATAAGCCATGCGCAGAACAGAGCTCGCTCAAGTTATGCCATGGCGAGAAAGGGTATCATGAAGTGAAACTATTTAGTATAGACGATATGAAATTCAACGAAATAACCAAGAAATGGGAATCTCCCTTCTGGCATCCTGCGGTGACCACAGATGCCGTGGTGTTCGGATTCGACAAAGAAGACCGATCGCTCCAGGTGCTCCTGATCAGGAGGGGTAATGCCAAGCCTGGCGAGGCGCCTGCTTTCGAAGGTTATTGGGCTCTCCCAGGCGGTTTTCTCCAAAAGGAGGAAACGACTGATGAATGCGTTCACAGAGAGTTGTTTGAAGAGTCGTCCATGAAATTGTTCAATAACGAAAGCGGCATTAGGCCGGAGTTTATAGAACAACTGAAAACATATTCCGCACGCGGAAGAGATCCCCGTGAATTCGTCATCACCGTCGCCTACTACGCACTTGTAAAAAAAGAAAAGTACGAAATCAAAGGAGGCGATGATGCCGTCGAAGCCAGATGGTTCCCGGTCGATGTTCTACCTGAACTGAAGATAGCATTTGACCATGCTCAGATCATACAAGATGCAGTAGAAATGCTGCGTGAAAGGATCCACTTCGAACCAATCGGATTCCACCTGCTCGACAAAGAATTCACCATGCCTCAATTGCAGAATATATATATTGCAATATTGAATCCTTCCGAGGAAGACAAAAACTTGCGAGACAGAAGGAATTTCCCCAAGAAAATGCTGAAGCTCGGCTATATCAGGGAAACAGGCAAAAAGCTGACAGGCAACCCCTATCGTTCGCCCAAGTTATATACTTTTGACGAAGAGGCGTATGCTGCCGCAAAAAAGATTGGCATGAGACTGGAATTCTAATCATAGATCTGCGTGGACCTCTCTTATCCGGAGAGGTTTAAAAGGCGCCAGTTTTCAATGTGTATCCGTTACGCATTGGCTCTCGTAAAGCAGAGTCATTTCTGTTGCCTATAACCAAAATTTCATTGCGTAAAACTTACGATAAGTAATTAACATTTAAAAAAAAGCAATTATGGAAAGATTTGATGACATTTGTCCGGAAAATGAGTTCGAGGACAAGAATTACAACGAGGAGTACGATCGGGAATACTCTTTCGATCAAGGCTACGAGTGGACCGAAGAAGATGCTTGGGATGCTCTGACCGACGGCATGTATGGTGATATGCCAAGCAATCCGTTGGAATACGATGCAATGATGGACGCCATGGGCTTTTAACATAATCCGTTCGAATATGAAAAAGACTATCACAAAATCAAAGCATAAGACTGCTCCAAAGGACAACCATGTCCAGCGGTTTTCAATCTGATCATTCTCGACGAGAGTGGATCGATGTCAAGTATTGCAGGACAGGCGATAAGCGGACTCAACGAAGTCTTCCAGACCATCGGAAAGGCTCAAAAAGAACATCCGGGACAGCAGCATTTTATCTCGTTCGTGACTTTCAACAGCGCAAAGATCAGAACAGTCTTTGATCGCCAAGCGGTAAGATCCGACAAGGAAATCAAGTGGACTGACTATATGCCGAACAGTTGCACCCCGTTGTATGATGCGATGGGAGAATCTCTGAACAAATTGAAAAAGCACGTTGGTGATGATGATGTCGTTTTGGTGACAATCATTACTGATGGCTACGAGAATGCTTCAAGAGAATATAGCGGGCATGGTATCAAGAGACTTGTAGCAGAGCTGAAAGAGAAAGGTTGGGTCTTCGCTTATATCGGCACTAATCAGGACGTGGATGCGGTTGCTGACGACATGGGGATTGGTAGCAGAATGCGTTACCAATATTCCCCCGAAGGTGCAGCCAGGATGTTTGCACAAGAGCGCGTTAGTAGGAGAAGGTTCTTTGACAGGCTGGCAACTCATGGTAAAAGTATTATAAAGGGTAAGCGCTTTGACTATTTTGAGTCGGAAGAAGAGTCAGGGAAAGAGCCAGAAACTGCTCGGGACAAGATTGGCGATACTTCTTCTCTCAGCGATAGCCAGGAAGTGGAAGGCAAGGAATGGCAGGAGGCTGGCCAGGAGCAAGTTTCTTCAGAAGACAACGAAACGACAGAAGGCCCCGAAAAGTCAAAGACCTTTTTTGGGAAAATGATGAATGGTATTAGGGCTATAATATGTCCTAAAAAATGATTTTTCAAAATGATGGAAAAGGTAAAAATGTTAGGCGCTACGCCATGTGCCATAGCAGCCTGTATGTGTCCCATTCCTGGAGATATAGCAAAACGTTGCTGCTCTCTCACTTTGGACAGAGAATCTCAGAGATGTCAAGGATAGATGGTGTGAATTAATAGAAGTGAGAACCGTATAAATTGTGAAAATCATGAATATTTGGATAATCGTTGCACTTTACTGGATCGTCTGTTGCGTTTTGGTATATGTGCTTGCACATATAAACGGACAAGTGGCTTATCGCAGAATGATGAAGCAAAAGACTACCTTTTGGGAGCATCTGCTCATCGTCCTATTTAGCCCATTGGCAGCTCCTATTATGCTATTTGCCACAGCGTATCATGGCTGCATCAATCTGTATTATAGAAACCGTCCAAGACCGCTGCCCAAAAAGATGAAAAAGTATATGAAGAAAGATTGCGTGTTGGACGAGAACAATCAGACCGTCTCCTTGGCGAAGTACAACTACATGCATTCCACGGAATATACCTTGGATGATGTCTATGGCAAGGGTTATGTTGAATCGTTGACCGAAAAAGAGCGGGCTAGTATCGCCACAGAATTCAAGGAGCATGACGAACCGGAGAAGGTTCAAGAAAGCATATCAGACATTCCAGAAGTAGGAGAATTATGGTTGTGAGAAGATTTGCCCTTTGGGTACTTTCGTGGATTTTGAAAATCTTCCCGACTCAAATGCTGAGCATGCAGAGAGATTCTGATACGCAATGGCAAAGAGACCTCCTATGAAGAGAAAGAAAAGATGATCATATTCAAGTATCATTGTGGCAGATATTTCCGAAACAGGTTGTAAATGTAGGCCCCAGAGCATTGCTTTGGGGCCTATACTTATAGGTTCCATTATTATTGTACCCTTTTCCCGCCATTATTATTGTACCCTTTCCCGCCATGGCATAACTCGATCGAGTTCGGTTTTGCGCATGACTATCGAATGCGTTCCAATATTTCCAGTATCCCAGTATTTCAATATCCCCCAATCCCAATAACCCAATATTCCAGTATTCCAGCATTCCAATATTCCAATAGGCCGATAGGGTCTTCTCATGCCTCGCTCCTCCTCGCCCTGGGGGGCAAGAGAAAAGCGATATGGGAGACTTCTTGGGAAGGTCCTATATCGCTCGGGGGGCTGATCATTTACAGATAGGGGAATATAGATTGGGGTCTATATGAGGCAGGGGCAGTTAGTCGCGATCGTGCTTGCCGTGCTTGTGATGCTTGCCGGGTCTGCCATAGCCTCGGTCGTGCTTGTCGTGCTTGTCCGGACGGCCATAGCCTCGGTCATGCTTGTGGTGCTTTCCCGGACGTCCATAGCCTCGATCGTGCTTTCCCGGACGGCCATGATGCTTGTCGAAGCGCGGGCGATGGTGGCCGTGGCCTCGGTCGTAGCGCGGGCGATGGTGGTAGCCCGGTCGGCAGGTGGGGTACCTCCTATATATATGGTGGACGTAGGCGCGGTTCTGCCAGCCGATGGGGCGGTAGAAGTAGTATGTGTTGCAGTATTTGCGCCATTGTCCGGGCGAGAGGTATCGGCGTATCTCGCGGTTGCGGCGCTCCCATCCGTAGGCGTCGATGTCGCGATAGCTATTGATGCTGTTGAGGTAGGCGAGGTTGATGTTGAGGATGCTGTTGCGGTAGCCCGGTCCGATACCCAGTTCGGATATCATCTTGTCGGTAATGATGGTGGCTTCCTCTCGCACGTCGGCCAGTCGCTGGGCCGAGGCGGAGACGATCACGACGAGGGCGGCTACGGTTGCTAAAAAAATACGTTTCATAATCCAGACTTTCTTTTGAGGGTTATAACTCGTTTTCTGCTGCAAAAGTACGATTCCCCACTCGTGCGGCCAAGGGAAAACCCATAAACCCGCATATAGTTTTCCCTTTGCCTTGAGAGGAAATCCCGAGGACATAAAGGAAAACAACTTGAACAACCTTTACAACAATGAACAACGCTTCGCCAGGATATCGCCTCTTCGAGGCCCATGCAGACCAAGGGTTGCTGCAAGGGAAACAACAATGAACAACGCTTCGCCTTGAACGCGTTTCCTGCTGAATCTACGTGGACACATGGGAAAACAACTTGAACAACTTTTACAACAAGTAACAACGCTTCGCCAGGACATCGCCTCTTCGAGGCCCATGCAGACCAAGGGTTGCTGCAAG
>ERZ824473.4650-NODE-4650-length-11965-cov-11.600420_pt1 | contig 11965 bp, 10 predicted proteins | sample MGYA00519874_ERZ824473 | MGnify/ENA primary metagenome ERZ824473 (study PRJEB31778, sample SAMEA3449151) | human gut metagenome | biome: human gut; feature: human-associated habitat; material: faeces | place: United Kingdom | collected 2010/2012 ... | reverse complement strand
ATTCCAGAGACATGCAAGAAGATCATGATAGAGTTAATTTAAGAAGTCAACAACAACAACTTTTTAGCAGGTTTTTAAATTTATTCGGAAAATTTATCACTGTAACGAAGCTGCAGATCTTCCCAATCCATAAACAATACATAAAATACTTTTCCGTATCGCTGGCTTTCTACGATTCGTCCGTGATCAAGCACAGAAAGGTAAGTTCCGTCGGCTTTTCGAAGATGAAAGTGAATGTAGTCATTTTCATTGCCTCTGTCAATCTGTTCCCAGATGCTTGTTTCAATCTGCTGTTGCTCATCTTTTCGGATCAGATTGCGGAACCTTTTTTGAGTAAGCCTGAATAATTCATCCATGCTTTTATAACCGGTCATATGAAGAAACTCATGGTTTGCATAAAAGAGCTCATCGTCTTCTTTGTCTGCTCTGTATATGATAAATGCGCCTGGAAGGTGTTCAGAGATATCCTTAAGTGCAAATCCAAGCTGTTTGCGGACTCCTGACTGGAGCCCTTTTCTGTAAACCATACATCCGTTTTTTCCATGAAGCTTTATTTCATAAAGAGCTGCATCTGCACAGCGCATAAGCTGTGAATGGTTGTCTGCAAATGTTGGATATTCTGCATATCCAAGAGAAATGAAAAATGCATGTTCCTTACCGTGGCAGGAGAATGTTTTTGGAAGTTTGGTGAATTGCTGCAGCTTTACATCTGCTTCTTCAAAGGTACAATTTGGTAAAAGAATGCAGAATTCGTCACCACCATTTCTTCCAAGCAATGCATCAGATGGGAAAAAAGCTTTCATACTGTCTGCCAGATTCTTTAATGCTCTGTCTCCGTAACTATGGCCATACACATCATTGATTAATTTAAAGTCATCGATATCAAGGAGCGCAGCCACAAAATGTGTCTGCGGATTTTTAGAAATTATTTTTTCGGCTGATTCATCAAAGCCATAGCGATTAGAAATATTCGTAAGAGAATCTGTGTGCGCCAGTATTTGATATTTGTTCTTGCGTTCTTTTGCTACCAGCCATACCCTGGTAAGCACTGACAGAAGAAAGCTTATAATAAGAAACATTCCACTGATAATTATCAATAGTGTGTTATTTCTCCGGCCGTTTTCAGGAGTTATCTCAAATTTCCAGTTTTCATCGCCTATTGTAAATATATAAGTAACCGGATGGTTTATTTGACCATCTGACTGATAAACCACTTCATAAGTATCACTCCATGGAGCGTCTGTTTTTGAAATTTTGTATTCATATCCAAAATTCGAAAGTGCACGGATTGCATCTGAAAAAATATCCGGAACACGCAGGATAACAATCGTAAATCCCCAGAAATACTCTTGTCCGTTTTGATCTTTCAGGTAAACTGGATTGCGGACTGCAATTCCATGACCGCCCTGTTTTAGTTCAAAGGGACCCTGCGTAATGATTGTATGGTTATCCCTTGCGTAACAGGAAATCTCTTTACGGTCTTTATCATGGAGCAGATCAATCTTACCTGCCTCATTTCTTTCAGCCGGATAAATATCTGTTACAACACCATTGGGAGCGAGCTGTATGCTTTCAATAGAATCAGACATCAGATTTTCAGCAATCGTGTCAAACTGATGGATCTTGCCGTCTTCACTGATTAAGATCTGTTCCAGAGCATCTGTAATTTCAATTCCAGCTGCAATTTCATTCTTTATGCGTTCACCATAGGTGGTTGCGTTTAATTGTGCCAACATGTGTCTCTGATTTTTTTCATGGGTGTCTGTGCTGCATACAATTAAACCGGCAAGGCATATGCCCAGTAAAAAAACGATAAGAGGCATAAGTGTTTTCTTTTTCACTTGATTCACCTTATTTTTTTATTCATGGAAATTTTGTAACTGTTCAGAGCCAAGCAAAATTTCATAAAACAGGCGGAAAATGCTTGCATTTTTAAGCCTGTTTTTGAAATTTTATTTGGCGGATACGCCACACCGACGAAATGCGTAGCATTTTGGAGGTTGGCTCTGAACAGTTACGAAATTTTTATAATGAGGTATTATATCACAGAAGTCGAGAAACAGAATAAGGTTTCTGAAAAAAGACAATATATTTTTGGCGTTATAATCAGTTTTCAAATAAAAAGCAGCAATAAGTGAAATGGTAAATCAGACGAAAGCCTGAGACACAAAGCGAAAGAATCTGGTCAAAGCGGACATTCGCAATCCGCTCCGCTGCGTTCCTGATACTCTGCCTGCAGCCGGTCTGCGGTGTCACGCTGCAAAAATTTTTTCTCCCCCAGCTGAGCGACCGGCATAATCCCCATCAGCGAATTCGTCACAAAGCATTCGTCGCAGTCAGCGATGTCCTCCGGATACAGGATTGTTTCCGTGATCTTGTACGTTTCAAGCAGATATTCCCGCAGGATGCCAGGAAGCAGGCCACAGGAGAGCGCGGGGGTCAGGATGTGGCCGCCACGGACCAGAAAGAGATTCGTGGCGGTGCCTTCGCAGAGCTGCCCTTTGGTGTTCAGAAAAATCCGTTCGTTTAATCCTAGTGATATTGCAGCACGTTTTTCCAGAATACAGTCTCCGTAGTTCAGCGTTTTGTGCGCGACAAGCGGAGAGGTTTCATTACGCAGCACCGGGCTGAAATCCATGCAAAATCCGGCGGTGTAATGCTCCGGCGTGTAGGGATTTGGCCGCGTACGAAACAGAAGATTTTCTTTTGTAAGGAGGATCTTCAGCACGCTGTGGTGCGAAGTCGAATGTGCAGCAAGATAAGAGCGGATCCGTTCTGGTGTAAGGTTCCGCGCTTTGCAGGAAGAAAGCTGCAGGAAAGCGGCCGCCCGGTCGAGCCGCGCTAAATGCTTTTCAAGAAAAACAGGCTGTCCATGCTCGATGGCGATCGTTTCAAATGCGCCGAGACCGAACTGAAAGCCGTCATCAAGGGATAACTGGGAAGAAGGCTGCATGAGAATTCCTTTCATATGGGTTTGCTGTAATTATAAAGCCGGCTGCTACAGTGGACGCTGCATCGCATCCAGCAGTGCCTTTGCTTTTTGTAATGTTTCCTCGTATTCAAATTCAAGCTCGGATTCTGCGGTGATGCCGCCTCCGACACCGAGATGATAGACACCGTCCTGATACAGTGCGGTGCGGATCACGATATTGAAATCACAGCAGTTATCGAGCGTCAGATAGCCGATCGAGCCGGTATAAAGGCCGCGCTGTCCGTGTTCCAGTTCATCAATGATCTCCATGGCACGGTATTTTGGGGCACCGGTGATCGAGCCGCCCGGGAAAGCCGATTCCAGAAGGTCGACGACCGTTTTGTCCGGCAGAAGATCGCCCTCGACATTGGAAACGAGGTGAAAGACGGTCGCATACTCCTCGACCGTAAAAAGCTCCGTGACTTTGACACTTCCCGGCCGGCAGACACGGTTCAGATCATTTCTCTCCAGATCGACAATCATCAATAATTCGCTCTTATCCTTTTCAGACTGTTCCAGCTCCCGGCGCATACGCAGATCCTCTTCCGGGGTCTCACCGCGTTTGCGGGTTCCTTTGATCGGCCGGGTCTGCACATGGCCGTTTTTCATCTGCAGAAACCGCTCCGGCGAAGCGCAGACAATCTGGAAATTATCGTAGTCCAGATACGCACCAAAAGGAGATGGATTCGATTCCCGCAGTGACAGAAAAAGATCAGGCGGCTGTTTTTCGCAGGCGATGGAGAGGCGTTGCGTCATATTTGCGATATAAATGTCTCCCTCGATGATGTAGTGGATCATGCGGTCGATAGTGCGCTTGTAATCTTCCTTCTCAAAATTCGGGGTGACGGTGAGAGGGAAGGAAGCGGAATCATCCATTTTTCTGTCAGAATGCGGTATCGGAGATTGATCCGAAGCAAAAACTTCCGTCAGCAGGCTGCACAGATTTTTCAGGCAGGCATCAGCAGGCTGGGTAATGCCGTTTGCAATCAGAAATGTTTTTTCCTTTTTGGCATCGTCGATCAGAAACACATCATAAAAAGTCAGCACGGCATCCGGAATTTTGGCATAAGCAGCCCGGGCAGATGGCACACCCTGCAGCTTCCGTCCGTAATCATAAGAAAAATAACCGATCGCACCGGAGACAAGAGGCAGATCGGTGTCATTTTGATCGACATGCTCCGCGAGATAACGGCGCAGATAATCTTCAAAGGACAGCTCTGTTTCCGGCTGATCATTGACAAAAAAGCCGTCTGCATTTTTGACGAGCTTCAGATACGGCTGTATACCGATGATGGAGTAACGGCCAAGGTTATTAGAGAGCGAAGAATCAAGGAATGCACATTTGAGGCTTCCAGTGAGGCGGCGAAATGCCTGCACGGCCGGAAGATAAAACGGCAGTTCCAGAATACGGCGATTAAACATAGTAGAAATCCTTTCCCTGGTGAAGGTGGCAGAGCAATAAGCAGCTACTCGGTTATGGGCAGGCAGCGAAGCGGACTGCGAATATCCGCTTTGCCACATGCGTTGATGAGAATCCGGCTTCAGACTGAGGTAAACGCTTTGCAAGACTGGCCGGAAACAAATGGCAATACGATTTCGGGTGTCTTTTGGGAGAAACGCTCTGCAATTTTGCAGAAATTTTCAAGCAGTTCGTGCCCATACTGTGTAAGCACGGCTTCCGGATGAAACTGCACACCGTATACAGGTAAATAACGGTGGGAGATTGCCATGACTGCACCGTCCTCCGAGACTGCATCGATCCGGTACGTATCCGGAAGTGAATCCGGCTGTACCGTCAGCGAGTGGTAACGGGTGACGGAAAAGGTTTCAGGCAGACCGGCGAAGCATCCGGTGCCGTTGTGGCGAATTGCAGTGATTTTTCCATGCATCGGAGTGCGGCCCTTTTGAACGGAAGCACCAGAGCAGTATCCGATGACCTGGTGACCGAGACAGACGCCAAGAACGGGAATTTTCCCCTGAAATTGTTTTAAAGCTTCTACGCAGAGAAAAGCATCCTGCGGACGTTTCGGCCCGGGGGAGAGTATGATTCCCTCCGGCTGCAGGTTTTTAATATCCTCAAGAGAGAGCTCATCGCACCGCTTCACAAGGATTTCACGGCCGATTTCCTGAAAATAGGCCCGCAGATTATAAACAAAAGAGTCGTAATTATCAATCATAAGATACATAGATCGTTTCCTCCAAAATATGTGCAGCCCTTTGGCAGATCAGGACGGATTTTTGCGCCTGAAGTATGAAATTCCTTGCAGGCACTTGAATATTGCAGGTACTTTTACACCGGAATCAGACAAAAAAAGGATAACGGTATGCGTAAAAGACGCACAGTCGTTATCCCTATTGGTCCGTAATCTGTGAATTATTTTTTCATCCTACCACAGCAGCCAGAGTACGTCAAGCAAAAATCCGTAAAAAAGAATCACAAAGCCCGTTCTCTGTTGTAGATAGCAGGAAGAAAAAGAGCGAAAAACCGTGGAAAAGGGCGAAAACCATGGAAAAGAAGTGGACTTCTCAATTTTTCTATGCTAAAATAAACCAAAGTTCGCAACAGAGAGAAACGCAGGCATTGTCAGATCAATACAATGCCTTTCTTTCGGTTTCGGCAGAAAATCCAAGGAGGAGAAAACAAATGGCCGGAGCGTTAAATGTCAGACACGGCGCGAAAATGCGGATTGCATTTGATGTGCCGGTTGGTCAGGATCCTCAATTTAATATGATATGTACTTTCAATAAAGCATTGGATGAATCAGCATTTCTTGTATCTATTCCAATGGTAAACGGGAAAGCACTGACGCCGGACGAGACACAGAAAATGCTGTTTCAGTACGGGGAAGGCGATGACGTGCAGATTGCGGCAGGCTACGTTGATGATGTGGTTAAGGAAGGAATCCGGCGTTACTGGAAAGTGCGCCGCGTGACAGAGCAGAGACAGTTCATCAAGCGTATAGATATTCGTATGAAAGTGGAACTGCCGGTGCAGTATATGCAGGACACCTGGGCACTCAATGCGGAAGGAGAGATTGACAAAGAAAACGGAGAGACAATGGATATTTCCAATAACGGTCTTGCCGTTTACATGAACCGCTGGTTCGAAGTAGGAGAAACATGCATTTTCACACTTCCGCGGATCGGAACAGCGGCAGACGGCCAGCCGGAGCGCGAAGTGGCAGGCGTAGTCTGTTGGATGCGCGAGCTGCCAAAGGGCGGTGCATTCCGATTTGTATCCGGTATTCAGCTGCGCTTTGCCGATCAGCAGGAACGCAGTGCAATGCAGGAATACGTAGCATATGTGAAGAAAAGATACCGTCTGTAAAACCGCAGAAAAGTAAAGAGACAGTCCGGGGCATTCTTAAGAGAGCCAGGCCACTGTGCCATGAAAAAAGAAGCCCCGGATATTTATTGTGAGAACAAAGATGAGCAGAAAACAAAAAGAAATACAGAATCAGGCTGATCAGGAGCATCCGAAGAAAAGGAAGAAACATCTCAGAAAAAAGGATCGCGTGGATCAGATCATTCGAATAGAAGAGCTCGAAGAGCTGATGAGCAAAGCCGGAGATGAAGGCGATCCGGAAACAATCGTCAGTATGTATATGCCGCATCGAAAGCGGCGGCGGATCGGTGCAGCACTGCTTCAGCTGGACCGGCTGAATTTTCTTCTTCTGATACTTCTGCTGGTAGCGGCGATCCTGTTTATCACCGCTTTCATGCAGGAAAAAATGGGAAATTTTACGATTAACCTCAACCGACTGGAGCTGTACCGCAAAGGCATCAGCATTTCCGAAACCGGCAATTTTGAGGATGCGACCGCGCGCCTGACCGCAAGCAACGTGCAGGATGCAACGAACATCTCGATCGATGACCTGCCGGGAGATTTGGACGGTCAGGAAGGCAGCCACAACGGCAAAAATTATATGGCCTATACATATTATCTGCGAAATGCAGGGAAAGAGGATCTTGGCTATATTGCAACCATCACGCTTGATTCCTGCGCAAAGGGCGCAGAAAAAGCAGTCCGCATTGCTGTCTGGCGAAACGGAGAGCGTGTTGTCTATGCGGCACCTGCAACAGACGGCGGAGACGAGGAGGGCTGCACCAGCTTTGAGTCAGATAATCTGGTATGCACCTATACAGAAAAAGATTTTCTTGTAGGAAATGTAGACCGCTACACAATTGTTATCTGGATGGAAGGGGACGACCCGGAATGTGTCGATTCAATTATCGGCGGCAGTGTGGAATTCAGCATGCACATCGATGCCGATTACGACGATCAGACAAGTCTTCTCTGGAAATTCGTCAGGGATATCAAGGATACTCTGACCGGAGACAAGCCAATCGATGCGGCCGGCAACGAAGCTCCGAATGGCAGCTATTATCCTGACAGAGAGATCACCTGGTCAACCAGAAGAAATAAATAAAATAATCGGAACTGTTCAGAGCGGATATTCGCAATCCGCTTCGCTGCTTGTAGGATCATAAGGAATCCAGGCTCGTAAGGAATCCTCCCGTAAACGGATCCCTCCTTACGAGATTCCGCAAGCGGGTTCCCCCTTATGATATTTCATGAACGCAGTCGCGAAGCGACTGCGTTCAAAAACAGGCTTAAAATACAGGCGTTTTATGGAATTTTGCCTGGCTCTGAACAGACAAATAATCAAGGTATGACCGATGCCACAACCATCGATTATATAAAACAAAAAAACTCTGAAAAGAGGAATTTACGGCAAAGGAAGGCGTTGTTATCCAAAGCTGCACGGAATGGCCTGCCATGAGATCGAATCCTCGCCGGAAACGGTGAAGGAGAATTCTTTCCACCGGGCCCGGTGAGAACACGATCTGATTGCAGCCCTTTCCACAGGATATAAAGACAGCATACCTGCCTGGCTGTAAAAATAACAGGAAATATGACAGAAACAATTAGCGTAAAAGCGCTCAAAAAACAGCTGGCTGCAGCGATTGCCATGGTACTGGTTGTCGCTGTAGCGCTGGGATCAAGTACGTATGCTTGGTTTGTAAGTAACAATACGGTTGATGCAACCGTAAGCAGCATTTCTGCACAGTCAAATGCAGCATATTTAACCATTGACAAAGTTGAAGCTATGACTAACGCTGGAACACAGACAGCGGTCGATTTAGCAGAAAGTCCAGTTAAATTATATCCATCACGTCCACATCAGGCAAATGACGGTACTAAAACTGACTGGACAAACAGTGCTGTACCGGCAAATTTAGTTTGGCAGACAGCATACGCCCAAAAAGCAGATAAGGCAGATGCTCAAACTAATGCAGCCGGAGAAGGAATTTATTATGATTTAACACATACAGCTGATACAGTTACTGGAACTACAGGATATGTGTCAACATCTCAGGTATATGTATCCTCTAGTCAAGGTGCATTCAATAGTTTGAAACTTGATAGCATGAGTGTTACAGGTACAGCAAAAGGAGAGAATGCAAAGAATGATATTGTTAATGCTGTTGGAGCATTAGTATCATGCGGCGATAACTGGGAACTTTGGGAATATGATAAAACTTTAAATGAAAATGCAGGTGGTTGGAAACAGACAGCTAAGTCAACCAATTCTTTATCAGGTGCAACAGGTACTACTTTTGGTGAAGCCGTTATTAACAATAAAGTTCTGACAGTTAATATTTCCCTGTTCTATGATGGTGATTATGAAACAATTAAGACAGCCAATTTTGACAATCTTGGTCAGGCAAAGGTTGCTCTTGGTTTCTCTGCAACACCAGTTCAGCAGGGTGTAAACGGAAATTATACTCAGGGAACTAAATAAATAATATCGCTCTCCACGGTTGTGGCGTGGAGGGCATACCAAAAGGCAGAAGATGTTTCTTCTACTTTTTGGTATGTCAAAAGAAAAGGATATGATGGAGATGAAAAAGAAAAGTCAAAAATTAAAAATACAGCTTATGGGAGCTATACTGAGTGCATCTGTCAGTGCATTCGCTTTAACATCTGCCACTTATGCCTGGTATGTGGCAAATAATAAGGTCACATCTGAAACGAGTTCCATCATGGCAGAAGCCAATGGTTTTATGCTTCAAATCGTAAAATTAGGTGATACGCTTGATCATGGAAGTGACACTGCACTTGTGTCAGCAGTAGAGGGACATAAGATCAGCCCAGCTTCTACAGAAGATGCAAAATCATGGTGGGTTCCGGAAAACTGGAATGCCGATATGAATGTGGCAACTTACATGCATCCTACATGGGATATTGATGAAAAAGGAAATACATTGTATGGTCAATATACTGTTGGTGATGAAACATACTATGCATATGCCGTTGGTGAATATACTCTATACACATTAACCAATACCGGAATCTGTGATGTATATCTGGATGGTTCGAATCCAGAAGGAGCTGTTCAGGTAACGATAAAAGATGCGGATGGAAAAGAAACAGCTGTGAATGATAAAGTGGCAGCTTCTCTTCGAGTCGGAATTACAATTGATGCTGGAAAAGGATCTGGCGAAAAATTGGTACTGGTTTATGCACCCAAAGCAGAAGATACCAATGCTCATGGGAATGATGTGAATTCAACTAACGGCTGGAGTGTGGTAAAAGATAGCAATTCAACAAAAAAGCCCTCCTATCCATATGTGTATGAAAAAAACTATACATGGACGGATTCTGCAGATGGAAAAACGTACAATTATGCAGCCGCAAAAGATGGATTCAGCTATATACTGCCAACCGGAAATGCACGGAAAATTGCATCTGGTGTAGATTACGATGGAAATACAACCATGCGAGTTTACATCTGGATGGAAGGAACTGATGCCGACTGCATTAGCCGTATTGTAGATGGCGATGAAAGACAATTTAATGTGACAGTACATTTGGCAGGTGTATCTGCTGAATAAGACAGCAAATGCGAATTGAAAAGTCATGGCACAAGCCATGGCTTTTCCTTTACTCCAATATTTCCCCTATTATCTACTATCCCCAATCTCCTCCACGTATTTTCGGTACATCTGATGGATTGCTATTTCCCCGACTTCTGGTATTATCATACGGCTGAAAAAGCAATCAAAAAATGTTTCTATTTCCGAAATCCTGCATATACTACTGATGAGTGTGGAAATGCCATCTCTACAAATTTTTTCAGATCTATTGAACTCTGGAGATTTTGTGATAAAATGATTTTAGAGGATAGTGGCGATGACCAGCTATCGCGGTGATGAAGCAATTGACTGGTTCGGTTTCAGTCGATTGTGGAGCTAGACCGTGGGTTATGCGGTAACCACAAGCCGAATAGATTTTTTGAATCGAACGAAAACGCTTAGTGAGAGCCTTGCTTCGGCAAGGCTCTTATTTTGTGGAAAAGGAGATGGTGTGTATAAAAAACAATGATCACAGATTACTATGATGCCATATTGGTACTGGTACATTGCAGTTCCTCTACATTTTTTTGCTGGTACTCAACTTATATTTTTTTGCAGCACCTCTTCCGATAATATCAATCAATCCATTTTCACTCATCTGACGGGTAAGCAGATAGGCTCTTGTTTTTTTAATGTTTAGTAGCTCCTGTAAATCTTCTTCTGTCATTTCTCCATATTCATTCAAATAATCTATTACCATTTTCATTTGAGGAGTGATTGTCACAGGTGTTTTTTCAGATGCTTCTGATACATGCTCTGCAATGGCACTGCGGGCATTCATGTTAGGCAATACCAGTTTAAATGTATTTGCTGTAACCTCAATGCGTGGTTGCACAGTACAATTTTTGTAAAGCGCATAGATTTTGCGGATACCAGTGCCGTATGACTCAATCAGCCTTAAACGATGGAAGATTTCAGCCAACTTGCGATTGCGTGGCTGTGAAATGCCATTACGGATATCATCCGCAGAAAGTCCCGGAATTAAACCGCCAATTGAAATAAATTCTATGCAAAAATCATTGATGTTGATGATGATGCTTCCGCTGTAGCTATAATCACGATGTACAATTGCATTGAGCAATGCTTCACGTAAAGCGGCTTCCGGGTAATCAGAAATCTCAACTCTTTCCAGTCCATTGAATGTAGCAGCAGTGCGATTGCATAGCGTCAGATATGCATAGCTGTCATTCAGTTGTTTGAAAATAGAACCGCAAAACTCCTTTGCATCTTTAAAGGTAATATTTGATTCATCACCAAACACGGCAATTTTTATAGTATGTTGGCACTGGTCTGACAGAAGCATGGCTAAGTTAGTATACTGATCATCGTCGATATTACGCAGTCCGAGTGCAATATATTTTTCTTCAGAGAAATCAACTTTATATCGCGTGAAGGTATGTTTTGCTTCCTCAAAAGACAGTTCCTGTACAACGGTACGCATTTCCTCAAATATATCACCATCTGAATCTTTGATCATTCTACGAATCTGTTCTGGAGATGCCTGCACACTAGATGCACCTTGGCGAACATAAACACCGTTCGACTTCATCCCCTTGGACTTCAAGTAATAAGGCTTATAACTTCCTTCTCCAACTTCAATTCGAATAACTTTATTATTTTCCAGAATATACCGCACAAACATGGTTACATCCGGTGCAATAGCATCACGAATGCCATTGGTCAGGCGGGTGTAAGTATCATCTACATTGTTAATACCGGTCACATTACCGTTATCATCAATGCCAATGTAGATAACACCACCATTCGTATTCGCAAAGGCTATAACTTCCTTATAAATGTCATCGACCATTTGCGATTTATATTCAATACGTTCACTTTCATATTGCATACATTCTCCCCTCCTCTTAACAGTTTATCTAATGACATCTTATATTATACTTTTCTTTTTCACTTTTTTCAATATGGGATAGTGAAAATTCACTTTTATTCACTGTTCAAATGTGAAAATTCATAACTTTTAAGACAGGAATGCGGTCTCTTTTATTGAATAACTGCGTGTCGCATTCTCGTTACTTCAGTGATGAGTTAGACGCGCCAATTTTTTTGTAAAAC
>ERZ824473.4629-NODE-4629-length-12023-cov-6.509358_pt1 | contig 12023 bp, 7 predicted proteins | sample MGYA00519874_ERZ824473 | MGnify/ENA primary metagenome ERZ824473 (study PRJEB31778, sample SAMEA3449151) | human gut metagenome | biome: human gut; feature: human-associated habitat; material: faeces | place: United Kingdom | collected 2010/2012 ... | reverse complement strand
ACGCCTGATTTATCAGGCTTTTTGACGAGCGTAGCGAGATTTTTCGTGAAAACTTTTTTCACAAAAAATGTGGCGTTTTGATCACCCGGTCAGATATGACCGGGTGATTTTCTACGCATTCTCGCCCTTATATTTTCTGCGTGTGGCCATGCCGCCGCGGATATGCCGCTCGGCCTTATTGATATCAAGCAGCTCGCGCACCTGATGATACAGTGCCGGGCTAACCGTTTTCAGCCTCTCGGTGAGATCCTTGTGTACGGTGCTTTTTGAGATGTTAAACTGCTTTGCGGCGGCTCTCACCGTTGCCTTGTTTTCGATTATGTACTCGGCAAGATCGCAGGCGCGCTCTTCAATATTAGTGTACACATGCACCACTCCCCAAACTCACATAGTCAATATATATGACGGGGGCGCGGAGCTTATGCAGCGGTCAAACTATACCAAATCGGCCGTGCATTACTGTTGAAAATAACGGAAATGAATTACTTGCCATTAAACTGACGAAATAGTATAATTGCTGTGTATACAGCCGCGAAAGCGGCACGGTGGAGAAATCAAAACTTAGGAGGAACATAATGAAAAAACGCATTATCAGTTTGCTGATGGTGGCGCTGATGCTCGTTTCGCTCGTGCCTATGAGTGTAATGGCGGCGAACAATACCACGATAACGAAGCAGCCGTCCAATGTGAGCGCGGCAATCGGCGAGACTGTCACATTTGAAATCGCTGCTACAAATACGAACAGCACAAACCTTGAATATCTGTGGTTTGATGCAGATAAAGTCAATGCAGATGACATAGACCTTTCTAATATTAAGAACACAATAGATGAAATCAAGGCCGCAAAGCTCGGCAAAGGCCAAAAGCTGACTCTTACAGCCGAGCAGGATATGAAAATCCGCTGTGCTGTGTACTATACGAAAGTATTAATCCCAAGAGACCTGACTCTCAGCAACACCGTGACCCTCACAGTCACCGGCGGCACGGTAGACCCCGATCCCACGCCGAGCCCCAGCCCGAGCGTTGAGCCGACTCCGACACCTACACCCACGCCGACTCCGACGCCGAGCACCGATCCCACGGCGTGTAAGCACGACAAAAACGTCGAGCATTATCTCAACACGAACAACACCTGCGATCCGCATATTGAGTACTGGTATTGCGAGGATTGCGGCTCGTATTTCACCGATGCGGCTTGCACTAATCAGACCACCAAAGCAAAGCTCGATAACGGCCTGACGAAAGACAAAACCAAGCACACCGACCTCAAGCACTTCCCCTCAAAGGCGGCGACCTGCACCGAGAAGGGCAACATAGAATATTGGTACTGCTCCGGCTGCAAAGAGTATTACTCTGACGCTGCCGGAACGGTCAAAACGACATCGGCCAAGGTCTCCACGCCGAAAAACGACCATGATTATTACTGGGTGGCCGACGAGGTCGCAGGCGTGCACTATCAGAAGTGCAGAGTTTGCGGTACGACCACGGGCACAAGCTCCCACAGCGGCGGTACGGCCAGCTGCAAGGCTCAGGCCAAGTGCGCTAAGTGCGGCGCAAGCTACGGCGAGCTTGACCCCAACACCCATGTGAATTTCGAGATCAGAAATGAAGTAAAGGCAACCGAAACAAAGCAGGGCTACACCGGCGATAAATACTGCAAGGACTGCGGCAAGCTGATCGAAACGGGCGAGTATTATTCTGCCCAGTGCGCAGGCGGCTGCAAGGATATCGAGCTTGTCAAGGGCACGCCCAAGACCTGCACCAAGGACGGAACGATAGATTACTATCGCTGCAAAAAGTGCGGCAATATGTACAAGGATGAGCGCGCAAGCATACTCATCACAAAGGATGACCTCGTCGATAAATGCACCGGCCACGATCTGCACCCCGGCACCGATCTGGTCGGAAGAATAAGCCAGGATAATCTGAAGCTGCTTGCCAAGACCATCGGCCTGAGCACGCCGCAGATCGTCCAGATGATCCGCGACGGCACATTTGACCTCGATCATATCATCGGAATGATAAAGATCAAGGACATTGACCATTGCAGCGACGATACATATCATTGGCTCGGCTGCCAGCGCTGCGGAAAGACGCTGGAGGATCTCAGAGACGAGCTGAATTCGGCAGGCTTTGAGATAAACGAAAAGTGGTATGAGCTCAGCCGCAAGACCGCCCACACCGGCGGCACGGCCACCTGCACCGAAAAGGCCGTCTGCGACGAATGCGGCGACGCCTACGGTGAGCTTGGCGCTCACAGATATGACGCAGTCGTGACCGCGCCGACCTGCACCCAGAACGGCTACACCAAGCACACCTGCTCCGGCTGCAAGGACAGCTATACGGATAACGAGACCGTAAAGACCGGACATATTATCAAGTACGGCGTGTGCGAAAAGTGCAATATGCGCTTTTCAAATCCGTTTTATGATGTAAACGGCACCGACTGGTTCTACAGCGCCGTTATGTGGGCATACTACAACACACCGCAGGTAACTAACGGCAAGGATGAAAGCCACTTTGCACCCAAAGCATCGTGCACACGTGCACAGGTCGTGACCTTCCTCTGGCGCGCAGCCGGCAGACCCGAGCCGAGCGGCAGCGTAAAGCAGTTTTCGGATGTTCCGAAGAACAATTCCTACGCGTACTGCTATGACGCTATCCTCTGGGCTGTTGAAAACGGCATAACCAAGGGCACGGACGCTACGCACTTCTCGCCGAACGCAACCGTTACGCGCGCCCAGTTTGTCACCTTCCTCTGGCGCTATGCCGGCGAGCCTGCACCCAAGAATATGAGCTGCAGCTTCAACGATGTGAATGCAAACGCATTTTACTACAAAGCGGTCCTCTGGGCCGTTGAAAACGGCGTTACCACCGGCAAAACGGCAACGCAGTTTGCGCCCGGCACGACCTGCACCCGCTGCGAAGTCGCGGCATTCATGTTCCGCGCGTTCAGCAAAGGGATCACGGCAAAATAAAGCATGGTTTAAGGCGCGGCTTTTAGCCGCGCCTTTTTGATACATTTGTGTTGAAATGTGATGCTTTGGATGATATCATGTTAACCGATGGTAATGACATTTTATAGCTAAGGAGAGGAACTATGAGAAACGAATCGATGAATCTTTCAAAGAACGAAATGATGATGGTAATGCACGATCAGGAGCAGGAGATAGAAAAGCTTAAATCTCAGGTAGCGGAGCTTCAGGCGAAGCTCGACGGATATGAGATCAAGGTAAGCGAGAGCGGCAATCTTGCCGAGGCTGCCGCAAAGGTCAGCGGTTTGTTTGAAGCGGCGCAGCTCACGGTCGATACATATCTTGAGAACATGAAAAAGCGCGATGAGCAGGCCGAGGCTGCTTTTTCCGATGTTCAGAAGCAGGCAGAGCAGATAATAGCCGAGGCAGAGGATGTTGCGAGCAAGCGTTTGGCGGCTGCCGATGCCGAGATCGAGGAAAAGTGGGCGGTGATCGAGAGCCGGCTTCTCGTCATGTATGAGTCGCATAAGGGCCTCAAGGAGCTTGTCGAATCCGGCATTTTCACCATCCCCGGAAAAGAATAGATCGCCGCAAACCATTGATAGACAAAGAAAATCCCGAAGTTTCAACGACTTCGGGATTTTACTGTATTTGGAGCGGATGACGGGAATCGAACCCGCGTCGCCAGCTTGGGAAGCTGGGGCCCTGCCATTAGACGACATCCGCAATTATTTTGATGTGCAAATTATTTTACACCAACGGGAGAAAATATGCAAGCAAAAATACTGCGCCGCTAATAATGCAGGCAAACAGTTGACCGGCAACTCATAATATGGTAATATAAGAATAGACTTTTTGTATACTTAACGGGAAAATAATTTGCAAGGGGGAGAAAAATGAAAAAGTCAAAAAAGCTTCTGAGTCTGCTGCTTGCGGTGCTGCTGCTTTGCAGCCTGTTGCCGGCAGCGGCATCGGCCGAGGGGAACCCGGAGGATGACTATCCGTTCGTTTTTGTCCACGGACTTATGGGCTGGGGCGAAAGATCGATGCTCGATCCGATCATGCCGTATTGGGGCATGACAACGGGCAATCTCATGAAGTACCTGAACTCAAAGGGCTACGAGAGCTATGCCGCTCAGGTCGGACCTCTCTCCGGCGCTTGGGACAGAGCGTGCGAGCTTTATGCGCAGCTTGTCGGCGGAACGGTTGACTACGGCGCTGCGCACTCGGCGGCCAAGGGTCACGATCGCTACGGCATAACCTACGAAAAGCCGCTTTTTGAGGGCTGGAGCGCGCAGAAGAAGATTAACCTTATCGGACACAGCTTCGGCGGCGCGACGACGCGCCTGTTCCTCGAGCTGCTTGCAAACGGCAGCGCGGAAGAGGTCGCGGCCGCAAAGGCGGCAGGCACAAAGGTATCTCCGCTGTTTGAGGGCGGCAAGGGCAACTGGGTGTATTCGCTCACGGCGGTTGCTGCGCCGCACAACGGAACCACGTTTATCGAAACCTGCGATGTTTCGACCAAGGTGGTAACCGATGCAATCTATAATTTCGGCGCAGCTCTCGGCCTTACCAAGCTTAAGGGTGTGTACGATCTCCAGCTTGAGCATTTCGGGATCTACCGCAAGGACAGCGAGACTGATATGCAGTATCTCATCCGAGTCCTCAACAGCAGCAACTTCATGAGTCATAATGACAATGCAATATACGACCTCACCATAGACAATGCGCTGAAGATAAACGACGGGATAGAGATGCAGAACAATGTTTATTACTTCTCCGTCTGCGGCGACGCAACGCACCCGAGCAGCGTGAGCGGAAACGAAGTGCCCGACTCATCCGTGTTTGCGCTGCTTAAGCCCTTTGCCGCGATGATTGGTAAGTATTATGACAAATATACTGCCGGCGGCGTTTATATCGACAGAACGTGGCTGCCTAACGACGGCATGGTAAACGTCGTGTCCGGCCTGTATCCTGTAAACAGCAAGCTCAAGTGCGAAAAATCCGACGGAAGCCGGGGCTTTGTTGTCTGCGACGGATACAACAAGGAAAGCTATGCGAAGGGTATATGGAATGTCTTCCCGACTCAGCCGTATGATCATCTTAGCATCATCGGCGGCATTCTTTCAAACACCGTTTCAAATACCCGGCACCTGTACATGGAGCTTATAAGCAGGGTTACGAGTACCTATGGCAGCAGCACTCCGGCCGAAGAACCTATCGGCAAGACGATGTCATTCACTGATGTTGCGAAGGATCGCTGGTCGTATGATTACATCCTCAAGATGTATCAGCTTGGTGTCGTAAACGGCCGTTCGGACAGCATATTTGACCCGACCGGCAACGTTACGCGCGCAGAGTTTGTGAAAATGCTCGCCTGCCTTGACGGCGTGGATACGAGCGCTTACGCAAAGTGCCGCTTCACAGATGTCAGCGATAAGAGCGTTTTTGCGCCGTATGTCGAGTGGGCTGCAAATAACGGCATTGTCCTCGGCCTTGACGCGGCAACCTTCAAGCCGAATGACAACATAACGCGCGAGCAGATGGCGGCCATAATCTGCCGCTATGCCGACTATGCCGGCATAAAGCTGTCCGACGACACGCCGGCTGTTACCTTTGCCGACAGTGCGCAGATATCAAAGTACGCAGTCGATTATGTCACGGCGCTCCAGCGCGCAGGCATAATATGCGGAAAGCAGAACGCCGACGGAAGCTTCAGCTATTATCCGAAATCGTTTGCAACGCGCGAGCAGGCATGCAAGGTGCTCAGTCTTATATAAAATCGTTGAATAATATGTTAAAAAACCGTGGGAGACCACGGTTTTTTATTGCAAAGAGTATAGACGTTTAGTATAATATATCTAATAAATATATTTAAGGCAGGTAGGCTATGGCGTACGTTGAATTTGAAAAAGTTAAAAAGACATATCACATGGGCGAGGTGAGCATCGAAGCACTCAAGGATGCGACTTTTGAGATCGAAAAGGGCGAAATATGCGTTATTGTCGGCGCATCCGGTGCAGGAAAAACCACGCTTCTGAATATTCTCGGCGGTATGGACAGTTTAAGCTCCGGCCGCGTTGTGCTCGATGGGAAAGAAATATCCTCGTATAACGCAAACGAACTTACGACCTATCGCCGTTATGATGTGGGCTTTGTGTTCCAGTTTTATAACCTTGTTCAGAACCTCACGGCCATTGAAAACGTTGAGCTTGCCGCACAGATATGCAAAAACCCGATGGACGCTGCGGAGGTCATCGACCTTGTCGGTCTGCACGACAGGGCGCAGAATTTCCCGGCGCAGCTTTCCGGCGGCGAGCAGCAGCGCGTTGCGATAGCCCGTGCTCTGGCGAAAAATCCGAAGCTAATGCTCTGCGACGAGCCGACCGGCGCGCTTGACTATAACACGGGCAAGGCAGTGCTCCAGCTTTTGCAGGATTGCAGCCGCAAAAACGGCATGACCGTTGTTATCATAACCCACAACCAGGCGCTCACCGCAATGGCGGACAGGGTGGTTTCCGTGAAAAGCGGCGTAGTCACCGACGTAAGCCTGAACGCGCACCCGATCCCCATCGAAGACATAGAGTGGTAAAGCAATGAACAGATCCATAATCAAACTCACAAAACGAGAGATCCGCAGCAGCCTCGGACGCTATCTTGCGATATTTGCAATAATAGCGTTGGGGGCCGGCTTGTTTGTCGGCCTGCGCCTGTCGCGCCCGGATTTTCTCGAAACGTATAATAATTACACTAATAAGACGAATTTTTATGATTTCCGACTTGTCTCAACGCTCGGACTTACCGACGAAGATATTGCCGAGGTCAAAAAAATGGACGGGGTGAAGCTTGCCGAGGGAGCTGTCGGGGCGGATTTTCTGTTTAACACCGCCGATGAGGATAACCTCATCATGATGGCGCAGAGCATACCCGAAAATGTGAACCAAATTAAGCTGAAGGCAGGCCGCATGCCGGAAAAGGCAAACGAGTGTCTCGCCGACCCTGATATGTATTCAAAAGACGATATCGGAAGTACAATAAAGCTTTCGAAGGATAACAGCGAGCAGACTTTTGATACCTTTGCGTATGACGAATATACGATCGTCGGGCTTGCCGACAGCGTTTTGTATATAAATATGGAGCGCGGCTCCAGCACGCTCGGAAACGGCAGCGTTAAGGGTTACATCTATATTCCGATGGACGGTTTTTCGACGGATTATTATACGGATATCTATGTTTGCGTCGATTCCGAAGGATATGTTTATTCCGATGAGTATGAGCAAAGCACGAAAAAATATGTTGACGGGCTTGAAAAATTCATGTCCGAGCGCGCCGTGATACGGCGTGACGCTATTATTGACGACGCAATGTCGCAGCTTGATGATGCAAAAAAGCAGTATGAGGACGGCAAGGCGCAGTACGATGCAGCCAAGGCTGAGTATGATGCCGGCTACGCAGAGTATGTGCAGAAGAAGAGCGACACCGAGGCTCAGCTCGAAAAGGCGCGTAAGGAGATCGAAAATGCCGAGAGCATGATGGGAGATACGTCCGTTATCGATCAAAAGCAGGCAGAGCTTGACGCGGCAAAGGCGGAGCTTGACAAGGGGCAGGCCGAATACGAGAGAGGCCTGCAACAGTTCAATGCCAAGGCAAAGCTCGCCTACGGCGCGGTGGATGAGCAGATAGCTTATTACGAAAACCGCATAAGCGATAAACAGAACGATATTGCTGCGCAGAATGCCGAGATCGAAAGCCTCAATGCGCAGCTTGCCGAAGCTCAGGCAAACGGTGATAGCTTAAAGGCAAGGCTCATAGAGTGGAAGATCAAAACTGCAAACGACCGTATCAGCCGTGATAATGCGGATATCGAGCGCTATAACGAGCGTCTTGAGGTCCACCGTCAAAAGCGCGCCGAGGTCGATGCCGAGCTTGAGCCGTATCGCAAGCAGCTTGAGGATGCAAAGGCTCAGCTTGACGCAGGCTATGCCCAGATCGCTGCCGGTCAGGCCGAGCTTGATGCTGCGCGCGAGATGATAAGCAGCGGCGGCGCACAGCTTGAGGCGGCAAAAAAGCAGTATGAGCAGGGCAAGGCAGAGGCCGAACGAGGCTTTGCCGAGGCTGAAAAGGAGCTTGCCTCCGGCAAGGCGCAGCTTGACGCTGCCAAGGCGGAGCTTGATAAGGGCGCAGCCGAGCTTGACTCTGCCGAAAAGCAGATAAAAAATATCAACCACGCCGATACGTATGTGCTCGACCGCGATACAAACGCGGGATATGTCTGCTTTGAAAGCGACACAAACGTTGTCCAGAGCGTGGCGTCCGTGTTCCCGGTGTTCTTTTTCCTCGTCGCGGCGCTCGTGTGCCTTACGACGATGACGCGAATGATAGCCGACCAGCGTACTCAGATAGGCATTATGAAAGCGCTGGGCTATTCCTCCGGCGCGATTATGGGAAAATACATGTTTTACTCCGGCAGCGCAACCGTGTTGGGCAGTATTTTCGGCATTGCGGCAGGAAGCTTTGCGTTCCCTGCGATAGTCTGGTTCGGATACGGGCTGATATACAATCTTTCCGGACTTACGTTCACAATGAACTGGCCGTTGGCGCTTGGAATAACGGCCGCAAACCTTTTGGTAACGCTGCTTGTTACATGGTACTGCTGCGCAAAGGAGCTTAAGTGCGCTCCGGCGGATCTCATCCGCCCGAAAGCGCCCGAGGCCGGAAAGCGCATTCTACTCGAGCGTATACCCACGGTGTGGAACGATATGAGCTTCATGCAGAAAGTATCGGCGCGCAATATCATGCGCTATAAAAAGCGCATATTCATGATGCTTCTGGGCATCGGCGGCTGCACGGCGCTTGTTCTGACGGCGCTTGGCCTTAATGACACGATCCAGAACGTCGTGACGCGGCAGTATGATGATATAATCCTCTATGATTATGAGATCACGATGGCGTATGACATGAATGAGGAAGAGCAGGAGATATTCTTCAGTGACGCAGGAGACGATATAAAGGATGCAGTGTTTCTCTATCATGGCCTTGCGGAGGTGTCCGGCAGCGATGCCATAAAAAGCGCAACGCTCACCGTGACCGACGGCAAGAAGCTTTGCAAGTACATTGACCTTAGCTATGACGGAGAACCCATCGACTATCCCGGCAGGGGCGAAGCGGCAATTAACTATAACCTTGCCCGGCAGCTCGGCGGAATTGAAGTCGGCGATGAGATAAAACTGACGACCTCCGAAAAAAAGGAGCTTACAGTTACGGTCAGCGCCCTGTTTGATAACTATGTTGACAGCTTCGTTTTCATCTCGCCTGAAACCTGTGAGGAGCAGCTCGGCGAAGTGCCGGAGTATAAGTCCGCGCTTGCAAACGCACCGGACGGAGCGGATATAAACCGCTGCGCCGAGGCTCTTACCCATGATGTGGATGGCGTTCGCGGCGTGACGCTGAGCGTTGACACCAAGGCGCGCATGAGCAGCATGATGGACGGCCTGCTCGTTGTCGTTGCGGCGATCATCCTCTGCGCCGGACTTCTGGCGTTTATAGTGCTTTATAACCTGACGAATATCAACATATCCGAGCGCATACGCGAGATAGCGACGCTCAAGGTGCTGGGTTTTTACCCCAACGAGGCGGCGCACTATGTTTTCCGCGAAAACCTTATCCTCACCGGCGCCGGAGCGGTGTTCGGCCTTGGCCTCGGCGTTGCGCTGCACGCATTTGTCATGAATGCGATAAAGGTCGATATGATGTATTTCAAGCCGCACATCAGCTTTTTGAGCTTTGCCGTTTCTATCGCCATAACCTTTGTGTTTGCCATGATAGTAAACGCCATCATGCGCCGCAGGATAGACAATATCGATATGGCCGGCGCGCTGAAATCCATAGAGTAATTTGACAACGCGCGGAGAATATATTATATTTAAATGTAATTAATTTAGAATATCAGGGATGCATGATATGGAAAATTTGCAAACTTCGCTGCCCGGCTGGGAGATAGTGCGCTGCATCGGCAGCGGCAGCTCCGGCAAGGTATACGAGCTGAAGAAAAAAGATGAATACGGCGGCGACTTCCACTGCGCGCTCAAGGTCATAAGCGTTCCGGGCTCGCAAAAGGAGTATGACGAAATGCTCGAGAGCATGAGCGAGTTTGCCATGCGCGCAAAGCTCCGCGAAAAGGTCGAGGAGATCAGCAATGAGTATCGTCTGCTCGGCGCTCTGCGCGGCCACCCGAACGTCGTCAACTGCGAGGATCAGATGATCATTCCGCACGAAAACGACATGGGCTGGGATATTTATATCCGCATGGAGCTTTTGCAGTCTCTGCCGGATTACGTCCGCGAAAACGGCATGACGGTCGACAGCGTTATTAAGCTCGGCAGCGACATGTGCTCGGCGCTTGAGCTTTGCCGCGAGAATAATATAATCCATCGCGACATTAAGCCGCAGAATATCTTCGTCAGCCGCTATGGTGTGTTTAAGCTCGGCGACTTCGGCGTGGCCAAGGCCTCCACCATACGCACCTCGGCCGATAAGGTCGGAACTTATTCGTATATGGCGCCTGAGGTCTACAAGGGCAAGGGCTATGACGACCGCGTGGATATATACTCGCTGGGCATGGTGCTCTATTGGCTGCTGAACGATCGGCGCGGCCCGTTCCTGCCGATGCCGCCCCAGGTGCCGACGCCCGAGCAGATCACCGATGCGCAGATACGCCGCTTCCGCGGCGAGATCCTGCCGCAGCCGAAAAACGGCAGCGCGGCGCTGAAAAAGGTGGTCATGACGGCGTGCAGCTATAAAATAGCCGACCGCTATGCAGGGCCGACGGAGCTTAAAAAAGCTCTTTCGCTCGCAGCGTCGGGCAGGGCAGAGCCGGAGCCTGCTCCGGCCTCGTTCGGCAGCGACGATATGACCGTGCGCGAGGATTTCAAGGCCGATCCGCGCCCTGAATACATACCCGAAGCGCCGGCCGAACCGCGACCGCAGCCCAAGCCGAAGCAGAAGCCGCGCCCCGAGCCTGCCCAGCCGAAAAAAAACCCGCCCAAGCAGCCGGAGCCTGAGAAAAAGCCGAAAAAGTCCATGTTTGGATATATACTTGCGCTCGTGCTCATCCTTGCGGCCATGGCGACGGCGGTGATCGTTTTCGCCCTGTCCGGCAGCAATGACGGAGGCAAGGACGATACGCCGACGGCAAGCGCCGCCCCCACGCCGACGGCAACTCCGGAGCCGGAGAAGCTCGACGTAAAATCCGTCGTTCTCAGCTCGCCGAGCCTCACGATGACGGTAGATGACGAAGCTCAGCTCAAGGTAAGCTGCATGCCCGAGCCGTCCGCCGGGCAGAAAGAGCCGGAGTATATCTGGAAAAGCAGCGATACGAGCATAGTCACCGTTTCTCAGGATGGCGCGCTCAAGGCCGTGAGCGAAGGCTCGGCCACGATTATGGTCTATGTCAGCGACAAGATGGAGGTCTACGATCAGTGCACCGTAATTGTCGAGCGCCCCAAGGTAACGGAACTGAGCATCGAGGAGATGCCCACAAAAACGGTGTACACCGTCGGCGAAGAGCTTGACACGACCGGCCTTGTGCTCAGAGCGTATTACAATAACGGCTCTGCAAAGCGCATAACCGACCCGAGCGAATACACGGTCGAGTGCGACATGACCGGCCTCGGAAACCGCGAAGCGACCGTCACTTATGACGGAAAGACCGTCACATATACTGTAAGAGTCAGCCTGTTCGGATGAATTTAGCGCCCACTTGTCAACTTAAGTCAATGTGCACTAATAAATGCAGCTAAAATTTGTTTAGTATCACAATTTAACAAGTGGGCAAAATGTGGTATAATAACATAAAAAGAGGCCGAAACGAGCGTTTCGACCAAAATACAACCTGTATGCTCGGCTTTATCGTGATCCCTCGATCGGAAACGATATGCCCACAAAATACAAACGCACCGCACGGTTATCCCCCGTGCGGTGCAACTTTTTTGCCATTTTTAACTCTCAAAACTATCAAAAGTGTACTTTTTGATAGTAAACCTGTTGCAC
>ERZ824473.4607-NODE-4607-length-12078-cov-2.968144_pt1 | contig 12078 bp, 8 predicted proteins | sample MGYA00519874_ERZ824473 | MGnify/ENA primary metagenome ERZ824473 (study PRJEB31778, sample SAMEA3449151) | human gut metagenome | biome: human gut; feature: human-associated habitat; material: faeces | place: United Kingdom | collected 2010/2012 ... | reverse complement strand
CTGGTCGTGAATACCAGAGGCATGAGCCTGTCAGTGCTGGCTTATATTAAGGGATTTCTGACATTCCGGGAACCGACAAGGATTCGCGGAGTGATTTTGAATCAGTTATCTCCGATGCTGTATCCGAGGATGAAACAGCTGCTGGAAGAAGAGCTTTCCGTAAAAGTTCTGGGATATGTTCCGAAATTGGAAGACTGTGTTATTGAAAGCCGCCATCTTGGACTGGTGCTTCCGGAAGAAATTCCGGAACTGAAAAACCGTTTACAGAAACTTGCGGAGGTTTTGGAAAAGACTCTGGATATTGACGGAATTCTGGAACTTGCCAAGACCACACCGGAACTTCAGGCACCGGATCTGAAAAAGCTGATTCAGGAAGACGCTGCATTTGCCTATCATACAGAGGAAAAAGTACGGATTGGTGTGGCAGACGATGAAGCTTTCTGCTTTTTTTATGCGGATAATTTAAATCTTCTGGAACAGATGGGGGCAGAATTGGTAACGTTTTCTCCGATCCATGATGAAAAACTTCCGGAAGATCTGGATGGACTTCTTCTTTGCGGCGGATATCCGGAACTGAACGGAGAAGCGCTGGAAAAGAATCAGAAGATGTGTTTGGCGATTCGAAATGCGATGGAACAAGGAATGCCCTGCCTGGCAGAATGTGGCGGATTTATGTATCTTCATCAGGAGATGGAGGACATGGAAGGCCATTTCCGTAAGGTCTGCGGTGTAATCCGGGGAAGATCGTTTCGGACACCCAGACTTAACAGATTTGGTTATATTACTCTTACGGAAAAAGAAAATACCGGACTTGGTGAAATACCTGCCCATGAGTTTCATTATTTTGATTCCACAGATTGTGGTGCCGCGTTCCATGCGTCAAAACCGGCATCCAAAAGAGGCTGGGACTGTATCCACAAAAAGGGCCGTATGATGGCAGGATTTCCGCATCTTTATTATTATGGAAATCCGAAAGTTCCGGTGCGTTTTCTGACAGATGCGTTGGAATACAAGAAAGAACGGAGGATGAAGAAAGATGTTGAAATATAGTCTTCCTGCACTGGTTATGGGATTTGTCCTGGATCTTCTTATCGGAGATCCCAGATGGCTGTATCATCCTATCTGTGTCATCGGAAATCTGATTGCGTTACTGGAAAAGGGAATTCGCAAAATTTTTCCGAAAAGTCATGGAGGGGAACTTGCCGGCGGCTTTGTGACTGTGGTGCTGATCTGTCTGTTCAGTGGCGGAGTACCATTTCTGGTTCTGCATTATCTCTACCGTTTTTCAACAGTGGCCGGCTTTGTGCTGGAAACTTTCTGGTGTTACCAGCTTCTTGCCACCCGCTCCCTGAAAGATGAAAGCATGAAAGTCTATGACCGTCTGAAAAATGGAACATTGGATGAAGCGCGTTATGCGGTATCTATGATTGTCGGCCGTGATACAAAAGAACTTACGGAGATCGGTGTGACAAAAGCAGCAGTGGAAACTGTAGCAGAAAATGCATCAGACGGCGTAATTGCCCCCATGCTTTATATGGCTGTCGGCGGAGTACCGTTGATGTTTCTGTACAAGGGAATCAACACCATGGATTCCATGCTGGGGTATAAAAATGACAGATATCTGTATTTTGGACGGGTTGCCGCAAAGCTGGATGATGTGGCCAATTATATCCCTGCCAGAATTTCCGGCTGGCTGATGGTGGCGGGAACAGTTTTGACAGGAATGAACACAAAAAATGCAGCCAGGATCTATAAAAGAGACCGGAGAAACCATGCAAGCCCCAACTCCGCACAGACGGAAGCAGCTATGGCAGGTGCTCTGGAAGTACAGCTTGCGGGAAATGCGTATTATTTTGGAAAATTATATGAAAAACCTACGATTGGTGATCCGATCCGCCCGGTGGAGCCGGAGGATATCAAAAGAGCCAACCGTTTGATGTATGCGGCATCTGTGCTGGGAATTCTTATATTTTGTCTGATCAGTGCAGGCATTCGTATGTTGTTTTTCTGACCGGCGCAGAAACGTTCTGACCCGGAAAAGATGCAGATAATACATAACAGACAGGAGAGGAACCAATGACAAAACACGTACATGGAGGAGATGTATACAGACATAAAGACTGCCTTGATTTTTCAGCGAATCTGAATCCTCTGGGAACACCGGAAAGCGTAAAACAGGCGATTATCGGCAGTCTGGATCATATTGCACAGTATCCTCAGGTAGGCTGTGATCTTCTTCGGGAAAAGATTGCAGAATATGAAGGCGTAAAAAAAGAAGAAATTGTCTGTGGAAATGGTGCGGCAGAAGTGATTTTTACCCTCTGCCGTGCGGTAAAACCCAAAAAGGCGCTGCTTCCCGCGCCGACTTTTGCAGAATACGGACAGGCACTGGAGAGCACGGATTGTAAACTGGAATATTATATGCTGACGGAAAATGAAGGTTTTGTGCTGGGGGAGTCTTATCTGGATATTCTTCACAAAGGACTGGATATGGCATTTTTATGCAATCCGAATAATCCCACCGGTATGCTGATTCCTCACAGGCTTCTGAAACGGATTCTGGAAAAGTGCAGAAAACTTGGGATTCTTCTGGTGGTAGACGAATGTTTTTTGGATTTTGTGAAAGAACCGGAGGAATATTCTCTGAAACGGTCACTTTCGGGATTTAACAATCTTTTTATACTGAAAGCATTTACAAAGAGATATGCCATGGCCGGCGTGCGGCTGGGATATGGGCTTTGTTCCAACCGGAAACTGATGGAGAAAATGGAACTTCATGTTCAGCCCTGGAATGTTTCCACCATGGCGCAGGCTGCGGGAATCCAGGCACTGACAGAGACAAAATATGTAGAGGAAGGAAGACAGCTTGTTTTTCGGGAGTCACAATGGCTGAAAAATGAGATGACCCGCATTGGGTATAAAGTATTTCCGTCGGAAGCAAATTATATTTTCTTTAAAGGGCCGGAAGAACTGTATGAGTTCTGTCTTCGGAAACGCATCCTGATCCGGGACTGCAGCAATTATCCGGGGCTCACCAAAGGCTTTTACAGGATTGCGGTAAAGCGCCATGAGGAAAATGTAAAACTGATCCAGGTACTTGAGGGAGGTATATTATGGCAAAAGCAATAATGGTACAGGGAACCATGTCCAATGCCGGAAAAAGTCTGCTGGCAGCAGGGCTTTGCAGAATTTTTAAGCAGGATGGCTATAAAGTGGCTCCTTTTAAATCACAGAATATGGCCCTGAATTCTTTTATTACAGAGGATGGGCTTGAAATGGGACGTGCCCAGGTCATGCAGGCAGAAGCAGCCGGGATCAAGCCATCGGTACTGATGAATCCAATTCTTCTGAAGCCAACCAATGATGTAGGTTCCCAGGTAATTGTTAACGGAGAAGTTCTTGGAACCATGAGTGCCAGAGATTATTTTAAATATAAAAAGACACTGGTTCCGGATGTAATGAAAGCTTACAATGCCCTTGCGGCAGAAAATGATATCATTGTAATCGAAGGTGCGGGAAGTCCGGCAGAGATCAATCTCAAGGATGAGGACATTGTAAACATGGGAATGGCAAAGATGGCCAAGGCGCCGGTTCTTCTTGTAGGTGACATTGACCGTGGTGGCGTTTTCGCACAGCTGATCGGTACGGTGGAACTTCTGGAAGAAGATGAAAAGGCTATGGTGAAAGGCCTGATCATCAACAAATTCCGTGGGGATAAGACCATTCTGGATCCTGGTGTTGCGATGCTGGAAGAGAGAAGCAAAATTCCGGTTGTGGGAGTGGCTCCATATTTGGATATTCAGGTAGAAGATGAGGACAGCCTTACGGAACGCTTTGACAGAAAACAGGAAGCCGGTGTGATTGATATCGCGGTGATTCGAACTCCTAGGATTTCCAATTTCACAGATTTCAATCCTTTCGAAAGCATTCCGGGCGTTTCACTTCGCTATGTGAAACATCCAAGAGATCTCCATTCTCCGGATATGATTATTCTTCCGGGAACCAAGAACACGATGGGCGATCTGATCTGGATGAGGGAAAGCGGAATGGAAGCGGCAGTTCTGAAAGATGCTTCCAGAGGAAAGCTGATTTTTGGTGTCTGTGGTGGTTATCAGATGCTGGGAGAAACTTTAAGCGATCCTCATGGAGTGGAAAATGGCGGCTCCATGAAGGGAATGGGCCTTCTTCCCATGGATACCATATTTGCGGAAAAGAAAACAAGGACAAGGGTTCACGGACAGTTTGGACAGCTTTCCGGTGTGTTTGCACCTCTTTCCGGAGCAGAAATTGAAGGTTATGAGATCCATATGGGAGAGAGTATTCGAAAGGAAGATGCGGGTACAGCCACAAAAATTACGGACAGTGTCAGTGGTGAGACCAAAGAGGAAGGCGCTTTTTCCGGAAATGTGTGCGGAACCTATATACATGGAGTCTTTGATAAAGAGGCATCTGCAGAGGCGATTATCCGTGTGATCGGTGAGAAAAAGGGCATTGATGTGGAAAATATGACAGGAGTGGATTTTGCCGCATTTAAAGAGCAGCAGTATGATATCCTGGCGGCAGAGCTTAGAAAACATCTGGATATGAAAAAAATCTATGAGATACTGGAAAACGGGATTACGGAGGACGAATAAAAATGAAAGTTGAGCTTGAAAATGTAAAACCCATGGAGATCGAAAAAAGAAGTTTTGAGATCATTACCGAAGAATTGGGAGACACTCCTCTGATTCCGGGAACAGAGCTGATTGTAAAACGCTGTATTCATACAAGTGCGGATTTTGATTATGCAAAAAATCTCTGTTTTTCTGAGGGTGCGGTAGAAAAGGCAATGGAAGCGATCCGAAATGGTGCGTGCATTGTTACAGATACGCAGATGGCAAAAGCAGGCATCAACAAACGTGCTCTTGCGCGTTACGGCGGTGAGGCATATTGTTTCATGTCCGATGAGGATGTGGCAGCTCTGGCAAAGAAAAACGGAACCACAAGAGCTACAGCCAGTATGGATAAAGCTGCCGAGATGGATGAGAAGCTGATTTTTGCTATTGGAAACGCACCAACTGCCCTGGTTCGTCTCTATGAACTGATTGAGGATGGAAAACTTTCTCCGGAACTGATTATTGGCGTACCGGTAGGCTTTGTAAATGTGGTACAGTCAAAGGAACTGATTATGCATGCAGATGTTCCGTATATTGTGGCAAAAGGACGAAAGGGTGGAAGCAATATTGCGGCGTGTATTGTAAATGCACTGCTTTATATGATTGATAACCGAAGAGATTAAGAATGTAAAAACGCCTCCGCAACTGTTAAAAACAGGCAGCGGAGGCGTTTTTTTCCACAACACTTTTCAGAAGCTGACATGCAGGCAGGAAATCTTTTACAGGAATGGAAGAACAGGAAAGAACCAGTGTGATATCTTCCGGGGTTTCCTTCAGAATTTCCAGACGGAGGCCTTTTTCACGTGCTTTTTTTTTCAGTTCGCTGCCTGAAATTGTGCAGGGAATGGTAAGAGCCAGACTGGTTCCGGCAGCCCCTGTTTTGATCTGGCAGTCTGTACCGAAGGTTTCTCGGACAGCAGTGGAGAGGGCTTTCAGTTTCTGTGCATACAGACGGCGGAGTTTTCTTGTCTGGGAAACCAGGTGGCCGTCACGGATAAACTGGCAGAGAGCAATCTGTTCTGCCTTGGAAGCAGTCTGGTTGTAAAAGTCTGCTTTTTTTTGGTACCGTTCCCGGAGGGTGGGCGGAAGTACCATAAAGCTGACACGGATGGATGGAAGAAGAAGTCTGGAAAAAGATCCGATGTATACAACGTTTTCGCCTCCGGAAAGACCGAAAAGAGATGGTGTTGGTTTCTGCAGATAAACGAATTCATTTTCAAAATCATCTTCAATGATCAGGTGGCCGTTGGCCTGTGCATGGTGAATCAGTTCCAGACGGCGTTTTACAGTCATGATTTCACCCCATTTGGTCATATGGGCAGGAGAAACATAGATTACATCACAGTTTTTATCCCTGTAGTGGACATCAAATCCATAATCTTCAAAAATGGTACTTCCCTGAATAAAGGATGGGGTGGGAAAAGAAACGGTTTTTTGTTCCAGAAGCAGAGGGCAGAGAATCTGGAGAAGACTCTGCAGGCCTGCGCCCACAACAATATCATCCGGAGAGCAGATCACATTTCTGCGTTCCCGGATATAATCGGCGAGAACTTCCCGGAAATCTTTTTCCCCCTGGGGTTCACCGTAGGAAAGCATACGGTCACCCTGACGGAGTGCACTTTTGATGTAACGCTGCCAGAGATCGAAGCGGAAACTTTCCCGGTCTACGCCGGAGGAGGCGAAATCATAAAGACAGGGAGGGACGTCTGCCGCATGTTTTTCCGGAGCAGGAGGATGCTGTTTGGTTGCAATATCGGTAACGTAATAACCGCTCTGTGCCCGGGCGATAATATAACCATCTGCCGCAAGCTGAAGATATGCGTTTTCGATGGTGGTACGGCTCAGCTTCAGCTCCTGGGCACATTTACGGAGTGAAGGCATCTTGCTGCCCGGGAGCAGACGGTTTTCCAGAATCAGCTTCCGGTAATAATGATAAACCTCCAGATAGAGGTGTTCTTTTTTGTGTTCTACGGATATATTCAACATAGGTATGGTAATTTCCTTCCAAAAATGATTGCGTAAACCTGACAATTCATTCTATAATAATACAGAAAAAAACACAAGACTGGAGAATTATGATGAAGAAAATAGCCGTGATCAATGATCTTTCCGGACTGGGAAAATGCTCGCTGACAGCAGCCATTCCAGTAATCTCCGTGATGGGAGTGCAGGCATGCCCGTTTCCTACCGCTGTTTTAAGTAATCAGACAGGATATGAAACTTATTTCTGCGAGGATCTTACTCGGCAGATGACGCCATATATGGAACAGTGGAAAAAGCGGGGATTTATCCCGGATGGAATTTATACAGGTTTTCTCTCGGATGAAAAGCAGGCAGATAAGATCCTGAAATTTATGGATCTGTTTGCCGGTGAGGAGACATTGATTCTTACTGATCCGGTAATGGGCGATGACGGGGAAGTCTACCCGATTTATACAGAGGGACTTCGAAGCCGTTTCCGCGAACTGGTCAGCCGTTCCTATGTAATTACCCCAAACCTTACAGAGGCATTGCTGCTCCTTTACGGAAAAGAAGAAATGGAGAAAAAATGGAAAGTTCTGGAAACTATGCCGGAGGCAGAAAGGCTGGAGAAAATCCAGGAGATCGGACAGCGCCTTGTTCTTGAATTTTCTCTTTCCGCAGTGGTGATTACAGGTGTGAATTACCGAGAAAACAGCCAGACACCGAAAATGGGAAATCTTGTCCTGGAAAAAGAAAAGGTCTCCTGGGTATTTGCCGAAAAATCCGGTGGAAGTTATTCCGGAACCGGAGATCTTTTTGCGTCAGTGCTCAGTGCCGGGCTGGTGAAAGGATATTCTATGGAAACCTGTGCACATATGGCGGTGGAGTTTATTTCCACATCAATCAGAGACGCAGTATCAGAAGGAACAGACCGTAATGACGGGGTATGCTTTGAAGCGCATCTAGGTATGTTACTTTCATAATAAAGAAAAGGGGAAAAATCATGATTTCAGCAGAAGAACAGAAAAAAGTAATTGCTCTTGTAAAACAGACAAAAGAACTGATTTTAAAAGAGATGAATAACGAAGAAGTAATGGTAAAGGGAGCTGCTAACTATGTGACAAATGTGGATCTGGCCGTGCAGAACTTTCTGAAAGAGGAACTTGGAAAAGCATTTCCGGAGATTTCCCTGATCGCGGAAGAAAAAGAAAACCTGGGACTTTCCAGAGAAAAAACTTACTGGATTCTGGATCCTATTGACGGTACTACAAATCTTATTCTGGATTTTCATATGAGCGCAGTTGCATTGGGACTTTATGAAAACGGTGAGATTGTTTTCGGTATTGTATACAATCCGTTTTCCGATGAACTGTTCCACGGAGCCAAGGGAGAGGGCGCTTATCTCAATGGAAAGAGAATCCATGTATCCGATACCGAAGATTTTGGGGATGCGGTAATTTCCTATGGCTCCACTCCTTACACAAAAGAAGAAGCAAAAAATCTTTTTCCGATTTTTTATCACATCTTTATGAAATGTGCGGATTTCCGTCGTACCGGATCTGCAGAACTCGATATGTGTTATGTTGCCTGTGGAAGGGAGCATGGATATATTGAACGTGACCTGAAACCCTGGGATTATTCTGCGGGAACCATTATTCTTCGTGAAGCAGGCGGTATTGTGAAGAACTGGAAAGGCGAGGAACCGTCCTATCTGAAAAATGAGGACATCCTCGCCTGTGCGCCGCAGTTTGCGGAAATTCTTCTAAAAGAATTATAATTTATTTTTTTGTAACCGATTTTTGTGTTCAAAAAGGGAGATCAGCAGCGTGAGCAGGATTCCGGAAACAGAGAGAAGAATTCCGGCGCGGATTCCCGGGCAGATGTAACGAAGCTCGATCTGGTTTTTCCCTTCTGTCAGAGGAATAGAATACATGCAGTCATCCAGAAGGCCGGCAGTAATCTGCTGGCCGTTTCTGTATATTTTCCAGCCTTTGTCGTAAGGGATGGATAGATAAAGCAGGGAGCTGGAATCAGCAGCAGTACAGGAAACGGAAACATGCCCGTTTTCCAGCTGGAACTCTTCCACAGCTCTGCCTGAAATCTCCTTGGAAACAGCGGCAAGGGCATCCAGATCCAGCGCGTAAAACTGTTCGCCCCCATCCCGGATGAAATATCCATTGTCTGAATGGATGGAAACTTTTGCATAAGCGGCTTCGGAAGCTGCTGGAATATAAAAAGCTGAGGGACTGAGCCACCAGGAATAACGGCTGATATAGGAGTCATTTACATTTAAAGAAGCATTTTCCATAGGGGAATCCCAGGGTATGTTTCCATATAGTGCGTAATTTCCCTCTGGAACAGAAAGGGTGTATACCTGGTCAGTGCCGGAATCGGAATCTCCTTTGGAAGAACAGGTATAGGATAACGGCCGATACAGAGAAACCGGATGTCCGCACAGAATGCTGTACAGATAATTCTGGTATACAAACGGGTCATCGGTCTGCGGAGTCTGTATAGATTCCGAATTGTCATGATAGAGAAAGGCCATCGGCAGTGCAGACGGGTTACAGTATACGGACTTTCCGTTTTCCGCCTCTATAGAATCCAGTTTTGTCAGTCCGTTAACGGGATAGGCAGACAAGGTATATTTTACTCCCAGCAGAGCATCTGCAGCAATGACAGGAGAGTTGGTAATGTTCATATTCAGACCGTTTTCACGGTAACCGATACGTTCCAGAAATTCTCTCTGCGTATCGTCCGGGGAGGAAGTATAACCGGAAATGGAACGGTAATTATAAGCCAGAGCTTCGTTATAATTTGCAGTTGCACCGTCAGTGTACTGAATCTTTGTGGAAGTCTGTGAAATCCGGTAAATGGAACTGTCCGATTCCTTGATTTCGCCGATCTGTTTCTGGGAACCCAGAGAATAAGCGGTGTACTGGCTGTTTTCGTCAGCATGGTAATCATTCATCAGAAAGCTGGCGTTAACTGCCAGTTCTGAAAGGATGATTCCTGTACAAAGCAGAGTGATAACTGCTTTTTTCCATGATTTGAAATTCCGGCTGTACATAAAAAGTCTCACAGAAATCAAGGTAACTGCAGCGTAAAAAACGGTCAGATAGATTTTTGATGTATGTTCACCGGGGTGAATATTATCCAGAAAAAACAGAAGAACCGAAAAAATGATCCATCCTCTGGAAAGAAGAACTGCGGTATGGTCATCCAAGTAAATCAGATAAAAACAGGCAGCCAGAAAGATCAGAGCGGCAATTCCCACATAGGAATATCTGCACCAGTAACTTTCCACAGTTTTGAACAATGAAAATACCATATAAAAAGGTTTCCAGTAAAAAATCAGTGCTATGACAGCAAGAAAACAGGCCAGCATACTTTTTTTCTGTGCAGATAACGTAGAAGAAAGAAAAAGGGCAATAACCGCCAGGATTACCAGAGTACCACAGAACAGAGAAGTACTGTTTGGAGTACTGTGCGCGCCCAGGTGGTAACTTTCCAGAATGGTGGGAAGCTGTCCGACGAAAGAAAAATCCTTCAATGCTGCAAGGTCCAGAGAACCACGGTTGGAATTTCCCATGGCAAGTACAGTGGGTAAAAACAGAACCGCGCTGCACATAAGCCCCAGAAACATAGAGAGGCCATAACGGAATATCATGACCAGGGCTTTTCGTGGAATATGGCTGTATTTTCTTGATGATCCCAGAAAATATAAGGCAAGTTCAAAAAGAAACCACAGGGCGGAAAATACACAGTTAATACCACCGCTGTACCAGTTAAAAAGAATCGACAATGCCACCCAGACAGAAAGCTTCCAGATGGATGATCCATGTATGATCTGATAGGTTCCCAGAAGAATCAGCGGAAGAAGATAGACACCGTCAATCCACATGATATTACTGCTCTGGGCAATGGTATACTGGCAAAGACCGTAACAGCAGGATAAAAGGACAACAAAAAAAGTTCTTGCAGATTCCGTGTTTTCTGTCAGATATTTCCGGAAGCGGTTTACAAGAAAAATACTGAAGGTCATGGAAGCCAGAGATAATTTCAGCAGTACCAGGATGTCAAAAAATGAATGGAGATTTTCTTTTGGAAAAAAGACACTCAGAAGCATAAACGGGGAGGAAAGATAATAGCTGAAAACAGCGATATTGGTACCTCCCAGTGTTTTTCCAAATGTATAAAAAATGCTGTTTTTCTGCGCCAGAACATCCTTGAAATAAGCATAAAAATCCAGATACTGAATGCTGGCATCATCCACAGCCAGTGATTTGTTGCCAAAAGGGGCATAGCCACAGGTGATAAATAAAATCAGTAAAACTGCAAAAGTAAGACCAAATGCAGAAAAATAAATGCGCTTCTTTTTCACAGGTTCCTCCTCCGGGATGATTATAACAGAGCTGGCCGTCAGGCCAGCTCTTCCCATTTTTCATAAAGTTCTTCCAGTTCTTCCGAAATGGCAGCTTTTTCACGGCTTAATTTGGTACATTCTGCCACGTTGGTGCAGACATCCGGGAGAACCATGGTATCGTCAATTTCCTTATCTCTTGTTTCCAGTTCCTCAATGCGGGCTTCCACTTTTTTCAGTTCTGCTTCCCGTTTTCGTTTCTTCGCCTGTTCTTCTTTCATCTGCTGCCAGGAAAGTTTGTTTTCGGAAACCGTTTTTTCTTCCTGAGGGGCCTCGGGAGAATCAATTCCCGGAGCATAGGCGCTGGTCAGTTCTTCTTTTTTCTCCAGATAGTAATCATAATCGCCAATGTAATTGACCACAGCCTGATTGGTAAGTTCCATGATCCTGGTTGCGGTCTGATTGATGAAATAACGGTCATGGGAGACATAAAGGACAGTACCGGTGTAACTTACCAGTGCTTCTTCAAGGATTTCCTTGGAAGCGATATCCAGATGGTTGGTAGGCTCATCCAGAATCAGCACATCAGAAGGGTTTACCAGAGTTCTGGCCAGAGCTACACGCTTCTTCTGTCCACCAGAAAGCTGCTCCACAGGGACATCATGTTCTGTAATCCCCAGCTTATTCAAAATATTTCTGGCCTCACTTTCCGTGCTCCAGTCCTTCTGCCATTTCCCATCAGCCACATAGTCCTGTACAATGGCACCTTTTGGAAAATCCGGCATCTGAGGCAGATAGGTGATACGAAGGCCATTCTGGGAAATCACCTGTCCCTCATCTGTCTCCTCTTCCCCTGCAATGATTTTCAGCAGAGTACTTTTTCCAGTTCCATTGATTCCAATGATTCCGATTTTATCCCCATCATGAATTCCATAGGAAATATCATCAAAAATCTTTTTATCTCCAAAAATCTTGCTTACATGTTCAATATTCAGTACATTCATAAAAACCATAACTCCTTTTTCACCATCCACTGGCATTTATTTCAGTATTTTCCGCCTCTGTCAGTTTCTTTTTTTCTCAAAACCATGGATCCAG
>ERZ824473.4604-NODE-4604-length-12084-cov-4.239837_pt1 | contig 12084 bp, 10 predicted proteins | sample MGYA00519874_ERZ824473 | MGnify/ENA primary metagenome ERZ824473 (study PRJEB31778, sample SAMEA3449151) | human gut metagenome | biome: human gut; feature: human-associated habitat; material: faeces | place: United Kingdom | collected 2010/2012 ... | reverse complement strand
AATTTGTCATCGGAGTACTTTCTCTGGTACAGATCATTTACCTTACTGAGGTTGGAACCATCATCATCAAAAGTGAGATCCCGCTGAATTTCTGGAAACTTCTGGTGATCTTCCTTGAGAGAACCATCATTGCAATCCCGCTGATCGTGCTGTTTGCAAACATGATCGGGTTGTAAAATCGGGCTGTAAAAATCGAATTATAAAAAATAAACAGGAGTGAAAAGTTCAGGCTTTCGCTCCTGTTTTGCATAAATAAAAAAGGATATTGTCAAGTCTGTTAAGAGAGGGTATTGCGTTGTATAATAAACAAAAAAATTGAGCGTAAATATTCGCGTTATCGGAGGACAACAATCATGGATTTTCGAATACTACGATATTTTCTCACAGTAGCCAAAGAACAGAGTTTCACAAAAGCAGCCGAACAGTTACATATCACCCAGCCCACCCTTTCCAGGCAGCTGGCCGCCCTGGAAGAGGAACTGGGCGTGGAACTTCTGGTGCGTTCCGGAAGACACATCACGCTGACAGATCAGGGAATCCTTTTTAAACGCAGGGCGCTGGAGATCCTGGATCTGGAAGAAAAAACCCTGGAAGAGCTGAAAGGCGCCGAGGAGCTGATGGAAGGAACGATCACCGTGGGGTGTGGGGAATTTGTGGAAGTAGAGAGACTGGCTGAAATCTGCAAACGCTACCGGGAAAAATATCCTCTGGTCCAGATTACCCTGCATACAGCTACTGCGGATACTACTTATGAAATGATGAACAAAGGACTTGTGGATATCGGCCTTTTTATGGAACCGGTAAATACAGAGGGCCTGGATCATATCCGGATTCCAAACAGTGACTACTGGGTAGTAGGTATGCGCCCGGACGATCCCCTTGCAAAAAAAGAATTTATAGAGAAAAAAGATCTCCAGGATAAGCCTCTGATCCTGCCGGAGAGAACCGGAGTCCAGAGCGAGCTTGCCAACTGGTTTGGAAAAGATTTCAGCAAACTTCACATCGCCTATACCAGCAATCTGGGAACCAATGCCGGAATCCTGGCGTTAAAAGGCGCCGGCTATCCCGTCTCCATCGAAGGCGCGGAGAGATATTGGAGAGAAGATCTGTTGGTACAGCGAAGACTTTACCCGGAGATTACATCCAATACAGTAGTAGCCTGGAGGAGAAACATCCCTAATTCCCTGGTGGTGGAGAAATTTATTGAGGAGATCAAGGCCTTTGAGGGGTGGAAGAAGAACTGAGAGGGAATCAGCTGGATTTACAGAAAAATGGTTTCATGGTATCATAGTTTCAGAAAGAAACGGATACTGTGAGGCCATTTTTGATAAGAGGGAGAGAAACCGAATGGGAAGTTATCTGAATCCGGGCGGTGGAATGTTTAAAGCCTGTCTGCGGTCAAAAATTTATGTGGATAAAAGCGGGTTGATCGCAAAAACAAATGAAGTACTGGGAACAGAGCAGCGTTTTGTCTGCGTGAGCAGACCGCGACGTTTCGGAAAATCCATGGCTGCTAATATGTTGGCTGCATACTATGGCCGAGGTGAAGATAGTACAGAACTGTTTTCTGATCTCAGGATCCATACAGATAAAAGCTTCCGGGAAAATCTGAACCAGTATGATGTGATCCGGATCAACATGCAGGAATTTTTAAGTGCTGCACCGGACATGGACGAGATGCTGAAGCTTCTTCAGAAACGTATTCTCAGGGAGCTGAAGATACAGTATCCGGATTATATTGACAGTGATTATCTGGTCTTTGCCATGCAGGATGTTTTTGCATATACCAGACATCCTTTCGTGATCCTGATCGATGAATGGGATTGTATATTCCGTGAATTTAAACAGAATATGGAAGCACAGAAAAAATATCTGGATTTTCTGCGTGTATGGCTGAAGGATCAGGAATATGTGGCATTAGCCTATATGACCGGAATCCTCCCGGTGAAAAAATATGGTTCACATTCTGCATTAAATATGTTTACGGAATATTCCATGATCAATCCAAGAGAAATGGCTGAGTTTTTCGGATTTACGGAAGATGAGGTAAAAGACCTCTGCAGTCAGTATAAACGGAATTTTCAGGAGGCACAGGCATGGTATGATGGCTATGAGCTGGTAGCCATAGAGGATGGAAGAAAGAAGACGTATTCCATGTACAGCCCGAAATCTGTGGTGGATGCCATGTTAAGTGGAATTTTTGACAATTACTGGAATCAGACAGAAACCTATGAAGCCCTGAAAGTTTATATCCGTATGAATTATGATGGCCTGAAAGATGCAGTGATAAGAATGTTGGCAGGCGATAAGGTTCAGATCAATACAGGAACTTTTTCCAACGATATGACAACGTTTCAGGGAAAGGATGATGTATTGACACTTCTGGTGCATCTGGGGTACTTAAGTTATCACTGGCCGGATAAGACGGTGACGATTCCAAATAAAGAGGTATCCCAGGAATATATAAATGCCATCAGCACAATGGACTGGAAAGAAGTGATACAGTCCGTTGAGACATCCAGAAAACTTCTGGAAGCATTGTGGAATCTGGATGGAGAAGCGGTGGCGAGGGGAATCAATCAGGCTCACAGAGAAATTTCGGTTCTTCAGTATAATGACGAGAATTCTTTAAGCTGTACCATCAATCTGGCGTTTTATTTTGCCAGAGAGTATTATACGATTATCCGGGAACTGCCAACAGGAAAAGGATTTGCAGACATCTGCTTTATCCCAAGAAAGTTATACGCAGACAAACCGGCAGCAGTCATTGAACTGAAATGGGACAAAGATGCTTATGGAGCCATATCACAAATTAAAGAAAAGCAATATGTAGATGCCCTGAAAGACTATCATGGAAATCTCCTGCTTGCAGGAATCAATTACGATAGAAAAACAAAGCAGCATACCTGTATAATTGAGCGGTATCATAAAGAATAAAATATACACAAATGGGAAAAAGCCTCCCCTGGATACGGAAATCTATCCGCGTTCAGGGGATTTTTTATGATGCAAAAATTATATTATAAACATAAAGATTTATACAACGAACATGTACGGATAAAATATACGATGCTATTGTATAGACAGTAACCAGTCTTGCAGAAACAGAGCAAAATACAGAGAAAGAAGAATACATATGGAGAGCATAGCGGTTAAAAATCTGTACAAAAAATATAAGATATCACAGAGGCAGGAAGGCTTTGCCGGAATGGTGAAATACTTATTCCATCCTCAATATAAAGAGAAGGAAGCCGTAAAAGGAATTTCTTTTTCAATACAGCAGGGTGAATGCGTAGCTTTCCTGGGGGCAAACGGGGCAGGAAAATCAACGACCATTAAAATGCTTACAGGGATCATGAAACCGACAGAGGGAAAGATTTCCGTTATGGGAAATGATCCATTCAGGGAGCGGCTCATAAATGCCGGGAAGATAGGCGTTGTGTTTGGTCAGAAGACACAACTGTGGTGGGATATTCCGGTAAAAGATTCTTTTGAACTGCTGCATAGTATTTATGAAATCCCGGACAACGTTTATGAAGAAAATCTGGATCTGTTTAAGAAAATTCTGGAACTGGAAGAATTTATGGACCAGCCGGCAAGAAAGCTGTCCCTCGGACAGCGAGTAAGGGCAGATATAGCAGCAGCTCTTTTACATGATCCGCCGGTTTTATTTCTGGATGAACCAACAATAGGGCTGGATGTGGCAGTCAAACAGAAAGTATATCAGTTTTTACAATACATAAATAAAGAAAAAAAGACCACGATTTTGCTGACGAGCCATGATCTGAAAGATATGGAATGGTTGTGCCGGAGACTTATCATTCTGGAAAAAGGAGAAATTTTATTTGATGATGAAATAACAAAAATTTTTGATAATTATCCGGAAGCAGAAACATTGGAAGAAATTATTATTGAACTGTTCAATGGAAATACGAAGAAGTAACCGTCTGATTTTGTTTTTCTGAGGAGAGCAAATATGAGAAAATATCTGGCACTGATAAAAGGCGGATTTCTGGAAGGAATTGCTTATAAAGAAAACTTTCTGACAGGATTGCTGGCAAATTTTGTTCAGGTTGTAGTTTTTTACTATGTATGGAAAAGTATTTTTTTATATCATACGGAGATTAATGGATATACCTGGGAGATTATGAAAAAATATGTGATCGTTTCTTTTTTGTGCAACAGTACGTTTTCTTTTGGATTTGAAATGCAGACGGCCAACAGTATTATCAGTGGAAATATAATCACAGATCTGTTAAAACCGCTGAGTTACCGAAGTTTGACATTCTTTAAAGCTGTGGGAACAGCAGGAATGGAATTTTTGATCACATTTTTATGGTGCGGTACTTTTCTGGTAATGTGTAACGGAATGCAGAATATAGAGGTGTGGCGAGTTCTCCTTCTGCTTTTCTCCATACTTTTGGGAATGGGAATCAAATTTAACATCCAGTATATATTTTCCATGTTCTGTTTTTATACAGATAATGCGTATGGTGTTGTAAAAGGGAGAGAAGTTCTGACAAATTTCTGTTCAGGAGCTCTGGTTCCACTGGCATTGTTTCCTGGATTTTTGCAGAAAATTGTTACGGTTATGCCTTTTTCCGGGATCGTATATATTCCATGCAGCATATTTGATGGAATATTTTGCTGGCAGAAATGCTGGGAAGCACTTTTGTTCCAGAGCGTGTGGAATGTAATATTATTTGCATTTGGAAGCATCTTATGGAAAAAAGCATCTTCCGTTATCGCATTATATGGAGGTTAAAGATGGGTAGATACAGGAAATATTTCAAAATATACCGGAAGATGCAGGAAATGAATATAAAATCCCTGATGTATTATCGGGCAGATTTTCTGATGATGACATTTTTTACATTGCTGTCCCAGGTATCAAATCTGGCAGTTATTGGAATTATCTATGCCAATATTCCCACAGTTGGCGGCTGGTCTGTATGGGAAATTTTATTGTTATACGGATATCTGTTATTTTCAGAAGGCTGGGTGAATTTTTTCTTTCAGGGATCCTGGAAAATTGCACAGATGGTAAATAAATCAGAGATTGACCGGTTTCTTGTAAGACCGCTTCCGGCAGGAATGCAGATGGCAGCTTCCAGAATTGATTTTGACGGATTAAATAAGATGATCATAGCACTGGGAATATTGTCAGTTGGAATAAAAAACTGTAAAATAAACTGGACGATCATAAAAATCCTGTATTTTGTGGCATCTCTGCTTACAGCATCTATGATCCGTTTTTGCATAATCTGGATGGCAAGCTGTATGTCCTTCTGGATGCAGGGACCGAAAAATTCGTTAAATTATCTGGTTCTTTCTGTAGGAGAGATGGCGAAATATCCACTTATCATATATCCGTGCTTACTGAAAGGGATTTTTGGATATATCATACCTTACGTATATGTCAGTTATTATCCCGCAGGATTTCTACTTGGAAAAAAAGATATGCTTCCAGGATGCCTGCTGCTGTTTCCTGTCTGCATAGGGATGCTGTGGTTATCGGCAGCGTGTCTGAAATGTGGGCTGGGAAGATATGAAAGTGCCGGAAATTAAAGAGTGTTTACAGAGGGAGGTGAGGATATGCTTGGAAGTAAAGACATTTTTCTGGATCGGGCAAAGCGGGAATTATCGGTTATGCAGATGAACCACTGCGGTATCCAGGAGTGTGAAAAAGGACATATGTGGCAGTTTCAGGCACGGCCTTATCATCTGCTGCATTTTGTACTGCATGGGGAAGGGAGTTTAAAGATCTCAGGCAGAATGCTGAATGTACATGCCGGGCAGGCATTTTTTATACCGGCAGGAATGGAAGGCAAATACATCGCTTCCCTGCAGAATCCCTGGAAATATGCCTGGATCGGATTTTATGCAGACAATGGAAATAAATTTATCGATCTTTTATTTGGAAAAAATGAGATCCTGGACCTGGCGCTTCCGGCTAAAGAACTGGAAAAAGAAATCCTGTCGATTTTGTCAGTGATGGATAAAAGACTTCAGGATGTGGCCATTTATCAGGAAGAAGATTTTCCGGGAGAGCAGTTTTTCTCCATACGGAATTTTTCCGCATCTCTGGAAGCAAACAGCAGAATGCTGCATCTTTTTGCCAGGCTGCTGGAAACACAGGGTGATATAAAAAAGCTGACAAAAGAAGAAAAAAATCTGGCAAAAGATGCAAAAAACTATATGGACCGCATGTACAGCAGGGATATCCGGATCCAGGATGTGGCAGGAATCCTCCATGTACATCCAAACTATCTCAGCACACTGTTCCGCCGGGAATACGACCAGTCACCACGGGAATATCTTCGTAAAGTGAGGATGAATCAGGCAAAGCTCCTGCTGGCAACCACAGAATATTCCATATCAGATATCTCATCAGATGTGGGATATACAAATCCGTTTCAGTTTTCGAAGGTATTCAAAAGCTGCTATGGGATTTCACCTACGGAGTATCGAAATATGAGACAATAAGAAACGGTTACTGTACAGAAATTATCAGTATAAAAGAAAAAAGGATGAGTAAGGGAGAAACCAAAGCATGGGAAAATTGATCATTCTCAGAGGAAACTCCGGAAGTGGAAAAACAACAGTAGCGAAAGCATTACAGAAAAAGCTAGGACGTAATACAATGCTGATATCACAGGATGAGGTCAGAAGAAATATGCTGTGGGTTGATGATGGCATAGATACAAAGGCTTTGCCGCTTATGGCAGAACTTTTACGATACGGAAGGGAACACAGCGAATTTTCTATCCTGGAAGGGATCATGTATGATGAATGGTATCGTTCGTTGTTTGAACTGGCAAATGAATTATATGGTTCAAATGTATACGCATATTATTTTGATCTGTCGTTTGAAGAAACCGTGAGACGACATAATACAAGAAACAGAGAATTTGGTGAAAAAGATATGCGCAGATGGTGGAGAGAAAAAGATTTTTCTTCAGCTCTCAGGGAACAGGCTATTACCTGCGAAATGGATACAGACAGTATTGTTGAAAAAATATACTCGGATTTGAACGCAGATCGCAAAGCGATTGCGTTCATGAGCATATAAAGTAAATGTAATACAAATATATTCAGACTGGCAGCATGATTGCGATCACGCTGCCTTTTTTGCTGCTTTCCAGTACTTTTACCTGTCCGTTATGCTGTCGGACAATTTCACTGACAAGTGCAAGCCCCAGGCCGGCACCTCCCATAGCGCGGCTTCTTGATTTGTCCACACGGAAAAACGGGGTGAAGATTTTTTCCTGATATTCGGGAGGAATGCCGATTCCGGTATCGGAGACTTCAAGAAAGGCGTAATTGTCAGACGTGGATGTATCTGTTATTTCTTCGGAAAGATGGATATTTACGGTTACTTTTCCACCGGAGTGATTGTATTTGATCGCATTTTCCACAAGATTGTACACAGCACGATACAGCAGCAGATAGCTTCCGGTAATGATGCAGTCTCCCTCCTGCTGGATCAGTTCAACTTCTTTCTGTTCCGCTACAGAAGCCAGGTCGCAGAAAACCTCATCAGTCAGTGCTGCCAGAGAGATCCTTTCGGAACGTTCAACGGTCTGTACACCGGTCATATCCAGGAGGATTTCAGCCAGATGGGAAAGTCGCCCGGTCTGTTCCTGTAGCATGGCAAAAATCTCCTGATAATCTTGTAAAGCAGGTGCTTCCCTGCGGGCAAAGACCTCCAGGTTTGTCTGGATAACGGCAAGAGGAGTCCTCAGCTCATGTGCGGCATTGGCAGAAAACTGCTTCTGGGCAGTAAAGGCCTCATCCAGGCGTGCGAGCATTTTGTTAAATGAAATTGTCAGGCGGGAAATCTCGTCATTGGTAGCAGGAACTTCAAGAGCCTCTGAAAGGTTCTGGACCTCTATTTTGTTCACCTCCTGGCTGAGTCTGCGCAGGGGAAGTAATGCCTGACGGCTGATAAAATAAGTGCAGATACTGCTGAGAAGGATGATGATCCCTGTTACCATAAGTCCTTTGGTGAGAAAAAGTTTTTTGGTTAGCTGCAGCTGATCGGAAAGCTCCGGAAATAAGACGGAGGGATTCATATTAAAGGTGATGGGAGCAGAATCTGTGTTATCAATCCGTATCATGTAATCTCCCAGATCCTCCATTCCGGCAACTGCAGACTGGCTGATAAAAAAATACATCAGAATGCAGGTGACTGTCATAAGCAGCGCGGTGATCAGTGTCAGACGCCATTGAAGAGAAAGCTTTCTAGTTATTTTTTTCATTGTACATCCTCCGTTAAAATGTAACCCTGGCCGATCTTATTCTGTATTGGATCAAAGCCGAGAGCAGTGCGCAGCTTTTTTCGAAGAGAAGAAATGTGGACACGAATGGAATTGCTGAGACTGTTGACGCTTCCGTCCCAGATATGCTCGATCATTTCTTCCGGGCTTATGATACGGTTCTGATGAAGAAGGAAATATTCCAGAAGAGAGCTTTCCTTTCGGGTCAGAGAAAGGGGAAGTCCATCGACACTGGCCTTTCTTGTACGGGTATCAAAGCTGATACGTCCGCATTGCAGACATACGTCCTGCTGGATAAATTTCCTTCGTGTCAGACTTCGGATCCGTGCCTCCAGCTCTTCAAAATGAAAAGGCTTTGTGAGATAGTCATTGGCACCGAGATCAAGCCCTTCAACCTTGTCCTGGATCTGTCCTCTGGCAGAGAGGATCAAAACGGGAGTGGAAGTATCGGATTCCCGAAACTGGCGCAGGATTTCCAGCCCATCAACGCCTGGAAGGTTCAGATCAAGAAGGATGAGATCATAATTTTCCACCAGACATAATTCCAGTCCTTCATCTCCGTCAAAACATGTGTCCGCTTCATAGCCATCCATGCGAAGCCCCTCCGCAATAGACTGGCAGAGCTGCTTTTCATCTTCGATTATCAATATATGCATAGTAAATTCTCCTAAAAAACAGTTGATTTTGCTTTGTTATCTATCATATCATGTATAGCATAAAATTCCTGTAAATTTTTTTATTTCTTAACAGAGATTTTATACAGGAGATGATATAGTAAGGCTACAGAGAACAAAATTAACATATAAAATATACGCCGGTTCCGGATATGGGCCGATGATATCAGAAGGGAGAATATAAACAATGAAATTCAGAACACAGAAAATAACAGCACTTATGGCAGCAGCGGTATTAGGAATATCTGCATTTGGAAGCGTACCGGTAACAGCGGCGGAAAGCATGGAAACAGCAGATTCCGGAGAGGCAATGATGGTGGATGGAGAGGCAGTTTCAGCAGATCTGGTAGCAGGTACATTTAAGCCTTCCGACGTAACCTGCAAGGCACAGGATTCTTATGAATATCCGTTTCTGGGACTGAAGCTTTCGCTTTCGAAGGAGCTGTTAAAGCAGATCAAGGACCAGAGCATTGCAATGCTTACCACGGAAGATTTTGAGAATCAGACCAACGCAGTGACATATGCCTATGTAAGCTGGAGCAAAATGACAGAGGAACAGAAAAACGCCGAAATACAGAAGATGGGAACAGGATATGACGACTGGGTGGCAGGTCTGGACAGAATTGGCACAATTGGAGTTTATGACGAAGCTTCACAGAAAAAGCTGGATGAGATCACTGGCTGTACAGAGCATAAAGAGCTTGGAAGCAGCAGTGACGGGAAATACAAATATTATCTGAGCACAAACAAAGATGCAGATGAAAAGCTGACAAAGGAGCTGGAAAAGATCAAAACCGACATTACGGAAATGACACCGTATCAGAATATTTCCGTGTTTGAACAGCCACAAGATACCAGCGTCAACCCGGAGGATGTAAAATCTGTAGGAAAATTTGAAACAACAGGAATAGATGGAAAAACATATACAGAAAAAGTATTCAGTGACTATGACCTGACCCTGGTAAATATTTTTACAACCTGGTGCTCACCATGTGTAAAAGAGATTCCGGAACTTCAGGAGCTCTATAAAGAAATGAAGGATAAAGGCGTCGGAGTAGCAGGCGTAGTGCTTGATACCACAGATGAAAAGGGAAATCAGGACGAGGAGGCAGTAAAAAAAGCAGGCATTCTTCAGGAAAAAACAAAAGCAGAGTATCCGTTCCTGATACCGGATACTACTATGATGAACGGCCGTCTGCAGGGGATTTCCGCATTTCCTGAAACATTTTTTGTTGACAAAGATGGAAACATTGTAGGCGATACCTATACAGGAAGCCATACACTGGACGAATGGAAGGAAATCGTGGAAAAAGAGCTTAAAAACGTTTCAAAGTAAGAGATGATCATTACGGAGAGTGAAAAAATGATTCGGAAAATAACAGAATCCAGATGGATCGGACCTGCTCTGGCGGTTTTGGGAATTTTACTGATGATACTGGGAATCTGCAGAGGTGAGGTATCTGTAGTTTTTACAAAAGCGATCAACATCTGTATGGAGTGTATTGGAATTGGATAATAAGAAGATGAAAATAAATGAATGGCCGCGGCATGGGATCCAGGCATTGTGGGCGGCCCTTACAAACAGTCACATATCAGGCTTTGTGACTGGAAAGATCTATACCGGAAAACTGAAAAATGTCTGTGTTCCGGGGCTGAACTGTTATTCCTGTCCCGGAGCAAGAGGGGCCTGTCCCATTGGTTCCCTTCAGGCTGTGATCGGAAGCTGGAACTTCAAGATGGCATATTATGTAGCTGGATTTCTGATCTTTGTGGGAGCGCTGCTTGGAAGACTGGTGTGCGGATTTCTCTGCCCATTTGGACTGATCCAGGATCTGTTGAACAAGATTCCTTTTCCAAAGAAGATCCGGACATTTCGGGGAGACAAGCTTCTGCGAAAACTGAAATATGTGATCTTTCTTGTATTTGTGATCCTACTTCCCATGTTTGTAGTAGATATCATGGGCCAGGGAGCACCATATTTCTGCAAGCTGATCTGCCCGGCAGGAACGCTGGAGGGAGGTATCCCGCTGGTGCTGCTGAACAAATCCATGCGAAGTGCAGTAGGCTGGCTGTACATGTGGAAAAATACGATCCTGGTGATCACCATTATCTTATCAATTATGATATACCGGCCATTCTGTAAGTATATCTGCCCGCTGGGAGCTTTTTATTCGGTATTTAATAAAGTTTCCGTTTTTCGTTACAGAGTAGAGAAAGAAAAATGTGTTCACTGCGGAAAATGCAGAAATATCTGCCAGATGGAGGTTGATCCGACAGAGGATCCTAACAGTGCAGAGTGCATCCGATGTGGAAGGTGTAAAAAGATATGTCCGACACAGGCAATCCGGTGTGGTTTTGCAGGCAAAGATCAGACATGAATTACGTTAATTGACGAAAAATAGAATTTTCCTTATAACATTCAGTATCTGATGAATAGTACGGAAAACTGGAATGATTCAGAAAATTAGACTCAGCTCACTTTAAAAGTGAAAAAATAATTTGATAATTTCTTGACAAGTACTAATAAATATGTTAGTATTCAATCATCAAATTAATAAAGTCTTCGGTGACTGACGGAGTTGTGGGATAACCACGAGGGAGCCGGAGATTCGATGAGTCGACCGTCTGGGCAGTATTTGAAAAACTTCAGATACTGCTCTTTTTTATGGGATAAAAAGATCCGGACGGTTGCAGCGGAGAAAGGAGAACATTATGGGATTTAAAAGTGACATCGAGATTGCACAGGAGTGCACAATGGAGCCAATTACCAAGATTGCAGAGAAAGCAGGTATTGATGACAAATATCTGGAGCAGTATGGTAAATACAAAGCAAAGATCGACTATAATCTCCTGAAAGAAACAGACAAAAAAGACGGCAAACTGATTCTTGTGACAGCTATCAACCCGACACCGGCCGGGGAAGGAAAAACAACTACAACGGTAGGTCTTGCAGATGGAATGCAGAGACTTGGAAAAAATGTTATGGTAGCTCTTCGTGAGCCATCCCTTGGACCGGTATTCGGTGTCAAAGGTGGTGCGGCAGGCGGCGGCTATGCACAGGTAGTTCCGATGGAGGATATCAACCTTCATTTTACCGGTGATTTCCATGCAATCGGTGCGGCAAACAACCT
>ERZ824473.4593-NODE-4593-length-12108-cov-3.393761_pt1 | contig 12108 bp, 9 predicted proteins | sample MGYA00519874_ERZ824473 | MGnify/ENA primary metagenome ERZ824473 (study PRJEB31778, sample SAMEA3449151) | human gut metagenome | biome: human gut; feature: human-associated habitat; material: faeces | place: United Kingdom | collected 2010/2012 ... | reverse complement strand
CGGGGATGGCTCCCGCGCTCGTAGTAGCGTCGACAAGCGGTTTGCCCCACGGCATGCAGGTATCCCACGAAGTACTGCGGCCTGATGTCGGCAATGTTCTGCCAGGCGATCAGATACACTTCCTGCAAGATGTCGGCCGCCGCCTCGGTTCCCACTTTGGCCGAGATATTGAAGTACTGCGCCTGGGCCGTGCGCCGGTACAGCTCGCGGAACGCCTCGGCGTCGCCCGCTTGGGCCCGCACCACCAACGCTGCCAGCTTGTCGTAGGGATTCGGGCTTGAGCCCATGGCGCACCGCTCCTTTCTCCGAGCCGCCTGCTCGGCCTTGCGAGATACGGGAAATCGTTCGCTTCGTTGAAGGCGCGAAGCAGTGTATCACAGGCATTTTTGGGCTCTGCGTTGCTGAAGCGGGAGTGCGGGTGGCAAAAAGCACGCCTGATAAATGAAGAAAATTTATGACACTTTAGTCATTATGAGGCACAATATGGAGAGAATTTGAAGATGTCGTTTTAGCTACGGAAAGGATGACCCGTTTTTCTTTGAGGGCGGATTTTAGGCTTTGTAAAACTATCGGAACAAGCCATAACGCCTGATGGCAGTGGCCTGCAAAAAGGAGGAAGCGCCATGGAGAAAAGAGGGGAACGGCTCCAGACAAGTTGGGAAAGGGAGCAATCTGCGCGTGCCCCCAAAGTCTCTTCGGGCCGTAAGGGGATCTCCTTATTGGGAAGGCTTCTGCGAGGCGCCATGGCGGTGCTGCTGATGGCAGGCTTGCTGCCTTTGGTGCCGGGGTCGCCTGCTGTGGAGGAGGCGGAGGCTGATTTGGTTCAGTGCACTGATATGAACAAGCTCTTTTATATGAAAAATAATTACGGCAGACCGGGTGCAATTTCTGGCAACCGTCTCACGGTAGCAAATACGCGCTCGTATGCGCCTTTGGGATACGATAATGGCTGGAGTAGCTCTGCCGACATGAATCCCTACAAACCCGTTTCGCTTCTCCAGTCGTGGGATATCTCTGCCAAAGTTTTTATGGATCAGGTAAATAGCCTAGCAGGGTTGCGGTGCGGTCAGTACGGCGAGGTTGGATTCCGATTGGGTGCAGCACAGGAAGCAAATGGGTATGATGAATACCTGAGCGTATTTGAGCAATCGATGGGATTGTCAGGATCAGTCGAAGGTGCCCACCCCTATCGATCTCTAATGCTTCTCAAACTATGGGGAGCTGACGGGAAGGGTCAGTGGGAGATAACGAGGACTTATGGAAGCAAATCTGTGACTGCGGGGCAGGAGCACGAGATATGGCTAGGTTATGATCCAACCAGCAATGGCGGAACACTTACTTTTACTCATGAGGAGCAGAGCTTCACTGCAACGGGGATAAGAAATCGATTTGGCGACAGCGCGTATCTGAGCTTGGTTGGGAATCTCGATTGGCAGTCCTTAACGAGCTCGGTAAATGCACCCAGTTGCATGGGCTATGTCGAGTTCCAAAAGTTCGGGTTACCGCGCTTTGACCCCGTCATCTCTGATATTAGGGCTTATCGTGCGGATGGCACGCTGATCGATCCCGAGAAAGACCTTGTAGAAAAGGGCGATAGGGTGCGCGTGGTGTGCACCGTGAAGAATCAGTTTTCCGATCCGCGCAATGAAGAGTACGGCGTTCATCTAAAACTGGCGAACACAGCTGCTTATCCCACCAAAGGCGCGACGATAGCTTCTAACGAGCCTGTGACGGCGGGATCTGACGCCTATACATTCTCGGGCGATGGAGTACCTATTACGCTTAAAGGAAGCACGCCGGTTGAAGTGTCTTACTGGTGTACCATCTCTGCCAATAAAGGCGATGAGGTGAGCATATCCCATGAACTAGTAGAAGACTCGTTCTTGTCGAGCTACTTTAAGACGCTCGATATCGTCGAAGAGCAACCGCTTGTATCGGGCGGCGCGGGGGAGGGCGCCGATCCCGATGATCCGTCTACCTGGGGTGACGCCGGGAAGGACTATCACTACACGCGGCTTCCCGCTGCGAACGTCAACGGATGGAACAATTCTCCGGTTACCGTGACCTTCTACCCCGGCGACTATGATGTCATGGATTTGACGCCTTCGCAGGGTAGCGCCAAATCGCTCACAGTTGACGACCCGGCGTGGACTCAGTCGGCCGACACCGCCGGCATAGACCTCTCGGCTCAAGCAAAGAATACCAACACCGGGGCGGTGTCGGTGACGCGCGCCGGCAAGGTGAAAATCGACTCTGATGCGCCGCGCCTTACGGTCACGGGGCGCGCGCTCGGATCCTATACGGCCGACGACACGCCCACCGACGCTTCCAAAGTGTCCTCAGGTTTGTGGCGGCTGCACCGCACGGGTGCCTCGGGAGTGGCGTCGGATGCCACGGTGTACCGCGAGTTCGCCACCATAGGCACCGATGGTGACCGGGCCGGCGCTAACCAGACCGAGAGCCTGGCCAACCTGCCCAACGGCTACTACGTGGCCGAGGATGCGGCCGGTAACCGGTCGACGCCGCTGAAGGTGGGGGACACCGAGCCGCCTACGGTGGAGCGCCCTGACCTAGACGGCCCCGATGCGCCCGACCCAGCAGGGCCGCCCTACGATCCGGCGAAGGATCCAGTGCCATCGCCTACGGAGACCGAGGGCGAGGATGGCCTGCGCCATGCGGTGATCGACGAGACGGTGACCGAGATCATCGATCCGGCGTCGCCGCCCTTCGAAGGCTCGCTCGACGAGACCGACGCCAAGGCGATGATGGACTATCGCTACGCGGCATCCTCGGCGGCGACCATCGCCTCGACGACTGATGAGCTGCTGGATGCCTCAGGCAATCCCATCTCCTCGCTGGACACCAAGGCGTCTGGCGAGTGCCTGGTTCGCCGCGTTATCACGGACGACCAGGGCAACACCACGACGATCAACCTGCACTACCGATGCGTGCGCGACAGTTGCCCGCCGGTGAGCCCGCTCGAGCCAGTGGATCCCGATGACCCGACGGGCCCCAAACAGCCCGGCGACCCGCTGCAGCCAGACGGTCCCCTGACCACCGACCCCGATGGCTCCCAGCATGTTGAGGTCTCCGCCGATGTAACGGAGGCGGTGACGCGCGGTGTCATGGATGCATTGGGTGCCGAGGATTTGCTGCGGCGCCACTTCGCTCTGGCCGACGCCGACGGCGGCACGGGCGTGACGCTTACGATGCAATCTATGGAGAACGCCTCGGGCAACCGCATTTCTTCCATCGACCTCTCGCGGGTCGCAAATTACAAGATCACCTACCTAGTGAGGGATGCAACGGGCAACACCACCACAGTTCGCCTGGGTTATCATCTGGTCAGCTCCCGTGTGCCGGGCGTGGTCGTGGCGCCTGATCCGGGAGCGGATCCGAACCCTCAGCCTGGCAACGACCCGCTGAACCCGAAGCCACGGCCCATCGATCCGCCGTACCCGCTCGAAGTCGCGCCCGACGGCACGCAGCACGCGACTATTGAGGACGAGATGCGCGTAAAGGTGCAGGAGAGCGCCTCACTCGACCTGGCCGACGTGCGTAGCCTCGTGGAGCGCCGCTACGACTTCACGCCCGAGGGCGGCGGTTCGGTGACGGAACTCTCGCTTTCGATTGCCGATGTCAAGGGTGCGCCTGCTACCGCTATCGACTTGTCGCGGCCGAGTTCTTGGCTCATCACTTACAAGATAGCCGACGCCAACGGCAACACGGTGACCATCCACCTGCGCTACCTGGTGGTCTCGGGCGCTCCCGAGGTGACGCCCACGCCCGGCGGCGATGGCTCCGGAGGCGACACCGGGGGCGGGTCGGGCGACGACGGTACCGGTGACAGCTCGGGCGGCGGCACCGATCCCTTGCCCCCGATTTCCTCGGTGGTCGACCCCGAAACGGGTCTCACGCACAGCATCGTGGAGGACACGGTTGTCGTCGGCACGAGCGACGAGGCCGCTACGCCCGAGACTATGGCGCAGCTCCTCGTCGAGCATTATGCGATCGCCTCGGCGCTCTCCGACGGTACCCTTAATCGTGGGCCCGTGCAGTTGTTCGACGCCTCAGGCAACCCGGTGACGCAGATAGACCGCACCAAGCCTGGCGATTGGCTGGCCGTGCAAGTGGTGACCGATTCCGCGGGCAATACCACCACCATTCGCGTGAAATATCTCGTGCGCGAAGGCGATGTGAGCGGCGGCATCAGCGGCAACGGCCAGGGCAATGGGAACGGATCGGGCGCCGGTTCGGGTAGCGCGCAGAACGGGGGAGCCGGGTCTAGCACGGACTCCGGTGAGGGCCATGGCAGCAAGCTGGCCACCCGCATCCACCAGCTTCCTCAGACGGGAGGCATCTTCGGACCGTGCCCGCTGCACATCATGTTCGTGCTGATCATGGTGCTGGCGAGCGCTTACACCATGATGCGTCTGCGCCAAGAGTCATCCCGACGCGAGGATCGCCGTCATAACGCCGAGTGGGAGGAGGCTTCCCATGAGTTCGCTTGATAAGATGCTGTACGCCCTGTTCATCCTGGCGGCCGTGGCGCTCGCGGCCCTGAACTTCTGCGCTGCGGACTGGCTTTGGGGCGTGGTCACGGTGGCCGTCATCCTTGCGTGGGCCTACCTCCTACATCGCCGCTGCCACAAAGCCGCCGCCGAAAACCGCAGCCAGACCTTCGAAAATGCCAACGAGTGACGACGCCCCTGGCAAAAAGTCGCCTCGGGCTGCGGTGTTATATATAGCAAACTTTGTAGTATAGAGCAAAAAACCAGGTCATTGCTTAGCATCTATTTGTCAACATGAGCTAACACCGTAGCCCGACCCCCAAAAATGACGGAGATGTGCAGCCGTCCTGACGAAAAGCCGCCTCGGGCTACGGATGATCCACGGGTGCGTGGCAGAAGAGCGCCTCGGGCTACGGGTGGTGCTCGGATGCGTGGCGAAAAGAGAAGTTTGGTATCTAGCGCCGCTCTTTTTATAGCCAACTTGCGGGGTTTGGTATCTTTCGGTGGCAAGCTTGGCGGTTTGGTACCCTACCTTGGTCAAATTGCGAGGGTTGGTACCCGAAAACTTGCACGTATGAATTTCTGACCTGGTACTTCTTCGAGGTCCAGGTACCAAACTGCGGTTTTTGGCCGAATTCGGGGTACCAAACTTCCAATCTTGGAAAAGGGCGGGTACCAAACTGCGAATTTCGCCCGAGAAAATACCAAACTGCGAGTTTTGGCGGCCCCGACGCCCGAAAACAGCAAGGGTGACGCAAGGGATGGAGTTCGGTGCCTGGCGCCTCGGCGTGTCGAGGTTGCGTTGGACGCCAAAGTGGCGCCAGGGATGGAAGTTTGATACCTGGCGCCCGGAAAAGATACCTTACTGCCACAGCCTCACTTCGGGCTCGAGGGCGACGCCCGTGGCCTCGCGCACGCGGCGCTGCACTTCGGCGATGAGTGCTAGCACGTCGGCAGCGGTGGCGCCGCCGGTGTTCACGACGAAGCCGGCGTGCTTCTCGGACACCTGCGCGCCGCCCACGCGCAGACCCTGGCATCCGGCCTGCTGGATGAGCGCGCCGGCGAAATGCCCCTCGGGGCGCTTGAAGGTGCTCCCGGCGCTCGGCATCTCCAGGGGCTGCTTGCTTTCGCGGCGCTCGCGCAGCTCCTCCATGCGCGCGGCGATGGCGGCAGGGGAGTTGGGCCGCAGCTGCAGCATGGCGCCGAGCACCACCCAGCCCTCGCGCATCATGCGGCTTTGGCGATAGCCCCACGCGGCTTCCGGCGCTGGCACGTTCGCGACGCGCCACGACCCCTCGCTCGGCACCAGGCAGCGCACTTCAACGGCCACATCCGAGAACTGGCCCTCGTAGGCGCCGGCGTTCATGATGGCTGCGCCTCCGATGGTGCCGGGAATGCCGCTGGCGAACTCGTAGCCCGCAAGTCCGGCGTCCCGCGCTGCGGCCGCTACCTCGGCGTTCGTGGCCCCGGCCGCCGCCCGCACGAGGCCGCCGGGCAGCACCTCCACGACGGCGAAGTTGTCCGCCAGCAGAAGCGTCACGCCGTCAAGTCCCTCGTCGGGCGCGAGCACATTGGAGCCGAGTCCCAGCACACGCCAGGGAATCCCGGCCGCCTCGCAAGTCGACACCACGCCTGCCACCTCGTCTTCGGAGCGCGGCGTCACGAGCCATTGCGCCGGCCCCCCGATGCGAAATGTCGTATGCTCGGCCAGGGGTTCGCTGGGCCGCACATTCTGCGAACCGACGATATCCTGAAGGCTCTTCTCGAAGCTCGGGGCGCTCACTGTTTGTTCCTCCTCAACTGAGTGACGGCTTAGAGGAGACGGAGGGTGTTCTGACCGAGCGAGTTCCGCAGCGACTGAAACAGCCCAGTGGGCTGTTTCACAAAGCGAGGACTGTCTGAGCGAATCAGAATACCCTGCGGCTCCGACACGCGGGGAGGTGCAACCTCTCCGTTTGCCATAGCGATCGGGTTACCGTTGGTGACCCGCATGGCTCATTGTACTAGAATACGCCCATGACGAAATCGCTGACATATCCGCGCGATCGCCAAAGCGTCCCCGCCCATCGTCGCTCGCGCTTCGCGCCCGCTTTTGGGCTCGCGTCCGCGCCCGCTCCAGTGGCCGTCCTTGCGGATGCTTCCGCACGCACGAAAGCGGGGCGCTAGGCTATGGCGCGCAGGGTTCCCGAGGTTAAGCCCACCTCGCCGGCGGCGGCCATCGTGCTCGTGCTGCTGTTCATTGTCTGCTTCATTATCGGTCTGTGGGCGCTTATGGCGCTCACGCGCATCGTGCTCGGTTAGGGGCACCGACTATGTGGCAGCGATTCACCCTCTACGACTTGCGCGTTATCGGGCACTACCTGGGAACGCTCCTGTTGTTCTTCGCCGCGCTCATGGCTCTTCCCTTGGCGACGGCGCTGGTCTTTCAGGAATGGGAGCCGGCGGCGCGCTACCTCGCGGCAATCGGCATCACCATGGTCGCGGGCTGCAGTCTGCGCTTTCTGCGCATCGAGCCCGGACGCCTCGATCGCCGCCAGGCGCTGGCGGTGACCGGTTTCGCCTGGGTCGTCCTCGCGCTGTTCGCCTCGTTCCCCTTGTACTTCTCGGGGCATTACATGACCTACCTCGATGCCATCTTCGACGGCGTCTCCGGCCTGACCACCACGGGCGCCTCGCTCATCGTCGATTTGGATCACCTCTCCTACGCCGATAATATGTTCCGCTTCGCTATGCACGCTCTGGGCGGTCTCGGCCTTATCGTGGTGGCGTTGTCCTTCGGGCTTTTCGGCCGCGGCGGCGGCGCGTCGCTGTTTTCGTCGGAGGGCCGCAGCGAGCACGTGGTGCCCAACGTGGTGCAGACCACCCAGTTCATTGCTCGCATCACCCTGGTCATCGTCTCCGTCGCCACGGTGATCATCACGGCGTTATGCCTGTTCATGGGCATGGAGCCCACCCGCGCCTTCCTGAACGCGCTGTGGGTGTCTACCTCCGGGTTCGTGACCGGCGGTTTCACGCCCATGCAGCTTTCCATCATGTACTACCATTCCTTCCCCCTTGAGGCGATTCTCATGGTGCTCATGATTTTGGGCTCCATCAGCTTCGTCATTCACGCCGAGGTGTGGAAGGGACGTCCGCTGCCGTTTTTCCGCGACATCGAGACGAAGACGATGGTGCTTTGGATAGGGGTCATGGCCTTCGTATTCACGGCCACGCTCGCCCTGTCGCCCTTCGATGACATGCTTGCCCTTTTGCGCCGCGGCCTGTTCATGATCATCTCGGCGTTCACCACGACGGGCTTTCAGGTGGTCACCACCAACCAGATCACCACCGCTTTCAGCAACGGCGCCTTCCTCACCCTGGCGTTCATCATGGCCGTTGGCGGCGCTTCCGGCTCCACGGCCGGCGGCATCAAGTTCTCGCGCATGGGCATCATCTTCAAGTCCATCGTGTCGAACGTGAAGGAGACGCTGGCACCGGATTCGGCTCGCGTCGTCGTCTCCTACAATCACGTGGGCAGGCGCACCTTGACGCCGGAAATTGTGAAAGAGGCCATGACGGTGTTCATCCTGTACGTGATCACCTACGTTATCGGCGCGCTGGTGGGCATTGCACACGGGTTCGAGGCCATTCCCGCAATCTCCGAGTCGGTGGCCATGACGTCCAACGGCGGCATCATCACGTCGGTGGCGGGGCCCGGCATGGCGGGAACCCTCGAGCTGTTCTACATCTTCCAGATGTGGGCTGGCCGCTTGGAGTTCATGACGCTGTTCGCCCTTATTGTGGAAGTGGTGGCCTCCCTGGTGCCGCGGCCTCGACCGAAGGAGCGCTCATGAGGCGGCGGGGTATCGCGCTTCTGGCGATCGCGCTCGCGGCGGTTCTGGTCGCGCCGGGCCCTGTGGCTTGGGCGACGGGGGCTGCCAACGGCGCCGCGGCGGCTTCCTCTGATGGCGGTGTGACCAACGAGGATGTGCCGACGGACGACACGGGCGTTGTGGAGGCCGGCGAAGACGCTGGGAACGAAGGCGCTGGAAGCGAAGGCGCGGACGGCGGCGCGGTGCAAGGCGGAGGCGCCGAGGGCGAAGGAACGAGCGGCGGCGCGATCGAGGGCGAAAACTGGGCCGATGGCGAGGACGGCCAGGCCGTCGACAAGCCCGCGCGCCCGAAGCTTCCCGACCCGGTCTTCGGCGAGGACGTGAACGAGGACAACCTCGTGAACCCCCAGCAGAAGCCCGATAGCTCCTTCATCTACGATACGTCCATCTCCGCCTTGCAGGGGGCCGACTCCTACCTGAACGACCAGACCGTGCAGGTGACGGGCGAGGTGATCGGCGATCGCATTCGCGCCGAGTTCGACCCCGGCTACAGCTGGATCGTCCTGCAGGGCTCCGATAGGGTTCATTCCGAAATCCCCGTGTTCATGGACACGGAGTCCACCGAGATCATCGACACCTACGGCGCCTACGGCCGCAAGGGCACCACGCTGCAGGTGCGCGGTACCTTCCATCTGATCTGCCCGGAGCACGAGGGTTTGACCGACTTGCACGCAGATACGGTCACCTTCGTCGAGAAAGGCTCGGTTACCGAACAGCCCTTCGACATCGGCGCGTTTCTGCCGGGGCTTATGCTGGTTGCCATCGGCTTCATCATGCTCATCGTGTTCCACCAGATGAGGGAGGGGCAGCGCTGATGGCTGAGGCGCGCTATCGCGGCGAAGTGGTGAAGCTGGACCGGGGGTACCCGCTCGTGCGTTTGGAAGACGGCGAGCTTCTGCGCTGCGAGCACGCGACGGCCCTGGTGAAGGGGGAGCGCCGACGGGCCGTTATCGGGGATGTTGTGGAAGTGGCGGTGCCCCCGGCTCACGACAAGGGGGTCATCGAGGCCATAGCGCCGCGCACCCGCGAGTTCGTGCGCAAGGATCCCACCGAGCGCGCCGTGCCCCAGGTGCTCGCCGCCAACTTCGAGCGCGTGATTGTGGCCCAACCCGTGGGCGAGGTGAACCTGCGGCGCCTCGAGCGCGAGCTGGTGCTGGCCTTCGAGACGGGGGCCGAGGTGACCGTCGTGCTCACCAAGGCCGACCTGGCCGATGACGCCGCCACCCGGGCCACGGTGGAGGCTGTGCGGGCCCTGGCTGCTCCCGCGGCCGATGTGCTCGTCGTGTCCGAGGACGACCCGGCATCGGTGGAGGCCGTGCGCGCGCTTCTGGCGCCGGGCACCACCACGGTGCTCATCGGGCGCTCGGGGGTGGGGAAGTCCAGCCTGGTGAATATGCTGGTGGGCGCCGAGGTTTTAAGCGTCGGTGCGGTTCGCGAGGGGGATGGCAAGGGCCGCCACACCACGGTGAGCCGCGAGATTGTGGAGGTGCCCGGCGCCGGTCGCATCGTGGACATGCCGGGCGTGCGGGGCTTGGGGCTGTGGGACGCCGAAGAGGGCATCGGCGCCGCCTTCCCCGATGTGGAGGCGCTGGCCGCGCAGTGCCGCTTCCGCGACTGCACCCACCACGGGGAGCCGGGCTGCGCGGTGCGCGCGGCCGTGGAATCCGGCGAGCTGATGCCGGAGCGCTACGGATCCTACCAGGCCCTTCAGCAGGAGATGGCCGCCATGCGCGACCGCCGCGAAGAGGCGCGCCGTATGAACAAGGAAAAGGTGAGCGACACCAAGCGGCGCCGCGCAGGTGCGCCCAAGGGCAAGCGTCGGCGGTGATAGCAAGGCGCCATCGTGACAACGCCCCGTGTAAGCGCAGAATGTCGATGAGGATGCAGGCTCGTTCCATTCATGACATTTTGCCTACCGAGATTGCCGTCGGATGCAGACGCGCTAAAATGATGTGACACTCTTCGACTGAACTCGAAAGGACCTCCATGAATCCCGTCGTCGTCATTCCCACGTTCATCTACCCCCGCCGCCATCGCGGAGGGGCCGATGTGGTGAGCACCTACGACCACCCCACCGCCCCCAACCAGGAGGGTGAGCTCGGCCGCTGCCTGGAGTCGCTGGCGAAGGTGGAGGGCCTGGGACTCGTGGTCATCCTCGTGTCCGCCGACGTGTCGTTGGAAGTGCAGGCGGCCGAGAAGGTGCAGGCCATCGCCAACCGCCATTCGGACGTGACCACGCTCGTCATCGGCGCGGCAGAGCTGGCGCTTATCGAGCAGCGCATGGCCCAGCAGAACATCGAACGCCTTTCCAAGGAAATCGGCCTGCAAGGTTACGGCGCCATCCGGAACTTGGGGTTGCTCGTGGCCAACGTGCTCGGCTTCGATGCCGTGGTGTTTTTGGACGATGACGAGGTGATCGACGATCCGAAATTCCTAGAGAAGGCCATGTACGGCCTCGGGAAGCTCACGCGCCAGGGCGTGCCCATCGTGGCGAAGACGGGGTACTATTTGAACGACCAGGACTCCTACCTCTCGAAATGGGAGGACAAGTGGTACAACCGCTTCTGGCAGCAGGGCCGCGCTTTCAACGAGTGGATCACCAAGGCCATGCGCGGCCCGCGCCTGTCGCGCTCGAACCATGTGTGCGGCGGCTGCTTGGCCGTCCACAAGGAGGCGTTCCGGCGCCTCGCTTTCGACCCGTGGATCACCCGCGGCGAGGACTTGGACTACATGCTCGATCTGCGCATGTACGGCTCGGATATCTGGTTCGACAACCAGTGGGTGCTGCGTCACCTGCCCCCGCGCACCGCAAGCGAGGGCACGCGTTTCCGCCAGGACATCTTCCGGTGGCTCTACGAGTACCGCAAGCTGGAATACTCCCGAGCGCTCATCGACCTTCAGCAGGTGAAGCCGGCCTCGCTCGAGCCCTACCCGGGGCCGTTTTTGGAGCCGGGTCTTCTGCGCCGCATTCGGCTCACGGCATGGATGCGCAGCTTCGGACGCCCCGACAAGAAGGCCTACCGCCTGGCCGCCAAGGCCGCCACGGGTGCGGCCTCGGCCTACGCCGAGGCCAACTGCGCGAAGTACTTCGAGTTCCAGTACGTCTGGCCCGAGGCCATGAACCGGTTGGAAAGCGATCAGCTGCTTTCCGAGGCGCTGGTGCGCTCGGCCATGCTGCGCGCCCAGGATGTGGCGGCCGCGGCCCCGACCCCGGCTCCGGCGGCCGCGAACGTCCCGACGGGCGCCCCGGCTGCTGCGGACGTCGCGGCGGAAGTCGTCGCAGGCGAGGCTGCTGGTGTGACTCCTGCGGCAGCCGCGACCCGCGCGAGCGCCCCGGCGCCCCGACCCGTGCCGCACAGGGATATCGATGCTGGAATGACCACCCAGATCCGTCTGGATATGGAGGACTAGCGTCGTGGAGGCTATGATTTTGTTGGCCGCCATCTCTCTGGTGGTCGGCTTTGTCGTCGGAGTGCTCTCGGGCTTGCTGGGCATTGGCGGCGGTGTCTTTCTCGTGCCCATCTTTAAGCTCGGGTATCTTATGGAACCTATGATGTGCACGGCGACCTCGCTTTTTACCATTATCCCTACGTCGATTTCGGGAGCAATTTCTCGTATACGCAACAAGACGTGCATTCCGAAACTCGGTATTGCAGCGGGTCTTGGTGGCGCATGCATGTCGCCGATTGGCGTCTGGCTTGCCACGCTTTCTCCCGAATGGGCCA
>ERZ824473.4589-NODE-4589-length-12115-cov-3.924378_pt1 | contig 12115 bp, 10 predicted proteins | sample MGYA00519874_ERZ824473 | MGnify/ENA primary metagenome ERZ824473 (study PRJEB31778, sample SAMEA3449151) | human gut metagenome | biome: human gut; feature: human-associated habitat; material: faeces | place: United Kingdom | collected 2010/2012 ... | reverse complement strand
TACGACCTTCAAGACGACAGGAGCGTTTTCAAAGGCTGAAACACGTCAGCAGGCGGCGCAGATAAGAGCTTTGAAGCTGGTAAAATCCATAGCCCCGACCGGTTGCACCTATGATGACGTTGACAAGGCGATAAAGGCGCTTGATGACACGTTGCCGAAGCTTGGTATAGACAAGACACTCGCAACCGATGCGACAGATTACATACAGGCACAGGAGGACAAGTTGAATACGGTTGACGGAGTGGTTCTGCCTGACAGGGAGAATGCCGCCCTCGCCAAAAAGGAGCTTGAGGAGATACAGAATATAATGTTCAAGGTCGCACCTCCGCAAAATGAGCCTTTACTGAGCTATGAAAGAAACTTGCTTGAAATTGAGGATAAGCTGTCACAGCTCAGGACTCCCGTAAAGGATAAGTATATAGGTATTATCAAAAAGCATCTGGTGGATTTTGACGAAAAGTTCAGAAAGGTATCACTTATCAAAACCGCCGCAACAAGAGAAGAAGCGGCAAAGGAAAGGGCTCTTAAATTCGTGAAGAGCAAGACTTACAACACAGTAACCGATGTCAATAATGCAAGGAACGAGCTTGCAGAGCTTCTTCCCGAACTCGGCATAACATCAGAGCAGGCGACCGAAGCAAATGAATATCTCACAAATACCGAAAACAAGCTGAACGGAACAGCACCGCAATCAAAGCTGAAAGGCGTTTTCGGTATGTTCAAGAAGTAATACAGCATAAAAGTAAACCGACATATAAAATTATCCCGCACCTCAGAGTGCGGGATAATTTTTATACGTTTTCAGTCATTTCTTGAGCATTTTTCCGCATCAATGGCAAGAACAAGCATCAATACATACAATGCGTCCTGTGGGTCTTGCACGTCAAGCACATAGGTGTCTGTCCAGTTCCAGATTTCTTTGGATACACAAGCTATGTAACGACCGGTACAGTCACGGATGTTATAATCCCACTCAAGCCAATCGCCGTCTATATTCCAGCCGTTATAATCGATGTTGAATCTGGGTCTTATGAATGTAAACTCTTTGCTGATGCAGCCGACATAACGAGAGTCGACATACATCTCAAACTTCGGAAGCCAGGTAAACACCTTTTCCTTAATGTATCCGACCTCTTTTCCGCAGGAGTTATAAATACGGAGCAGGTGTCCCCATGCAAGCTCACCTTTTACAACGAACGCAGTATTTCCGGCTTCGTCATAAATGTCGTAGCTGTCAAACCACGAGAATAATCTTTGCTTGAATAAAAGTTTCATTTATTACTTTCTCCTTGATGCGTGAAAATACATATTATCTGCCATTAAATCTTTAGCCGGGATAATTCCGGTTTTCAAACTCAGTATAGCATATCGGGATTTAAAAGTCAAAGGTGATTATATTATAATTACGGCGGTGTCAGGGCAGTGCTGCCAGGTACGGAAAATGTGGGATAATTTTTATGCGTTTTGTACCACCGTAAACAAAAAATTCCACACCCATATATATGAGCGTGGAAAAAATGGTGGAGCCGAGGAGAATCGAACTCCTGTCCGAAAACCGATCCGCCAACCTTTCTACACGCTTAGTGAAGTCTTTTGAAATTCCCTTTCTCCTCTCCGGCTCACAGGATAGAAGTCCGGTAGTCCTTTGATGTGTTGACGGTTACAGGACTCTCACCGAAAACATTGGCTGTTAGTCGACGCCCTTTATAGAGCCACAGCGCTCTCTACAAGGACGGTAGCGCACTCAGGCAGCTACTAATTCAGATCTATTGTCTGCGTTTAATTTTAAAAATGCCCCGTTTAAAGAGATAAGGCGATCTCTGCGTGCTTAGCCGGGTTCACAATCCCCGTCGAAACCTTTACGGCCCCGTTTGTTTGGATAATTATTGTAGCACAAAGGAATAGATTTGTCAAGGAGAAATTTGCACTTTTATGAGGTTTCGGATATAATAAACCGTATATTTTGACATTTTCCGTTTATTAGGCTGATTGGAGCAAGGCTTGCATATAAACGAGCAGGGCTACAGAGCGATTTTTGACGACTTCCTGAAATATCTTGAAAACTGATTTTTGACAATACCCCTTGCCTCTCAAGACAGGCAAGGGGCAAATTATATATAAAAATAAACCCGTAAGAAAATCTTACGGGTTTGTCTTTGGTGACCGAAATTACTGGCACCCAGTAACCATGCGGTTTCCGGTGTGTTTCAAAAAATTTTTTTGAAAATCTGATACCCTTTTTCGAACCACCGAAGCGTTTTTCTTGATGTTGATTATTATAATAGAATAAAGGAGTTTTTTCAACCCCATGGAATGTTTGCAAACACAAAAAAGCCGACCATTATTCCATCAATAATGATGAAGTAATGATCGGCTTTTTTCTGTCGACAATTATTTTGTCGGAATATCACCAACTTTTGAAAATCCTCCTATGAACCGGACTTCTATCTTGTCTTTTGAAAGGATAGTTACTTGTTCTACAATTCTTCTGATAAACGTGTCATCAAATTCTGTTAACTCAACGATATCGATGTCAATTGCCTTTAGAATATCATCAAGTTGCTTTTGACGCTTTGCATCGGTTGTTGCATCTTCTTCGGCTTGTTTTAGCTGCTCTGTCAACCGAGCCTTTTCCTCAGTCATCTCCTTGAACTTTTTTTCAAATAGTTCTATTTGGGAACTTTGGGCTGCCAAAGTTAAAAGATTCGCCATTCCGTGATCAATGTCTTGCATTCTTTGACGGATCACTTCTGGATTATTTTTGGCATCTTCAAATAAAATGATTTTTTTCTGTGCTTCACGAACTGCTTCTGCTATTTCTTCTTTATTATGAAATACGGACTGAATGCAGTTCAGAATTGCTTGGTGTAAAATGGGTTCCTTTAAACTTGGGGAATGTTTGCAATACTTGGTGCCAAATTCAAGTCGGTTCACGCATCGCCATACATCTTCCTTCGTTCTGTCCCGTTTGATCCACATGGTTCTACGATACATAGCACCACATTCCCCACAAACGGTTCTTTCCGATAGTGCATATTTGCTGGTATATTTTCCTCGACCAGACTTTGTCCTCCGGCAAGAAACCTTTCTTTTGCTACTGCGCCTTGCAATCTCTAACTGGACTTCCTGAAAAATATCTCTTGGGATAATAGCTGGGTGATTGTCAGTAATGTAATACTGTTTGACCTCACCTCTATTTTTCTTCACCTTCTTTTCGAGGAAATCTGCAGTATAGGTTTTTTGCAGCAGCACATCTCCAGCGTATTTTTCATTTTGCAGCATATTTCGAATGGTAGTTTTTGACCATGTTGGCTTTCCTGTTGGCGATGGGATGTGGTCAGCTTCCAGAGATTTTGCAATTTGTTCCGGGGTATCTCCACTGAGAAATGCGAAAAAAATCCGTGAAACAATGGTAGCTTGTTCAGGATCAATTTCAGGCTCTCCATTTTCTCCCGGTCGATAGCCTAAAAAGTTTTTGTACCTGAAGGCAAAATGGCCTTCCTTATACTGCCTGCGTTTTCCCATGGTAACATTTTGACTGATGGACTCGCTTTCTGCTTGAGCGAAGGCGCTAAACCATGTCAAATAAATTTCGCTGCTGACATCACTTGTATTGAGTCCTTCTTTTTCAAATTCTATGGTTACATTCAAGCTTTTCAGCAGCCGTATGTATTTGATAGAATCCAACGTGTTTCGAGAAAACCGGCTAAGTGATTTAGTGAAAATCAAGTCAATTTTATGTCTTTGGCAATGCTCGATCATTTTCATAAACTCTGGACGAATGGTATCCTTAGTGCCGCTGATTCCACGATCCGCAAAAATTCCGGCAAATTCCCATTCCGGATTGCTCTGAATAAGATCTGTGTAATAGGCAACCTGATTTTCAAAGCTACTCTCTTGTTCTTCCTGCTCTGTACTAACTCGGCAGTAGGCGGCTACTCGTAGCTTTTTCCTTTTGGCCTGTCCTTGAATAAAGGGATTTTCGGGAATTTCCCTAATCACTTTAGTCTTTTTCTGTGGCATTATGGTTTCTCCTTTCCTTACTTAAATAATCGCCCCATTTTTGAGTTGTATTGTAACAGCACCTGCTGGTGTTATCAAAATTTTACAAATAAATTTCCGTAGTATTTGAGATTGAAAGTGTTCCATCGGCTGCAGTTTTTTCAGTTCTGCTATCAAACATTCCGTTTCTTCTGAATCACCATTGGCATGACAGGCTTTGTATTTTTCCTGTGCGCATTGTTTGATGATTTCCAATAATCTTTTTGAATTGGACTTGGGATTACCAAGTTCTCGATAAATCTCGTTTTCTAACCTAACGGCTTGAACTGACAGGCAATTGGCATTCTTTTTAAAATTCATAACTTTCTGTGGATCTTCAATTGCCCTATTGATTGCGGATAAAACACTTGACATCAACTCTATGTCGGGCAAATACCTTGTTTCCGTATTGCAGGAAGGGCATTTCCAGATGATATATACATTATCTCGATGATTGATTCGAACAAGCTTCTGTCCGCAGGTCTGGCAGCAGATAAGATCTCGTATTCCTCGCAAGGCTGGATTCAGACTTCCACCATAAATTTGAGCTCTGTCTTTTCTTAGTCTTTGAACCTGTAGAAATAAGTCAGAGGGTAATATTGCAGGAAATTCTTCTGAAATATATTTTTCGCAGTCTAATATTCTGGCGATCATCGCCTTATTCCAAACCGCATTTTCTCGGTACTTTAAACCAGATTGCTGCATTTGTTTAGCAAGCATCTGCAGCGATGCGCCGTTTCGATAATTTTCAAAAATTGACTGCACAGCAGAAGATTCCAGTATGTCCGGTATAATATTTCCTTCATTCATCTGATATCCAAAAGGCAAGTATCTTTTTTTCTTCATGATTAACCTCCGCTTATCCTTTCTTCTTCCAACTCCAATCCATTGACAAGTTGAAATCTCAATGTTTCATGTGTCACTGTAATACGGCTCACTATATTTCGGAACACTGATGAGCTAAAAACCGGCATCGGGGAGTCTAATATCGTTAAAATCAGGCGGGTGTTATCAATAAAATCCGCATACTCGTTTAAATCACGATATTGTTTAAGTTCGGCTTTTAAATTGGATATCTTTTGGCTCAATTCATTGGATTGTGCTATAAAAAAAGCAGAATCAATGCACTCTTTTGCCCGCAAGCGGTGTAGAGTGTGATTCTGCTCTAATAATCCAGCAATCTGTCTATTTAATTCCATGGCATCAGGATGGGCCATAAAATCCTTATCTTTTAGTTCTTCAAGCTGGCGGAGATAGCTTCCAAGGATTTCTTGACGATTTTCAGCCAGCTTTTTATATAAAGTAAGGAAGCACTGCTGTATTTCAGTTTCATTTAGGCTCTCCATGCTGCACAGATGTTTCCCTTTAAAATGCTTGCGACAGGTCCACAAAACACGTTGGTTTTTCGCAATTCGTCTACAGAAATTTGTCCCGCACTCATCACAGACGATTAAACTTGTAAAAGTATACTGTCCATTATTTTGATGTCCATGTCGCTCTGATTTCCGTTTTAATAATTCTTGTGCTTTTCGGAATACCTCTCTGCTGATAATTGGATCGTGGGTATCTTCGGCGTAATACTGCTTTTTCTGTCCACGATTTATCTTTTTTTGAAAAGGCAGAGTATCTGTTGTGTATCGTTTTTGAAACAGTTCATCGCCTATGTATCGTTCGTTTGTAAGGATATAGAGAATACCTGTATAACTCCAAATGGGTTCTCCATTTAACTTTGGAATATGTTCTTTTTGCAGTTCTGCAGCGATTTCCTGTATTCCCATTCCGGAGAGGAAGTTGCCAAATATTCTTTGAACAATTTTAGATTCTTCCTGTTGTACAATGAGTATCCCTTTCTCATCCAGATAGTATCCATAAGGCGCTTGTGACAATCGAAATGTTCCGTTTTTCATTCGCATGACTGCGCCTTTTCGCATATTCTTCGATATGGAAATGGATTCTTCCTGCGCAAATGCACTCATCATGCTTAGAAACATTTCATTGCTCATGTTTGCGGTATTGATATGTTCTTTTTCAAAATAAACCGTAACTCCCAGCTGGCGAAGCTCTCTCACAGCTTCAATGCAGTCCTGAGCGTTACGTGCAAATCTGGAAACCGATTTGACCAGAATTCGATCAATTTTTCCTTGTCGGCAATCACGCATAAGACGGAGAAACTCATCGCGCTTCAGCGCACTTGTTCCTGTTATTCCTTGATCCGCATATATGTCAACAAAGGTCCAGCCCTCATGTGCTTGAATGTACTTTGTATAATAGTTGACCTGCGAAGCAAAGGAATTGCGTTGATCAGTGGAATCACTGCTAACACGGGCATAGGCACATACTCGAAGCTTTTCGGCTGGTGCAAAAATTATTGGTTCAATCACTCGAATTTCTGGCATTTCTATGCCCCCTTTCCTGCAGTACCGCATTTTCCGGAATTGTCACCGATACATCCGAAAGAATGGTTTCATTCCCGTAAGAGAAGGAAACCTGCTCCGCTTTTGCGCCGGAGAATGTGATTTCCGGTTTCCCGGTGATTTCCTCTACTACCGGCGTTTCGTCCAGAATATCCAGTACTCGATTGCCTGCCGCAAAGGTGTTCTGCAGGGTGCTGCCCAACGCCGCCAGAGCAATCACGGGACCAAAGGAAGAAAACAGCGCCAGCGTAGGGATCAAAACGCCGTCAAAATCCACTGCGCCGCTTTGGTACAGCAAGGCCGAAGCAAATAGCATGATAAGATCAAATGTTAACACCACCGTATTGGTAACCGCTGTATTTCGCCCGGCAGTGCGTTTCATCTTTTCTTCGTCTCGGGAGAGTTCATCCGTCTTTTCATTCATTTTGGAAAGGCGCTTTTTTCCCTGTCCATACTGGAGGATTTCGGAAAGCCCCCGCAGGCTGTCCAGCACAAAGCCCGAAAGCTCACCGGATCTGGTGCGGAAACGCAGTCCGTCATCCCCGCTGCATCTGGATATCACAATTGGAATCACGATTCCCACGATCAGATAGGCCGCCAGCGCAATCACGCCCAGGATCCAGTGAAACGAGCCGATGAACAGGCACATGACAATGGTAAACAACAGCGCGATGGCAGCCGGTGAGATGGTGTGAGCATAAAACACCTCCAGCAGTTCAATATCGGAGGTGATCACCGAGATCAGATCCCCCTTGTCCCGGCCTTCCAGCTTTGCCGGGCAGAGCTTTCTCAGTGCGCGGAACACCCGGTCGCGCAAAAGTGCCAGTAATTTAAATGCGATAAAGTGGTTGCACGCCTGCTCCGCATACCGCAAAAATCCCCGGAGAAGGGCGAAGACAAGAACGGAAATAAAAACCGTTGTCAGAGTAAAAGGTACTTCAAACCGAAGGGCTGCCAGCACACCGTATCCGCCGAAAATGGTGATAAAGGCGGCGCACAAATGCCCGACGAGCCCCATCAAAACAGCCAGTGACATATAGCCGCTCAGAGGTTTTACCAGCCCGATCAGCCGTGCCATCACAGCAAATCCGCTTCGCTTTTTCATACGCTTGCACGCTCCTTTCCAAATTGCTCTAATGTCTGCTGGGCACTCCACAGCCGTTCATACAGGCCGTGGTGGGCAAGTAATTCCTCATGTGAACCGCTTTCCGCAACGATTCCGTGATCCAGCACATAAATATGGTCGGCGCCCACTACATTGGCAAGCCGGTGGGAAACGAGGATTACCGTTTTGCTTTTTGCCAGTTCATGAATTTCACGCATAATATCGTTTTCGCTCTCCACATCGATGTTGGAGGTGGCTTCATCAAAAATATAGACAGGGCTGTCATGCAAAAGCGCCCTTGCAAGCGCCAGCCGCTGGCACTGCCCGCCCGAAAGATTGGACGCTTTTTCCAAAAGCCGGGTATCCAGCCCCTGTTCCGCTTTTAAAAATTCTGCGAGGTTTACCCGGGAAAGCACTGCCCACAGTTCTTCATCGGAAGCGCCGGGTTTTCCCATAAGCAGGTTCTCCCGCACCGTGCCCTTGAACAGGTAGCTTTGGTGGCTGATATAGGTGATGTTTCGCAGAAGGCTTTCTTCCTGAATGGAGGAAAGGGGCACGCCGCCCACCGAAACGCTTCCGGTATATCCTTTGTTTCTTCCCATCAGGATCGAAGCCAGTGTGGATTTACCGCAGCCGCTTTCTCCCACCAGCGCCGTAAAGCTGCCCTGCGGGAAGGTAAGATCAACGCTATGGAGGATCTCCCGGTCCGGCTCATAGGAGAAGGAGAGACCGGAACAGCGGATGGTGTGTCCCGAAGGAAAGCTTTCGGTGATTTCCGGCTTGGTTTCTTCTAAATCCAGCAGTCGGAAAATCTTGTCGCTGGCCGCCATGCCGTTCATGGCAATATGGAAAAAGGAACCCAGCTGCCGCATGGGAATAAAGAAATCCGCCGCCAGCAGGATAATCAGCAGACATCCCTCAAGAGAAACTCCTCCGCTCTGGTACTGGGTCACCGCCATGATGACGCCCAGTGCCGCACCGCCGTACGCGATCAGGTCCATAATGGTGATGGAGTTTAACTGCATGGTCAGCACCTTCATGGTGATCTTTCGGAATTTTTCCGCCTGCTCGTTCATTTCCTGCTGTTTAAACGCATCCGCCTGATAGATTTTGAGAGTGGTGAGCCCCTGCAAATTTTCAAGGAAAGTGTCGCCCAATTCCGTATACTGTCCCCAGTATTTAGAGAGCAGTTTTTTGGCCCAGGTCTGCACCGCCGCAATGGCTACAGGGATCAGCGGCACGCAGATAAGCAGCACTACCGCCGCCGCGACATTCACAAAACACAGTACGATAAACAGTGTGAGCGGCGCCAGCATGGCATAGAAAAACTGCGGCAGATACGCGCCGAAATAGGTTTCCAGCTGATCGACGCCTTCCACCGCCACCTGCACCACTTCCGAAGTTTTCACCTGTTCGTTGTAGGAGCTTCCCAACCGCAAAAGCTTTTGATAGATCTTCTCACGCAAAGACTTTTTGACTGCTTTGGAGGAGAAGTACCCCATTTTGGCGGCCCCGATGGAGCAGAAAAACCGGACTGCCAACGCCAAAATTACAACGATTCCCGTCACTGTGAAAAGCTGCACCGAGGCCGAACCCCTGAAAAGCTCTGCAAGCATTCGGGAAATACTGAGCATCAGGGCAATGTTCGCCGTAAGGGAGCACCACTGTAGAATTACATTTCCCGCTATGTATTTTTTGCTCTCGGCAACGGTACCGATGAGCCGTTTATTGATCATCATATTTTCGTCCGCCTTTTGTTATTTTTTTCATCACTTTCTTAACGCCTGTACACAGAGCGGCAACCGCTATCACAAGCAGCACTGATGTAAAACCGTAAAAAAGGGATTGCATTGCATTATTCACAGCCGCTTGCCTTCTTTCTGTTTGTCCACCTTCTCAGCGCCTCATAACTTTTCGGACTTACGGCATGTTCCATTTGGCAGGCATCCTCCGCCGCAGTTTTCCCATCCACGCCCAGGTCTTCTAAAAGGGACTGGAAGGTCTGGTGGCGCTCATAAGTTTCTCTGGCAACGGTTTGCCCCTTATCTGTCAGATGCACTTCCCGCGCACCGTCTAAGAAAAGATAGCCTTCTTTTTCCAACTCTTTCAGCGAAACGGAAACTGTGGGACGCGACACATGAAGCTCTGCTGCAATATCCGCACCACGTACGGAGCCGTTTTGCTTTTGCAGCAAATACACGGCTTTCAGATAATCCTCCACCGTTTTTCTTTGTTTCATACGGCTTATGCCTCCTTTCCATGTATTCAGGGTTATCCCTTATACCGGGATAACAAAAGGTTTTCCATCTACCGACTGAATGGTCAGATCAACGCCGTATACCTCTTGGACAAGTTCCTTTGTAATGATTTCCTCCGGTAAACCGTGAGCAATCATCCTGCCATCTTTCATGGCGACAATTTCGTCACTGTAATACAGCGACTGGTTGATATCATGGAGAACCATAACGATGGTAATACCGTACTCCCGGTTCAGCTTCTGAATGAGTTTTAAAATCTGCAGTTGATAACGGACATCCAGATAGGTGGTCGGTTCATCGAGAAACAGTACCTTGGTGTCCTGTGCCAGCGCCATGGCAATCCACACCCGCTGTTTCTGTCCGCCGGAAAGCTCTGTTACCGGTTTATCCTTGTGCTTGCTTGTATGGGTGATTTCCAGCGCCCACTGTATTTTTTCTTCATCTTTTTGCGGATCCGATGAAAGCCCCATGGTATGATAGGGAGTTCGCCCGTAGCTCACAAGCTTTTCGACCGTAAGATCCGGCGGCGCCGTATTGTATTGATGGACAATCGCCGCTTCTCTGGCAAAATCTTTTAAACGCAAATTTGCGATATTTTCCTCTCTCAGAAACACTTCCCCCTGATCGGGCTTTAAGTTTTTCGTCATCAGGTTAAACAATGTGGATTTTCCGCATCCGTTTGCACCGATCAATGTGGTAATTCTCCCCTCGTGAAGAGAAAAGTCCAATCCGTTCAGCACCTGCTGCTTTCCGTAGGAAAAGGAAAGATTTTTTACGGTAAAAATATTACTGGCCATAGTTTAGTCACGCCCAAACTCATGACCATCATGATTGCCAGCAGCACAGCCAAACTTCGCTTAAACCATGACTGTTTTGTTGTTGTCATTGTGTCTACCTCCATTCATTTATAAAAACAATGTTTCGGTTAGCATAATCTAACCGCTTGGTGAAAAATAATGCCGTTTCTACGGCATAATAAAAAATATCGCGCACCAATCCTCCTTTTGCGATGTTCTGGTCAGGAGAACAAGTTAACACGCTTGTTTCCCTGATATAAACGGGCAGAGGCAAAAGGTTATCCGTCTGAGTTAGGTTATGCTAACTAATCCCCTAAAAAATTGCTCCTTTCGGAGTTTTTAAGAGGGGGATCGTTGTTGTCATATTGCTTTTGACTCTGCTCTCCTGTTATCCAGCCGCATCAGATCAACAGTCCAGCCGCCGATGTCCATGAGAAGAACAGAAGGCTCATTCTGGATGAGTTCCGAATGCAGAGCAATGGCGGAATAGCCTTGTGGGAACAGTTTCACATCCTCGATGGTGATTTTGTAGGCAATTCCTTCAAACTTGAAGCACACCGGCTGGGAAGAACGCAGAAGGTATTCTCGGAAGGGCTTTTTCTCCCGGCCAAATCCGGCCAAAGGCAGCCCGGCGGCAATGCGCACCGAACACTCCGTTTTTCCACCTCGCTGTTTGATTTCCTTGGCGATGGCTGCAAGAGTAAGCAGGTAGTAATTGTCGTTTTCCATTTTGTTACGCAGGATCGGCTGTCTGCCGGTTCCGCAGACATAAAACTTCCCGCCGAATTCCAGTGTGTTTTGCAAGGTGTAGGGTTCATGGGAATACTCTGCAATACCGGCTGGGAAAGAAAAATGCCGGGTTTTGATTGCGTAATAGCCATGGTCGATGCCAATGTTCATGGTTTTACTCATCCTTTCTTGTTGGTTGTTGAAAACTTGAGGTTCTTGCTGAGTTAGAGCTTAGAGTTATCTTGTTCTTTCCCAGCTGGTAAAGTATTAGGGGGGAGAGTGTGAGAGGGGGGAAAAGCGGAAAACCGCCCCGGCCATTCAGCCGGAGCGGTTCTAAAAAAGGGCGCACTACCCCCTTGTATCTTGAGGGCTTGAAATTGGCCCATTTGGGGCTTTCGTCAATCTATCTATATATCTGCCGAAAACTTTTACAGTTCCGACAACGGGAAAAAAGAGTGGTAAACGCAAAAAAGCGGAGTTCCCAGCCTGAAAAATCAGGTGAAAACTCCGCTTAGCTTTGCAGATATCTCTAAAAACGGGGATGACAGTAATGGGACACCAATCCTTTTTTGAAACGGAAAAAAGCCCGCAAACCCGCATGAATACTAAGAAAAATGTGCCTGACAGTAAAATCAGGCACATAATCTGGTGGGGGAAGATGGATTCGAACCATCGAAGTCGGTGACAACAGATTTACAGTCTGCCCCCTTTGGCCACTCGGGAATTCCCCCCTATAAAAACGCCTTGCATAAGGCAAGGCATACTATAGCA